>Ga0187886_1001217_pt1 | contig 24615 bp, 22 predicted proteins | sample June2016WEW_20_1_FD_133001 | JGI IMG/M metagenome (GOLD analysis project Ga0187886, IMG submission 133001) | Peatland microbial communities from SPRUCE experiment site at the Marcell Experimental Forest, Minnesota, USA - June2016WEW_20_150 | ecosystem: Environmental > Terrestrial > Soil >... | reverse complement strand
TGATTGATTTTTCCGCTCAGCGCAGAAAATCTCCGTAGCCGCAGTTTCAGCCACAGAGAACACAGAGAAGTAAATTATAAACAGTATTAATTGGTTATTGGTAACCGCTCGTTGGTAATTCCTTTAAATAGTTTCTGTTTTGAGAACAGACTATCGTTCTCTCATAATTGGACGAACTTGCGCGTTTGGTGCGAAAATTAGGGCTGGATAGACCTGTTCTACCGGAGATAAGCCGTTAAAATCAAAGGAGTAAAAAAAATTTACAAAATTTCAGAATTGAACAACAAACTACCCGCGCTTTTGATTGAAAATTCAAGTCGCGGGGCGAAATGAGAGATGGGCCTATTATTTTCTATGCTATTATTTAATTCCCTAATTATTTACTGCTGCCCCCATTGTTCTTCTGATAGCCACTTGTATTTCTCTCTGAGTTTTTTTTGTGATTTTTCATTGAGAAATAACATGGCCTCCTTTAATGCCCAGGTATATTTCTCTTTGAGTAATTTTCCTATTTCCTCATGTGATTCTTTGAAACCTTCATAGTAAGTACCTCTGACCGTTTGTTGGTAAAGCTCTTTTCTGCGTCCATCGGTTGTACCTTCGCGGGTCATATCCCAGTCAAGTAAAGTAAACAACTCATTACAAGAAGTTATACTTAATTCATAAAGCATTGTTTTCAAGCACAATTCCAGATCGTCTTTATTTCCTAAGTCAAAAAGATTCGATGTCATAACCAAATTAGAAGCAGATGTTTTGAAAGGCGTATACATATTGATTACAACCCCCAAATTGGGGTCATTTGGATCAAAAGATAAAGCTGGGATACCTTGGCATAATTCGTTGACCAGCCATTCACGAGCAAGTGCTATAAGGAGGGCTTTCTTCTGAGAAGCATTATCCAATTGCTTCCAGCCGAGAGTCGTTTTTGTACCGCCGACACCAACTAAGACTGAACCACTTGTAATAAATAACAGAGCAACTATAAAAATTACTATTATGCGGGATACGTCAATACGTAGGAATTTCTTCACCCACTTGCTGACCAATTCGCTCTTACTTATCAAAGCCCATCCACCCGATACAAAAAAAGCTCCGATGGAAACTAAAATTGCACCCCATATGACACTATGCCAACCGCTTATCTGATAATCCATTTTTGGCCTCCCACAAAAACACCAGAAGATGACGCGGACATTGTCCTGCAAACCGGGTTAACTGTCAAGATTCAAGATAGTGTGGTTTTTCCCCTGCACCTCCTTTTTGATTAAAAAATTGCCTTGACAGAAGCAATGATGTTGGTTATTGAGATACTTTAACTTGGGCAGGAAAAAGACCCATCACAATTCTAAAAAGGAGCCGTAACGATGTGGATTGGGATTTCAATAGTAGTCCTTGGCCTTTTCTTTATGCTTTTTTTCCAAAAAAATATCAAAGGAATTCTCGACCGAACACAAAAAGTTAAATATGGTAGCGGTGAAATACAAACAGAAAATCCTTCGCAAGAACCGGTCGATTCAACTGTTAGTTCAACAGAAGAACATACAAGAGAATTTGATAGTCCCGTTCTTCGAGAACAGGTAGATTTAATAAATAATGAATTAACAAGTATGCAAGCGTCTGAGAAAGAAAGGTTTCTTGTACGTTACCTTTCAATCGTCAAGTTGGAGCTCGCTTTTGAACGAATTTATTCCATAATATGGGGAAGCCAAATTTACATTCTCGAACATTTAAACGATAGACGATTTATAGGTGCGTCAAAAGAAGACATAAAAACATCTTTCTACGACCCAGCTGTAACAAGATGGCCTACTTTCTTTAGAAATTACTCCTATGAGGCGTACCTTGCTTTTTTGAAATCAAGTAATCTTGTTCGCGAGGAAGGCCCACTTTTATTTGTTACTGATTTTGGCGTGGATTTTCTTCAATACTTAACGAGAACAGGAAAAAGCAGTGCACGTTTCAAACTAGGATAATCCAAATTTTCCCCCCGCACCCCCTTTATACGATTTCGCATACGTTTACGAATGAGCAGTTTCGTCCTTGAGTGCTATTGTTTCCGAAAGCAGGTCAGGGGGGAATTGATAAACTGGATCCCCGACAGAGAGGCAAGTGAGCGGCAATCGAGGATCTCCGCTGCGCTACGACTTTTTACTTTTAACTTTTAGTTTTTTCCATTATGCTATGTGCTTATGCAGATATTGTTGACAAATGACGATGGAATTTTCGCACCGGGGCTGGCGGCGATTTATAAAGAGCTGGTGAAAATCGGCGATGTAATTGTTGTTGCGCCTGCTGACAGCCGCTCAGGCACCAGCCACAGCGTTACTTTCGATGGGCCTCTCGTCTGCAACAAAGTCGATATCAACGGCCAGTTCACCGGCTACAGCGTTCAGGGCTCGCCCGCCGACTGCGTGAAACTAGCCTGTATGCAGCTTTGCAAGCAGCCGATAGACCTGCTCGTAGCCGGCATAAACAACGGCGCAAATGCAGGAATAAACATCTACTATTCCGGCACCGTCGCCGCTGCGATGGAAGGAGCGTTCTTAAAAATCCCTGCGGTCGCAATGAGTCTCGCTGCTGATGATAAAATGGATTTTGAAAAGGCAGCCGAATACTGCGCCAAAATTCTCAAAAAGCTTATGCCCCTCGAAAGCGGCTATGTTGTGAACATCAATATACCGCAATTATCGAGAGACAAGCCCAAAGGTATAAGGGTTGTCCCTCAGTCAACAGGCGGCTTTCACGAGCATTACGACACCAAAAAAAACGAGCAGGGACAAACCGTTTTTCAATTAGCCGGCGGCCTGCACCGCCACGAGCAGAACCCTACCGACACAACCTCACTGGCCGATGGCTTTATAACCATAACCGCCCTGGCGCCGGGTATGACAAATCACGAAAAAACCGCCAAACTAAAACAGATAAAATGGTAGTTGGTAATTGGTGATTGGTAACTGGTAATTGGTAATTGGTAACTGGTAATTGGTAAATGTTCAATTGTTTCGAGCATCCTTGGGGTTTGATAACCGCAGCAGTTATCGTTTTGCTTATCCTGCTGATGTTCCGCTGGCTTTCCCCGGGAAAATGCCGCTGGTGGCTATGGCTTCTGCCGGTTTTTTTAGTTGTCGCCGCCTTCGGTCTCGATTTCCTCGTCGAAACCGATTTGGAGAAAATCAACGCCGTAATTAATAAAGGCGTAAAAGCCGTCGAAGACGAAGACCCTGATGCAATCGAAACGGTTATTGCCGATAACTACAACGACTCATACCACAGTTCGAAAAGTGTTTTGATGGCACACTGCAGAGAAGTACTCTCAGAACCTCTTATTGAAAAGAACATAAAAAGAATCGTCTCGATAGACATCCAGCCGCCAAAGGCAACCGCAATTTTCACCGTGAGGATATTATTTGACAAGCAAAGTTATGTTTATCAAAGCTTCAAACAACAAATGCTGGCAAAGGTAAAAGTGGACCTGCAAAAACAGCCGGACGGCCGCTGGCTTATCAACAGGGTTGAATTACTTGAAATCGACCTGCACCCAGCTAAGTGGCAGAACATCGAACAGGCAAACCAGTAAAGCTCCACGGCTTTAGCCTACTCCGCCGAAGCCCCTAAGGGGCGAAGGCTGGACGGCTATCGTCGAGGCCGGTGCTGACGCCGTCCTCGTCGCCTCAATTGCGCATTTCGGCAAGTTCTCCATAAGGCAGATGAAAGAGTATCTGGCCCAGCGACAAATACCGGTGAACCTCTCTTAGATATTTTCCAAAAGTCATTCCACAAATTGGCCGATAGGAGGGTGATGGTTCGAATCCATCTCCACGTTACGTCCGGGAAAAGAGTTGGCGATGTTCAGCAAATTGGAAAAAAACAAGTTACCTTTGAGAATCAAGCTGTTCAACATCCGTTGGTATCCGAGCAATAGAAGCTGTGTCCATAGGCCCAATCGCAGGGCCAAGCCTCAACAGATGCCCCCCCTGATGGTCCGCAAACCCGAGTGGCGCAGATGAGTCCTTTCGCAATATCACAAGTTACACCCACTTTTTCTCAAAAAACCCATTGAAACTCCAGGCATTTTTCTTGACCATCGCTTTTCTGATAATATAATTGCAGATGATTGTCTTAAATATGTGCAATTAAAACAGTGGATTTGATTTGGAGAGCAATAATGAATAGAGCCAAGGTGGGCTGTCCTCTTTTATTAGCATTCTTAACCTTATCAATTCTGCCTTTTTCCATTGGTTGTAATGCCCCTAAAGATAATCTAAAGGTCTTTAACACGAGTTTCGAGGCATCAAATTACGACAATTCTGCCCTTTTTGCGCAAAATAAGATAAGCCGGCAGAAAAATCCCGCAGGGGAGGACTTACTCTGGGCGTTGCAGCTTGCCACTGTTGAAAGAATCCGTCAAAATTTCCAGAAAAGCACGGAGTATTTCGACAAGGCCGAAGATATGCTCAAGTATTATGACGAGCAGTTTAAGGGCGGCGATATTATTGGCTCAACGGCCGTTAATGAAAATGTAATCCCTTATAGAGGTGCAGCGTATGATGGCGTGATGGTAAATACGTATAAAGCCCTGAATTTTATGGTCGAGGGCAAACCGGATTTGGCCCGCGTCGAGTTTAATCGCGCTCTCGACAGGCAGAGGCGTGCGAAAGAAAAATTCGTCGAAGAAATAAATAAACTTAACGCCGAGCTGGAGAAAAATCAGCAGCAAAACGCGATGGCAAAATCCACCGCTGAAAGTCAGACAACACACGACCTGCTGGCCCAGAAATATCCTAACCTCTACAACTTCCAGGCCTATCCCGATTTTGTTAATCCCTTTGCGACTTACCTGGCGGGTGTATATTTCAATCTGATCGGCGACCACACCAAGGCAGTGGATTTACTAAAAGAATCCTACGGAATGGTTGGAAACAATCCCTTTATAGCGGATGACCTCACTGCTACGGAGAAGGTGCTTAATGAGGGAGGTCGGCTTGAAAATACAGTCTGGGTAATCTTCGAAAATGGCCTGGGGCCTGTAAAAGAAGAATTTCGCATCGACCTGCCATTGTTCATTGCAACAAGTCAGGTTAAATATGTTGGCATTGCCCTGCCGAAACTGGAATTCAGAAATCAGGCATATCCGTATCTGCTTATAAATTCCGACGGCAAGGAGTATATGACGCTTCCGGTCGCTGATATGGACAGGGTAGTCCAGACCGAGTTCAGCAAGGAGTACCCCGGCATTTTGATGAGGGCTATCATATCGGCAACGGCAAAAGCGGTTGCCCAATATGCCATTGAGCAACAGGGCTCCAATGCTGCAACAGCTCTATCGTACGCAATGGCTGCATATAGTTTCGCATCGACTGCTGCTGATGTTCGGATATGGACGGCTTTGCCTAAAGATTTTCAGGTTGCCCGCTTCCCGAAGCCCAAAAACGGCAAATTAAAAATTACTCCTCCCGGCTCCATACCTCTTGACATTGACATCCCTCAGTGTAATAATGCCGTTGTATATATTAGAATAATAACTAACCAGGCCGTGCCGGTATGTAATGTTATGGCTTTTTAAGCTGATATTTTCTATTAAATAGGGGTAAAAAATGAAAACGATTACACACATATTGTTTTTTGCTGTTGCGCTGGTGTTTATAGGCTGTAATGAGCCGCCGGGCGAGAAATTCCACCTTAGGGAAAGCGTGGGAAACGACGACCTTGTGGACAATGTCGTGACCCGTCCCGTCGGCTATGCCTTTAGCGCATTGATTGGCGAAGGTATCCAAGTCGACCAGGCTGTTTTGCGCAGGACTAAAGGCGGAGTTCTCGAGCTTAACGTGAATGGACGCAACAACTCGCAATTTACCAAAAGGTTCCGATACAGGGTGGAATGGCTTGATGCTGACGGTCAGTTGATTCAAAGCAAAACAAGCGTCTGGTTGCCAATGTCGGCTATGGGCAAATCAACCTTTAGCTTCAAGGTCATTGCACCAAGGGCCGAAGCCGTAGATTTCAGAATGGATACAAGAAAGTGGGAGTAAATTATGAAAACAGCAATATTTCTAACCATCACAATAAGTGTTGCTCTGCTCGCCGGGTGTCAAGAGCCTATGAATATCGACACTATGCACGACGAAGGCAAACCCGTTATGGCCCTCGATTACAGGGACTTTGACCACGCCGCAAGCGAAATGGTCCAGTCTATGCTCGGTTCCGGCGCACTCAGAAAAGCCGATGGTACCAGGTATGTTATGGCGACAGGCCGGATTACAAATGATACTATGCAGAGAATCGACACCGACCAGCTAATGGCCAAAATCGAGCAGGAACTTCTCAACAGCGGTCAGGTCGTTATGACCTCCGCCGTCGGCAGCAAGGTTGACCAGACGACTTACGATATAAGAAGGGATATTAAGGATTCGGACGTCGAGGATGAATTTGACCAGAATACCCTTCCGGGAAAAGGCACGTTGGTTTCGCCGCACCTGAGCGTCTCCGGCAAGATTTTCCAGAGAAATATCCGTTACGACAGGGGCCACCAGCAGGTCGAGTATTATTTCCAGCTCAGGGTTTCAGAAATTGCAAGTGGTCTGGTAATCTGGCAAAATGAGACCCTTATCGGCAAACGCGGCAGCAACAGGTCCGTTGCCTGGTAACATAAAAAAACGTGTTATTTTACTTTTATGGGAGGCCCTAAAAATGAAGAAGGCACTTCTTTCTCTAAGTGTTTTGGTATTGACTTTCTCGCCGCTCTTCGCTGCTGAAACAGCTACAAAAACTGTCGAAACCAAAGGTCAGGGTGTCAACCGGGATGAGGCAATCAATATGGCCCTCAAGCAGGCCGTCGCGCAGGTCAAAGGCGTCGCGGTTAGTTCCATCGACACCAATTTCGACTATCGTTCCGCTTCGGCAGACATCGAGAAAACCAATTCCGGCAAAAAAGTTGAGTTCGACGCCGTAGGTGTTCATACCGGTGGCTCCACGCTTCGGACTAATATGGCAGGCCTGATAAAAACCTACGAGGTCCTGAACGAGAAAAAACTCGACGACGGCACCTACGAGGTAACGCTGAAGGTTACGGTCTATGATTACGAGTCTCCTGAAAAGACCAACCGCCTCCAGCTTGCTGTAATGCCTATAAGAACGCTGGCGGCATTTTACCAGTTCGGTGATATCTCAAATCCATCCTTGGATACCTCCCGCCTGTTCTCGCAGAAATTAACTGCCGCACTGACGCAGACAAACAAGTTCGCCGTCCTCGACCGAGAATATATGCAGGAGTTCGCCCAAGAAAGGAACTTCCTGCTCTCCGGCGATGCTTCTCTGGAAGAAATGGCCAAGCTGGGCGAGGCCCTCGGTGTGGATTATATGCTCGTCGGAACAATCAATCGGGCCGGAATCGTGAGGAAGGAATCGTATTCGGCGGCCATTGACCGCACAATTAGCGAGTATGAAGCCAATTTCTCTTTTGAATATCGCCTCATTGTCGGCCCGACAAGACAAGTCAAGTTAGCCGATGTCCTCACTATAAAGCTTGAGAAAACTGACCAACTCAGGCCGCTTGTCACGAGGTGGAGGCCGCAGGACATGGACTACAAGGAGATGATGGATAATTTCATAGGAATGGCCGCCAACCAACTGGTTGAAAAAATCATCGACCAGCTCTATCCTATACGCATCGCAAGTATCGATAAAGATGGCCAAGTCATTATCAATCAGGGCGGCTCAAGAATCGCAGTAGGACAATTATTGGATATCGTCTATCAGGGCAAGGAATTATTTGATGCCGATACCAAGGAATCGCTTGGCACAACGGAGACTCTCGTTGCAACGATAAGGATTGATAAAGTAATGCCGAAAATCTCCTACGCAAGGCTCGTCGAGGGCGATTTGACCAAAATCACCGAGGGTCTGATTTGCCGACCCAAAAAGGCTGAAGCAGCACCTCAGCAAGGCCGCAAAAGCGAAGTAGAAAAATCTCCCACAGGCGGCGTGAAACTCCCATTTGATTGACCGCTTCGTAAAAAGTTCAATTGGCAGCTTTTGAGGAGCCGAGTAATCCGCCTGCCCTGCGCAGCCCCTTAGGGACGAAGTGGGGCGAAATCCGTGGTTTCTAATTTTGTGGCTGCGTAGTTATTTTCCCCTTTTTACTTTTTATCTTTCCGGGGTCTTTACCTTCTTCAATAGCTGCTATTTTCTCATTTCTTCTTTGGTGCCTTCCGCCGCTGAATTCCGTATTCAGCCAGACTTCCACTATTTTTCGCAGTAATACTTCCCCTGTCAGGTCCCCTGATAGGCAAAGCACATTTGCGTCATTATGGTGGCGTGAAATCCGGGCGCTTAGCTCATCATTACATAGAGCAGCCCTGATTCCCTTAACTTTATTTGCAGCTATGCTCATTCCTATGCCGGTTCCGCATGCTAAAATAGCCCTGTCCGCTTGTTTTTTCGATACTGCCATTGCTGCCAGATAAGCAGTGTCAGGATAATCAACCGGATTGCTGTCGGTGCTGCCGACGTCAATGCACTCATGGCCCAGTTGGGTAATTATGGTTTTGATTTGCTGTTTGGCTTCAAAACCACGATGGTCGTTTCCTACTGCTATCTTCATATCACAAGTTCACCAATTCTTTCTTTCACTGCTTTTTCTATCAATCCTGCACAACTATTAAATACTTCTTGTGTCTGACCTATCGGGTCAGGAATTTCTTTATTCCCTGCTAACAACACACACTTATCCGCAGCTTCGGGGCACAGAACGATAACTTGCTCGCAGTGCATTCGCGTCATTGCAAATATAAAATCGCTCTCTTCAACAAGCTGTCGGGTCAATGTCTTGCTCTTATGAGCTTTTATATCAATCCCCTTGGCTGCGCAAGCTGCTATGGCTTCTGCGCTTGCCGGCAAATCTGCCATATCCATCACGCCGGCAGAAGATACTTTATAACCTTTTTTGTCGAGATGGTCAACCTCACATTGCAATTTTTCTGCCAGATATTTGCGGAATATTCCCTTGGCCATAGGGCTTCGGCAGGTATTGCCGGTGCAGACAAACAAAAATTTGACCTCCGACATCGCTTCCAGCTCTTCTTGCGAATATACGCCGGCCCTCAAAATCTCCAGCCCTTCTTTACCTATTTTAACAACCGTGCTGCTTTTTTTGTATTTACAAGGCCCTCCATCCAACAACAAATCAATCTGACCCGAAAACTGGGCTAAAACCTGCTCCGCATCCGTTGCTGCCGGCTGACCTGTTTTATTTGCACTTGGCGCAACCACCGGCTCCTTCGTGGCTTGCAGCAGCATTGCAGCAATTGCATTGTCAGGGCAGCGAATGCCTATGGAATTATCTCTATACAATCTTACAAAAACCTCTCTTTTAAAGATTTTTTGCTGCTGCTCGATATCTCGCTCGGCTAATTCAAAAACTATAGTCAAAGGTCCTGGCCAGGCGTTTTTAATCAGCTTTTGTGCCCTTAATCCGACGGCTGGCACATATTTTTCAACATCAGCTTTTCGACCGATATGCAAAGTGTAATACTTACCTGTGGCATAGCCATCAATCCCTCTGCCTTTGATGTTATCGAGCTTGGCTAATGATGTAGCTTCAGCCCTGCAGGCGATTCCATAGACCGTTTCGGTGGGAAAAACCACAAGTCCGCCGGCATCGACTACCTGTGCGGCCTCCTTAATCTCCGCCGCATCGATTTTCACAGGGTCGAGTTTTACAATCTTCGTCTGCATAAGTCCCAAAGTCCGTGTCAGTCTGTGTTTTTATAGTCGGTGTTTATAAAAATACACTAAACCACCCCCAATTACAAGATTTTCCAATTTGTCTAACCGTCGCCGGAACGGCAACGCCGGTTAGCCCGCCAGCATCACTATGCCGGGGTTGTCCTATCGACTAACGACCAGCGACTATCAACTAATCTGCCCGCCTTCGGCAGGAAAAGCCCGATAAAAAAAGCAAAAACAAGATAATATGCCAGATGGCAAATATTTTTTTCGTAAAGCTTGCTATTTACCCTAAATATCCTAAATTATCTAAGTTAACATTGCCGATAACCTTGTCTATTGAAGGAACGATTTTTTAGGGAGATTTAAGTTATGGAGACCTTAATTGAGCAGCGTAAGGACACTCGAACTACTCTTTCCTGGCCGGTGAGTATTTGGCTGCCTGAAGCGAATAGGTTTTTCAACGGCCGAAGCTTCAATATCAGCAAAACCGGCGTTTTTATAAAGTTACCTATGACGACGCCAATAAGAATGGGCCATACTGTGGAAATCAATTTTCCACGGACAGAGGCGTTAGCAAAGGAAAAAGGCCAATTCGCTCGTATTAAAAGCGGTAAGGTGGTTAGAGTTGAACGCAAAGATATACTTAGAGATGCTAATATCGGTGTCGCTATTGAGTTTGAGTAGTATCAGAACAGCGGTTTTGACAAGATAACATTACAGCCAGTAAGGGTTTAGGTTAAGCGGACGGAGGAAGGAACGGCTGATGACCGGGAAGGTTGTCAGTCGTTTTTTTTGTGCTGTGGAATTTGGGGGATTTAGGGAAAGTGGGTAAGATTTAGAACGCAGAATGCAGAATATAGAATGCAGAATTTTGACGAGAAAGAGGGCAACGGCGGGGGTTTAAGGGCAAACGTTCGAAAATATTCGAAAACGTTTGAAAACTTACAAAAACTATATGGAAATGTTCGAAAGTTATATAGAAATATTCAAAAATTGATGCAAAACATTCAAGAATATTTGAATGTTTTAGTTCGTTGTCCATTGTTCATAGTTCATCGAGAAATTAGCCACAGGTTGCCTAAATTAACAGCACCGATGACGGAGAAAATAGAAAATCAAAAGTATATTAGTATATGCATACATACTAATATATTGATTTAAGAATCAGGGATTTTTGAAAGAGTGATTTGAGGTGAAGATTTTTTTATTTTTAGCCACGAAAAGGCACAAAAAACACAAAGGGAAATTAACCACGAATTCACACGAATGGACACAGTTTTTACCGCTCAACAATATATTATATAATCATGATGTTTGTGAAATATTTTGATATTATTATGGAATCGAAAAGCCTAGTTGCGTAGCCAAGCGTTTAATATGGGAAATCCTAAGTTACTATGTTATTTTGCCCAAATTTTCTGAAAGGACTTAACTATGAGTATAGAAGAATTTGTAGTTAAATTCATAGAACAAGAAGAAGCGGTTGTAAGACAGGTTGTTTTTGGTTTCTTAGGTTATGCTATTCTGGCCGTGTCTGGACTTGTGTATGTCCTGAAAGAGTGTTTAAAAGAAAATGTTAAGCTCAAGTGGCAGCCACGATGGTCTAGACTACTCATCGGGTCATTTATTTCGGCTGGCCTTTTTTGTCTTTTGCTTGGGATGAAATTCGATGGGAGAAAGAACTTCTGCATCGAGTGGCTACCTGCTGCGAAAAAGGCTTATCCGAATATCGTGACCGATAAAGAGCTTATCGAGAAATTTTGCCAAGATTATCATAAGTTCGATTTAGGTCAGGGCCTCTCAAAGAATATTGAAGATTATCAGCGAAAAAGAGATTATATAGAACCCCCAATCGCTCGAATAGGATTTATTCAAAATGAATGGTTGAATTGGCTGCTAAGTATCGTATTTGTGTTTATTTCTGTCGACTGCTATGTGGCAGCCATTCAAGGAATATGCTTAAACGACCCTAATGTCAAACCAGCTATTATCACTCTTTGTAAATGGGTCAAAGGCAAGCTGCCAAAAAGGTGAGAAAAAAGACTTTGAGATTTTTGATTTGTGGATAAAATGGTCTTAAAAAATGAGATGAATCTTTAGGGTAAGAACAGTTATTTCTATTGGTATCCTTTAGTTTCAGGGGTTTAATAAATACGGAGATATAAGAATGATAAGATTTGCGTCCAAACACTATTGTATAAATGACTTTAGAGAATGGGATGACAGAGGCGAATTGCAATTAACCCCAAAATTTCAAAGAAGAGCCGTCTGGTCGGATAAAGCCCGATCTTTTTTGATGGATACCGTTATCTGCGGCTACCCCATATCCAAAATTTTTATGCGCCATGATATTGATCCTAAAACTAAAAAATCTATTCGTGAAATAGTGGATGGCCAGCAAAGGATCCGAGCAATTTTGAATTATTTAAAGGATGGCTTTAAAATATCGAAAAATCATAATGAGGAGTATGGAGGTAAGTACTATAGCCAATTACCCCTCAAAGTCCAAAAGCAAATACTGCAGCATGAGATATCTGTTGATGTATTGTTAGGAGCGGAAGATACAGATGTTCTAGATATTTTTGCGAGGCTCAATACATATACGGTAAAGCTTAATAAACAGGAACTGATAAATTCAAAATATTTTGGGTTGTTCAAGCAGTCCGTATATTCTCTTGGTTATGAATATGTAAATTTCTGGCTTAAAAATAAAGTGTTGACTGAAAAAGAGGTAGCCAGAATGGGAGAAGCAGAATTTGCTTCCGAATTGATCATTATAGTTATTGATGGCTTACAAGACAGAAAGAAAATAGAAGATTATTACGGAAAATTTGATGATGTTTTTGGAAAAAGAAAATATGTTTCAGATCAATTCAAAGAGACAATCGATACGATTTCGGAGATTATGGGAGAAAACTTATCGGAATCAAATTTTTCAAAGAAGCCTTTATTCTATTCATTATTTGGAGTTATAAAGGAACTTTTACCAAGTAAGATTCAAAAAAGAGATTACCCCAAAATTCTATCTGCCTTAGAAAAAGTGGATAACATATTAAATAGTGACATTGATGACTTGTCTAAAAAGGAATATGCATTTCATGACGCATGCACAAAACATGTTACAGATTTATCAAGAAGAGAAGTTCGACATGCTTTTATCAAAGAACTTATTTTGGGGCATTTGGACAAGTGATTACTCACTATGACGAGATTGTCGCAAATATATAAAGAGTTTGAAATCTCGATTAATGAAGTATACAAACACATCAACATTGCTAACTCTAGTTTGGGTTGCACGATTTGCGGACAAGCAATGCAAAAAAAATACATTAGTAACGTCTACGAAAGATTGTTTTTACAAGCATTCACAGCGTGGGAATGGTTTTTAGAATGTATATTTATCGCATACATGACGGGGGCTGGGACGAAAAGAATTAAACCTAAAACATATTTGAAAAAGATTGATAAAAAACGTGCCTTAGGCCTACTTACCGGAACTTTAGAATATCCAGATTGGACCAAGATTGATGATGTACGTAAGCTTGCTGAATTATATTTTGTGGGAGGTAGACCCTTCTTCCTACCATTGAGCGAGATAGAAACACATTTTAATGAGATGAAAAAAGTTCGGAATGCCATTGTCCATATTTCCAGTAATTCCAAAGACAAATTTTACGGTTTGGTTAGAGCAAAATTACCTGCGTATAGTCAGGATATGACTCCCGGAGAATTCCTAATGAGTCCCATCGTTAAAGGCAAAACGGAAACATTTTTGGACAATTACATTTTGTTTTTAAAAATAGCGGCTAACAAAATATTACCCAACCGCGGAATATAGAGGGCAAAGTACAGGGAAATCTGGGGACACCATTTTTTTAGTTCTAAGTTTTAAGTTCTTAGTTTTGAGTTTTTAGTTAAAAAAGAAGTGTCAGACAGAACAAAGATTGGAGGATAATATGAATCGCAGGACATTTTTAAAGAGCGTGCCGGTGCTGGCCGTGCTGGCGTCGGCGGAGACCAGCTTCTCAGAGGACGCTAACACGGCGACCAGTTCCGCCGGGCAGCTACAGGCGGTACCCCAGACGGACGGCGTAATCAAACTTAATCCGCCTGATTTGAACAAAGGAATTTCCTTAATGGCTGCACTAAAGAAAAGAAAAACGCAACGTGAAATCTCGGACAAGAAACTCACGCTGCAACAGTTGTCGGAACTGCTTTGGGCGGCAGACGGTATAAACAGGCCGGACGGTAAACGCACTTCGCCGGCAGCAATGGCCAAGTATGCCGTTGATATTTACGTGGTGCTGCCGGAAGGCGTCTATTTATATGATGTAGCGAAGCACGAGCTTGCGCCGGTTGCAAAAGGAGATTTTCGAAAACTGGCAGGCGTACAGGATTTTGTTTACATCGCACCGGTGAATTTAGTTTATGTTATTAACTTAAAGAATTGGCAGAATACAGACAGGCCTGTACCCGAGCAAAAACGAGACCTCTGGATACACTGTGAAGTTGGGTTTCTGGCGCAGAACGTCTATCTGTATTGTGCATCGGAAGGATTAGGGGCAACAGTCAGAGGAATGATTGACGGAAAGAGATTTGGTGAAGTCATTAAGGTAAAGCCTGAGCAAATAGTATTGGCCCAGACTATAGGGCATCCAAAATAAGAGCAGAATATCGGTGAAATAGAGAATTAGTGCCCGGCTTCATTGTGAAACTACCCGGCTTTGCCTAAGGGCTACGCCGAGGCAAGCGGAAGATGGATGAGAAACAAACAACGAACGTCAGACATCCAACATAGAACTTAGAACGAAAAACGGAAGGTAGAGAGGGTATCAGGATATCAGGGAATCGGGGGGCTGGCAGGAGGGGTAAGTTTTCAGTGCTTGATATTCTTCAGGAGGGTGGCTATAATGTAAATCCGAAAGTTGAGAAACGGTTTCTTTTGGAGATTTGTGATGATTAAAGTTCTAATCACGGATAAACTTGCACAGGAAGGAATTGACTTACTCAATTCGACAGACGGCGTTAAAGCCGTCGTTAAAACGGGAATAAGCGAAGACGACCTTGCCAAGATTATCGGCGAATACGACGGCTTGATTGTCCGAAGCGATACAAAAGTTACCGCCAAAGTTTTGGCCAATCCGGGGAAACTGAAGGGCGTTGCCCGAGCGGGTGTCGGAGTAGATAACATCGACGTTCCGGCGGCCACGAGAAAAGGAATCTTAGTTATGAATACGCCCGGCGGCAATACCCTCAGCGCTGCAGAGCATACGATGGCTTTGATGCTCGCAATGAGCCGAAATGTTGTCCCTGCCTGTAACAGCTTGAAGGGCGGCGCCTGGGACAGAAAAAAATATATGGGAAACCAGCTCAACGGCAAGGTACTCGGCGTTATAGGGCTGGGCAGAATCGGTATGGCTGTGGCGAAAATGGCAAAAGGCCTTAATATGAAAATCCTCGGCTACGACCCGCTTGCCGCACCGGCTGACGCAGAAAAACTCGGCGTTGAAGTAATTGATAAGCTCGAAAGAATCTTCAAAGAAGCCGATTATATTACTGTCCACGTGCCGAAAAATGAGCAGACGCTGAATATGATTGGTGCCGAACAAATCAAAATGATGAAACCTACCGTCCGATTGATTAACTGCGCGAGGGGCGGGATTATTAACGAAGATGCACTCTATGATGCACTTGCCGAGAAACGTATTGCCGGCGCTGCTTTGGACGTTTACCCCAAGGAGCCGCCGGAAAATACCCGCTTCGCTGAGTTTGAAAATTGCCTTGTTACGCCGCACTTAGGCGCCAGCACTGAGGAGGCCCAGGTAGAGGTTGCCGTTGAAGCTGCTCAGATTCTTGTTGATGCTATCAAGGGCGGGGCGGTCAGAAACGCGGTTAACGCGCCGTCTGTTACCGGAGCTATGCCGCCGATTGTGAGCCAGTATGCAGAGCTTGCCCGGCGGATAGGCACACTTGTGAGCACCATAACGACGGGCCATATCAAGAAAGTCGGAGTCCAATATCGCGGCACAATTGCCGAAGCAGCCGTCGAACCGATTACTCTTCACTTTCTAATCGGCCTGTTACAGCAACATTTCGATATGCCATTAAATATGGTCAATGTTACTGTCCTTGCGAAAGAGCGCGGCATAAGCATTGACGAAACGAAAAACACCGAGGCCAAGGACGTCGCTGCGAGCTTCAGCGCCAAAGTCGTTACCGATAAGGTTACACGCACTGTAACCGGCTCAGTTTTCGGAGGGAAACTACTGCGAATAATCGAGCTTGACGGATTCAATATAGAGATGACCCCGCAGGGGTCGGTTCTGGTCATCTTTAACGACGACAAGCCCGGCGTCATCGGCGCCGTAGGGACCATTTGCGGCAAGCATAGAATCAATATATGCACGATGGGTGTCGGGCAGAAGCAGGAGGAACAAAAAGCTGCTCTTGCCGTCAGTCTCGACAGGGAGCCCGACGCAAAAGCCGTTGAAGAACTCAGCAAACTTGATTTCGTAAATGAAATTTATGTCTGTAAGTTAGACTAACTTTCGTAATGCGTTCCTTCGACGCCGCTCAGGACAAGCGTGCGTGATGCGTATTGCGTCAAACATAACAACATAATATCAGTATGACCGAACAGTTAATAATAAGTATCAGTGGAATGCGAGGCATCGTCGGCGAAAATCTTACCCCTTCAATTGCTGCCGAATACGGCTGTGCCTTCGGTAAATTTCTGAAAAATAGACATACCGACAAAAAGGGAAAATTATCGGTGTGCATCGGCCGGGATTCCCGCTCAAGCGGCCAAATGCTAAAATCGGCTGTGGCGACAGGATTGTGCAGCGTCGGAGTTGACGTGGTTGATTTAGGGATTGTAACCACGCCCGGCGTCGGCATTATGGTAAGAGAGCTGCGATGTAACGGCGGGGTCATCATCACCGCTTCACACAATCCGATTCAATATAATGGAATAAAATTGTTACTCGGTAGCGGTATCGCTCCGCCGGCCGACGCAGCGGAGCAAATCAGGCGGTATTTTTTAGATAAACATTTTGCTCTTGTCGATTCACTTAGTCACGGCAAAGTAACTTCTAATGAGCGGACCGATGCCACACATATCGCCAGGGTTTTGGCAATAGTTGATAAGGAGGCAATCGCAGCGAAAAAGTTCAAGGTTGTTTTAGACAGTGTCAATGGAGCAGGGGGGCGGGTTACCAAAAAAATGCTTGCTGAGCTTGGCTGTGAAGTTATCGCAATAAACGACGAGCCAACGGGGATTTTTGCCCACAGGCCGGAACCAATTGCCAAAAACTTGACCGGCCTTTGCAGAGTAGTAAAAGAGAAAGCAGCCGACATCGGCTTTGCGCAGGACCCTGACGCTGACAGATTGGCAATTGTGAACGAGGCCGGGGCATACATCGGTGAAGAATACACGCTTGCTTTGGCAGCCAAATACATTTTTAGCAAAAAATCCGGGAAGGCGGCGACAAATCTTTCAACATCGAGGATGCTCGATGATATTGCCGAAAAGGCCGGCGGCAAGGTCATCCGCACCGCTGTCGGCGAAGCAAACGTTGCCAAAGCAATGATAGAAAATAACTGCATCATCGGCGGCGAAGGCAACGGCGGCGTGATTGATTTGCGAGTCGGCCCAATCCGCGATAGTCTCGTTGGGATTGCACTTGCCCTGCAATTTATGGCTGAGGTCGGAAAGACCATAAGTCAACTGGCCGGCGAAATCACCGGCTATTATATGAGCAAAGATAAATTTGCTGCGGATAAATCGCAGGCCCAGCAAATCCTGAAATTGGCTAAAAAGACCTTCGCCGATGCAAAGCTTGATACCACCGATGGCTGCCGATTCGATTTCGATGACGGGTGGCTGCACCTGCGGGCCAGTAATACCGAGCCGGTGATGCGGGTCATTGTGGAGGCAAAAAATCAAGGTATCGCTCAAAAATATATCGATGCGGTTCTGAATATCCGCAGACAAGTACTAGGCTAAACCGGAAATGAACAACGACCAGCAAAAAATCGCCTCAAGACAGCTTCGGGGCGTTACATATCTTAGTATAGCAGCCAACGTTTTTCTGATTACCGGGAAGTTCATCGTAGGTTTAATAACCGGCTCGCTATCCATCCTTGCCGATGCCATTCATTCGGTATCGGATATGCTTACCGATATAGCGGTACTGCTGGGCCTTTATTTCGGCTCAAAAGAGCCCGATTCGAGTCACCCATACGGGCACGGCAAGCTGGAGACACTTGCGGCCATTGCGATTGCCCTGGGCCTATTAGGCGTGGGACTCGGAATGATATACTATGCAGCGCTTGAGATTGCAAAGGACCATGTTACTCGTCCCCGGGACTTAGTCCTGATAACAGCGGTTGGCGCTGTCGCCATTAAAGAAGTGGTCTATCGCGTTACAAAAGCAGTGGCGATGAAATATCACTGTCCGGCAGCACTTGCAAACGCATGGCACGACCGGGCCGACGCTTTAAGCTCGGTCGCAGTTATCGTCGGCGTAATTGCACAGAAATTCGGATTTAGCCACGGCGACCAGGTTGCAGCTATCGGCATCGGCGTTATGGTCGTGATAGTTGCCACCAAGCTTATCGGGGACTGCCTCGGTGAACTAATCGAAAAAGCCGTTGACGAAGCGACCCTCGCGCAGATTAAAGATGTAATTTCGGCCAACGGACAAATCCGTCAGTATCATCGCCTCCGTACCCGCACCATAGGAAGGCAGGTCTTTCTCGACGTGCACATTCTCGTTGACCCGCATTTGCACATAGCCGCCGCCCACGAAATAGCCGATAGTTTAGAAAAAGCACTGACCGAGCAGATAACACGCCCCGTTAACATTACGATTCACATCGAGCCGGATATACCGCAGATGAGAAAACAAGTTTAGGGTAACATCTGGGACACTCAAAAGATATGGGTTATAATCCAAATATGGCGACGAGAAAAGCTGTATTTATATATTCGGAGGAACTGGAGGAGTATCAGTATCCGCCGGAGCACCCGTTTAATACAATCCGGGCTAAAAAGGTTCGAGAGATTATAAGTTCGATGGGGCTTCTGTCCGGGGCCGGCAGAAGAGAAGTTGCACCTGAGCCGGCTGATAGGGTTGTTCTAAAAAAGTTTCATTCATCGCCTTATCTGCGCGCTTTGAAAGAGGCCTCCGAAGGCAAATTTAATGCCGAAGCACTCGGTATGGGAATCGGGACGCCGGATTGCCCGGTCTTCGAGGGATTGTATGAGGGAGCGGTGCTGGCAGCCGGAGGGACGCTGGTGGGGGCAAAGCTGATATTGTCGGGCGAGGCAGATGTGGCGTTTAATCCGTCGGGCGGATTTCATCACGCAGGGCCTGAACGGGCATCAGGGTTTTGCTATATCAATGATGTTGCGCTTGCGTGTATAATACTGGCAGAAGAGGGCAGGCGGGTTTTATATCTTGACGTGGACGTTCATCACGGCGACGGGGTTGCTTATGCTTTTTATGACCGGCGAGACGTTATGACCATATCTTTGCACCAGAACCCAAGAACGCTATTTCCGGGAACAGGATTCGAGGACGAAATCGGCAGCGGGGAAGGGAAGGGCTACTGCGTAAATGTTCCTCTGCCGATAGGCACTTACGACGAGGCGTATATGAAGGCATTTGAAGCGCTGGCGCTGCCTTTGATTGGGGCATTTGAGCCGGATGTGTTTGTTTTTGAGCTGGGGGCGGATGCACTTGCAGGCGACCCTCTTGCGCATCTGTGTCTGACCAATAATGTTTATGCCGAAGTAATCGGCCATCTGTTAAGCTTTGGCAAACCAATCCTTGCGACCGGCGGCGGGGGATACAATGTCGATAATACCGTGCGGGCGTGGGCACTTGCGTGGAGTATTTTTGCCGGCGGAGAAGAACAAAAGAAATTGCGGGATAAAACAGCGTCTGTAAGTGAGCCACAGCGTGAAACAGTAATACCTGCAATAGAGGCAACAATAGAAGCGGTCAAGGCAAAGGTCTTTCCCTATCATCGTCTTTGATAGTTAGCGTTTATATATTTAATGCCGGCACCGTTGATTTCCGAAACATTTTTATTATAATTGCGCAGCATAAATTCGCATTATTGTGAGAATGTGATGACAAAAAATATTGAATCCATTATGAACCCGAGGTCAATTGCCGTGGTTGGTGCAACGAACCGACCTGGCAGCGTAGGGCTTGCGGTGTTTCGCAATATTCTCAATGCGGGGTTCGAAGGGGTCCTTTATCCGGTCAATCTCAAGGCGAAATCCGTCCAAAGCGTAAAGGCCTATCCTGCGTTGATGGATATCCCTGACGAAGTGGACTTGGCGGTCATTATTGTTCCTGCTGAGGTGGTTTGCTCTGTGATGGAGGAGGCGGGTCAAAAAGGGGTCAAAGGGGCGATTGTGATTAGCGCCGGATTCAGGGAGATAGGCGGCAGGGGGGTAGAGCTGGAAAATTGCGTGAAAGAAGCAGTCAGGAAATACGACATCCGTCTGGTAGGCCCTAACTGCCTCGGAGTTATCAATAACGATGAAAAGGTTCGGATGAATGCAAGTTTCGCCACTAAGATGCCGAAAGCCGGGAACATTGCCTTCATTTCGCAGTCCGGAGCCCTCTGTACCGCGGTGCTTGATTATGCAGAAGGCAGTAACATTGGATTCTCCAAATTCATCAGCTTTGGAAACAAAGCCGATGTGAACGAGACAGACCTGCTGCGTTATCTCAAAGATGACCCTGATACGGATGTAATTTTGATGTATCTGGAAGACATTACCAATGGTCGCGAGTTTCTGGAGACCGCGAGGGAAATTACGTGGGAGTCACGCAAACCGATGCTGGCTGTCAAGTCGGGACGTTCTCCGGAGGGCGCTCGTGCCGCTGCCTCTCATACCGGTGCTTTGGTTGGTTCTGACAGTACCTACGATGCTATTTTTTACCAAAGCGGCATCTTAAGGGTTGAGGGTATAGCTGAACTGTTTAATCGTGCCATTGCTTTCGCCAAACAGCCGATACCAAAGGGTAATCGCATAGCGATAGTTACTAATGCCGGTGGTCCCGGGATTATGGCAACCGATGCTGCGATTCGTCACAACCTGAAAATGGCTACTTTCTCGAAAGAAACGAAGCAGAAGTTAAGAAAAGAGCTTCCGCCGACAGCAAATATAGAGAATCCGGTGGATGTGATTGGGGATGCAACGCATAAGCGTTACGAGGCAGCCATTCGCTATGTTTTGAAGGATGATGGCGTAGATGGTGCGATTGTTATTCTCAGCCCTCAGGCAATGACCGATGTTATGGAGACAGCACAGATAGTCCCGCGAGTGGCAAAGAATATTGATAAGCCGGTGCTGTGCTCATTTATGGGCATTGTAGATGTCTCCGAAGGCGTTAAGTATCTTGAAAAGAACGGCATTCCAAATTATTCGTTCCCTGAGGCAGCGGTCAGGTCGATGGCAGGAATGGCCTATTATGGGGGCTTGCTGGCTCTGGAGCGAAGAAAGGTGCGGAGAGTAGCTGCCGACCGCTATAGTGCTGCCGCAATTATAAAAAAGAAGCTCAAGGATACCGATAGCTATTATATGTCCGAGAAAGAAGCAAATGAAATCCTTCAGTGCTATGGATTTCCGGTGTTGAAAAGTATCCTGCTCAAAGCCCCATCCGAGATAGATGAAGCGGCGGAGGAGATTGTTTTTCCGGCGGCCATGAAAATTTCTTCGTCGGACATTGTTCACAAATTTGATGTGGGGGGTGTTAAGCTGAAAATCAAGACAAAAGATGAGGCACGAAAGGCATTTGAAGAAATCTGTGCGAATGTAAAGAAGTTTAACCCTTCAGCAAAAATTGACGGCGTTATAATAGAGCGAATGGCCAAGGGCGGGGTGGAGGTTATCCTCGGTGCAGTCAGAGACCTTAAGTTTGGGCCAATCTGTATGTTTGGCCTCGGTGGAACATTTGTAGAGGCAATGAAGGACGTAACCTTCCGATTAGCTCCTATGTGGGAAATCAGCGCGGAGATTATGATACGAACTATCAAGGCATACAGTATTCTCAAAGGCGTTCGCGGGTCACCGCCATGCGATATCGATGCCATCAAAGATTGCGTTCTTCGACTTTCTCAGATGGTTACTGAGCACCCTGAGATTGCAGAACTGGATATCAATCCACTGATTGTGTATCCCCAGGGAGAAGGATGTGTGGTGGCAGACAGCAGGATTCTCCTGAGAAGGCCACAATGACGCTGGGGGAAAACAGCTTTAATACGCCTGGCGTGAGTCGAACACGCAACCTTCGGTTCCGTAGACCGACGCTCTATCCAGTTGAGCTACAGGCGCATCTTTATTCCATATTTATTATTTATTATTTATAATTTATGATTTATAATCGCAGAAAACAACAAATATTAAATAGAAAATAATAAATAGTGAATAATATGAAAGTTAGTTATCGAGCACAGGCGATACCACCTTCGGCGACTTTAGCGGTTACTTCACGGGCGAAGGAATTGAAAGCCAAAGGTGTGGACATAGTCGATTTCGGGGCTGGTGAGCCGGATTTCGACACGCCGGATTTTATCAAAGAAGCTGCGATAAAGGCGCTGAAGGCAGGCAAGACCAAATACACGGCCGAGTCCGGCATAATCGAGCTGCGGGCCGCTATTGCTGCCAAGTTAGAAAAAGAGAACGGCCTCAAATACAGCCCTGAGCAAATTATTGTTAATATCGGCGGCAAGCACTCGGTTTATGAGGCGATGCAGGCGACCCTTGACCCGGGCGACGAGGTAATTCTGCCTGTGCCATATTGGGTAACATATCCGGAGGCAATAAAGCTTGCCGGGGCCATTCCGAAAATTATTCAAACCGACAAGAAAAATAGTTATAAGGTTACGCCGGCCCAGTTGAAGAAAACCATCACAAAAAAGACCTCTATGTTTGTGCTTAATTCGCCCAGTAATCCGGGTGGTTTTACTTATACTCCTGAAGAGCTCAAGGCAATTGCAAATGTCCTTGAAGGAACACAGGTGATGGTGCTTTCAGACGAAATTTACGAGAAGCTCATTTACGGCGATACCAAATTTGTCAGTTTCGCTTCATTATCCAAAGATGCCTACGACAGGACATTGACCCTCAATGGCCTGAGCAAAACCTACTCTATGACCGGCTGGCGGCTCGGGTATGCCGCAGGGCCACTGGAAGTTATAAAGGCAATGGGGCGTCTTCAATCTCATATGACCTCCAACGCCGTAACCTTCGCTCAGTATGCAGCAGTTGCTGCGTTGACCGACCCTGCCGCAGGCGAGACCATAGAAAAGATGCGGACAGAATTTGAGCGTCGAGCCAAATATATGGCCCAGCGACTGAACGCCATTGAAGGCATCGAGTGTCCTGAACCTACCGGGGCTTTTTACTGTTTTCCTGATATTTCGAGCCATTATGGCCGAACTATCAATGGCATAAAAATCAACGGCAGTATGGACTTCGCAAAGGCGCTTTTGGAACAGGCCAATGTTGCCCTTGTTCCGGGTTTGCCGTTCGGCTGTGATGAAAATGTGCGTTTAAGTTTTGCCTGCTCGATTGAACAAATTACCAAGGGATTAGACAGATTAGAAAAATGGCTCGGCCAATAAAGACCAAAGACCAAAGACCGAAGACTCAAGACACCAGACTCAAGACCCAAGACCAAAATCGTGGTTTGGAGGGCGAGTTACAAGTTACCGGTCACGAACACCATGCATTATCCGGCTGGCCGATGATTCTGGGGTGGCTGGCAATGCTCATTTTTGCCCTCCACGCCAGCACGCATATGGTCGGCGCCGGCGATACGTGGGTCGCAATGGCCTGCGGTCGGCACTTTATCAATCACGGTGTCAATACCGTCGAACCATTTAGCGCAAATTCACACAAGGCCGGTCCAACAAAGGAAGAAATCAAAACCTGGCCAAACTGGGCCCAATGGGTTGCGGACAAAGTCGGTATGAGAGCGGTTAAATACTGGCATCCGACCGGCTGGGTTAACCAAAATTGGCTGACACATGTCATTTTTTACTGGCTGACACATTTGTCTCCATTCGCAGACGCTAAGACTCTTTCATTCAATACACTTGTCTATTGGAAGTTTGCGATTTACATAATTACCGTGATTTGTGTGTATTACACCGGTCGATTACTGGGGGTTAATCCGGCTTTATCAGCGGTTTTTGCCTGTTTTGCGATGTTTGCGGGGCGTTCCCTCCTTGACATTCGCCCTGCAGGTTTCTCGAATCTGCTGGTTGCTGTCTTTCTGCTTATACTTGTCCTTGCCACATATCGGAACATATTATATATCTGGCTCGTCGTTCCGCTGACTATTTTCTGGTGTAATGTTCACGGCGGGTACATCTACGTATTTATAATGCTTGTGCCATTTGTGGCTCTGAATCTTCTAACGAGTATCTCTAAGAAAAGGTTTGTTTCTATCGGCTTAAAAGGGATATATCATACCATCGCCGCTGGCTTTATTGCTTTTGTTGCGGCGATTGTATTCAATCCTTTCCACCTTACCAATCTTACACATACTTACGATATCAGCTTCAGTAAACACGCTGAGATGTGGCGGACCGTCAACGAATGGCATCCGGCTTTTGAGTGGTCAAATCCCGTGGGGCAGGGTTTTGCGTTTTTAATTCTTTTTATTTTAAGTATTGGTTTGCCTCTTTTTTGGCTATTCAGCCGCTTCCTCAAACCCAGATTACTGAAAGCACCAAAGGATGAACTTGAGAGACAGGAGAAGCTATTCAAAGTTCTATCGACAATTTTTGGTTGTGCAGCCGGTATATTTATATGCTGGGTTACATTTATTTCTTTTTCTTTCGTTGAAGCCGATGCGG
>Ga0187886_1001216_pt1 | contig 24618 bp, 24 predicted proteins | sample June2016WEW_20_1_FD_133001 | JGI IMG/M metagenome (GOLD analysis project Ga0187886, IMG submission 133001) | Peatland microbial communities from SPRUCE experiment site at the Marcell Experimental Forest, Minnesota, USA - June2016WEW_20_150 | ecosystem: Environmental > Terrestrial > Soil >... | reverse complement strand
AAGAGTATATGAAGCAGGGACTCGGACAGTGAAAGAAAATCTTGCCTTATTGAAAGAAAATAAGCTGCCGGAGCTTTCCATGGACCATTCTTGTCGAGCCCATGAGGGAGGGTGCGGGCATTAATTAGATATTGAGAAAAAAAGAATATCGTCAAAAAGAAAACATTCCTCTGCTGGGCGAGTTGCCTCATGACCGCCGGATCGCCGAGGTTTATTCCCGGGGAGGGATCGTGGTAGACGAATTGCCGGAATAGCGGTCTCTTTTTCTCGATTTGTTTCAAAAGATGCAAAAGATCGTTCCTTCTAACTCCCCTCCCTCGGTGGGAGGGGACAAAGGAGAGGGGGATGGATAGGGGAGCAGAGATGGAGGAGAAAGAAATTTACCAAGAACAAAGTGACGGATTTACTCTCTACGAGCCAGTCGTTTACACGAAGAAGGCCCTGGAACACTTCCGTAATCCCCGGAATGTGGGGCAGCTGGAAAAACCGGACGGCAAGGGAAGTTTTGGGGACCCGACCTGCGGAGATTACATCGAAGTGACCATCCGGGTGGACGAAAAAGAAGACCGTCTCCTGGACGTCAAGTTTCTCATCCATGGATGTGCCGGGGCGATCGCAACCTCCAGCGTAATGACCGAACTGGCCATTGGAAAGAACTTAGACGAGGTCCTTTCGCTTGCGGATGACGATATCATTCAAGCTCTCGGGGGACTGCCGAAGAGAAAACAGCATTGTTCTCTTCTGGGCGTCCAGGCCCTACAGCAGGCCATCGGGGATTATTTTTTCAAGAAGCTGATGTTTCGCGAAGGGATCGTAAAGACGGAAGAAGAATATGAAAGGCTCAAAGCCCAGCAGGGGTTTGTTTTCCAGATGCATTCTTGCGACGGAAGCTGCGAAGGCGAGAACCCATGAAACAGATTACAGTGATCAGCGGAAAAGGCGGGTATCCCTTAATCCTCATCGATGGCCCGCGCCCGGGGTCGGCTGCCCGGTGAATGCTTCCCTGGGGGGAGTAGATGCCCCCCCTGATCGTGACCGAGCCATCTCTCTCGGGAATCCACGACCTCAAGAGGGTTTTGGGGGTATGAGGCCATGGTTATCAAGAGCACAGTCGTCGAATATATCGGTGGAATAGTGAGCAACGACATAAGAAAGATGTGGATGCGGCTGGTATGTTCGCTGGGATATCCTCTGAATGGCAGCCGGTCTATCATCAAAGAGAAAACATTAAACACTTAAAGAGAAGGAGAAGGGATGGAAGAGGAGAAAAAGTGCAATTCTTCCCAGGATTGCCCGTCCTGCAGCCAGTCGGCCAGTTGTTCCGAGGATGAAAAACAGGCCCATCGGGAGCGAATGCTCAAAGAGACCCTTTCCCACATCGAGCACAAGCTCATGGTGATGAGCGGCAAAGGGGGGGTGGGCAAGAGCACGGTAGCAGCGAACCTGGCGGTGAGTCTGGCCCGCCGGGGATTCGAAGTGGGAATCCTGGATGCCGATGTGCACGGGCCAAATATCCCCAAGATGCTGGGCCTCGATAACGAAAAGTTGATCGGAACCCCTAGGGGCATGCTGCCCGTGCTTTTGTATCCGAACCTGAAGGTTCTTTCCATGGCTTTCATGTTGCCGAACGCCGATGCCCCGGTGGTTTGGCGTGGGCCTTTGAAGCACGGGATTTTGCAACAGTTTTTGGCTGAAGTCGAATGGGGGGACCTGGATTACTTGATCGTGGACCTCCCGCCGGGAACGGGGGATGAGCCTTTGTCCATCGCCCACCTGATCGGGCAGGTAGATGGTTCGATCATTGTCACCACACCGCAAGAGGTTGCCTTGCTGGATTCCCGGAAGGCTGTGGTCTTCAGCCGGATGGTTCATGTGCCTGTGATGGGTATCGTGGAGAACATGAGCGGATTCAAATGCCCGCATTGTGGAAAAGATATTGACCTCTTCAAAATGGGCGGCGGGGAAAAGGCGGCCAGAGAACTCCAGGTGCCCTTTCTGGGCCGTATTCCCCTCGACCCGGATATCGTCAAAGCTTGTGACGGGGGAAAACCCTTCGTGGCTTCCGAATCTGATTCGCCAGCCTTGAAAGCTTTCGAGGCGATCACGGATCGAATCCTAGAGTTCGTAAATCAACGGGGGAAAAAAGAAGTGACCTCAAAGAAGGAAAGCCGCGAGATCTATTCCCGGCTCAGCGAAAAATTCAGATAAGGGGCGTAGGGGCGACCCAACCGGTCGCCCCCGCATAATAATAAACCTTTTTGATTCTGGCTCGGCCAGAATAGGTTCTCAAAAGGAGGTGTTTGTTATGCCAGCGTTTGATGAAGAAGAACTGATCTTCGTGCAAGGAAGGTGATAGAAAAAAACAAATGGATTTCATCCAATTAAGTGGAGTCTGCATGCACCCTTCAGGCATTGATGGCCTCCGGGGCATGGGTCCTATCACACGATCCTAATCAAACTTATCAAGAAGGGGGCGTTAGTATGAGAAGGCTGAGCCAAATTACAGCCATGTTGTTCGTCAGTCTCTTAGTTTTCACATCAGTGGTTTTTGGGCAACAGACCGTTTCAACGGTGGCACCCGGAACAGTCGGAATGTCGAGTCACAAGCTGGCCCATATCGACAAGGTCGTCGAGCAGGCAATCAACGCCAAAGTGATCCCCGGCGCGGTCGTCTTGGTCGCCCGTCACGGGAAGATCGCCTACTTCAAGGCCTACGGAATGGCTGATCAGGGCAAGCCGGAGAGAACAGATGACATCTTCCGTGTCGCTTCGATGAGCAAGGCGATCACTACTGTTGCAGTCCTGCAGCTGTTCGATGAAGGGAAGATCCTGCTCACGGATCCCATCTCGAAGTATATTCCCGAATTCAAGAACCCCAAGGTTGCGGAAATGGATGCCTCGGGGAATCTCCGCTACGTCCCTGCGAACCGGGAGATCACCATCCATGATCTCCTGTCGATGTCCTCGGGGATCTCGTCGCGGGCCGGCGGAAGCGAGTTCAAGAACAAGATCGCCGAAGTCTACAAGGAAATCGGCCTCGAAGACGAGATGGGTCCGTTGAACATGACCCTTGAGGAGTATGCGAAGGTGGTCGCCAAGCTTCCGCTTGCCGCACAACCAGGAACGTCCTTTGACTACTCCAATGCTGGCGCCAATGTCCTCGGCTATCTGGTCGAAGTGGTCTCGGGGAAGAGGTTTGACAGGTATCTTGACGAGAAGATCTTCAAACCCCTCAAGATGACGGAAACGATGTTTTACCCTTCCCAGGCGCAGCTTCAGAGAGTAGTTCCGGCGTACATCAGTGGCACGCTGGAGAAGATGACGACGCCCCAACCGTGGGGGCTCCGGACGGTTCTGCCCACCTACACGACCGATCCGAACAAGAAGTTCTTCAATCCCTCCGGCGGTTTGCACGCGACGGCGGTCGACTACTCTCGATTCGCCCAGATGCTGTTGAATAAGGGTAAGCTGGACGGGGTACGCGTGTTGAGTGAGGAAGCTGTCAAGATCATGTCTTCGCCGGTCATTCCTGGTCTGTTCGGCAACATGTGGGGTTACATGGTGCAAATCCAGAAAGACGTGAATCCGTTCTCCGATCCGTCGCTCGATTACTTGGGTGCGAAAGGCGCCTATGGTTGGCTGGGGTTCTGGGGGACTAAGTTTGTGGTGAATCCGGAGAAGGACGTGGTTTACATGTTCATGTCCTCGATTTACGTTTTCCCGTCGGTTCTCCCTTATCAACAAAAGGTCGTCCAGATTATCAATGGTGCAATTCAATAACTTCTCCTTGAGGTCTGGGATTCTTTTGGGATCGGCTGCCGGTGTTCTGATGGACCCCTTGTCCTCCGTGCACCGGGTTCTACATCCCTTTCTTCGTGGATAGGGGCGAGCTGCCAGAGGTCCTATCCCAGGCCGGCAAGGCCGGGAAGAGCGCCACTCCTCCTCCGGAGGCGATTCAGGATGCGTTCTCTCCCACTTCCTGGTAGTGCCAGTTCCGAGAGTTCTTTGACATGGTGAAGGGCGAGGAGATCGGAAGCAAACATAATGAACGCCCGTTTTTATCCATGTCGGGGATTTTTGGGATCACTCTTTATCGCTGGATTAAGGAATGGGTTAGATTTATGTCTAACCTGTCTTGCAGTCTTCAATGAAAGGAGATGAAAAATGATGAAGAAGATGCACTGGATCAGCCTGTTGTGCCTGGCGTCGCTCCTGGCGATGCCGGTTTTGGCGACGGCCGCCCTGAAGGGCGCCTGCGGGGCGAAGCCCGCCGCGGCCCCATCGGGACAGGCGGTTGCTCCGGCTTCGGCGGCCCCATCCGCTGCCCCCGTGCAGAAGGTCATCCGGCCTCTGGAACGGGCGGTTAACTTTGAGTTGGAGGCGGTAGTGGGAGACGATATCAAGACGATCAGCCTTGAGGACTACAAAGGAAAGTGGCGGGTGGTGTGTTTCTACCCCGCAGACTTCACCTTTGTTTGACCCACTGAGTTGGCTGCGGTCGCAGCCCGATATGGGGAACTCAAAGCCCTGAATGTGGAGGTCATTGCCATCAATACGGACTCCGTCTTTTCTCACTGGATGTGGAAGAAGACCTCACCCACGATTAAAAACGTGCAATATCCCATGGCATCAGACCCGAACGGGGAAGTCTCCAGGGCCTACGGGGTCTATCAAGAGGAATCGGGGCAAGATCATCGAGGGCGTTTCATTATCGATCCCAATGGGATCGTGCGAGCCGTTGAGATCATATACCCGCCTGTGGGACGGAGTGTGGAAGAATTGATCCGCCAGATCAAGGCGATGCAGGAGGTGGATGCCAACCCGGGTATGGCTGCGCCTGCCGGGTGGAAGCCTGGAGCACCCTTGATCCACACTGGGAAGGATTACATCGGGGTCTATTAGGATCTTAAGCCAATGTAGCGCGAAAAGCCCAATGAGAAGGCTCTTGGGTTTTGTTTCAAAGACCTTAATCCAGCGATAAGGAGGATATTAGGGCAAGAGAGAGATATCTTCAGTCAGTTGAGCATTAAGTGAGGGATCCTTACTTGCCCATCCAGCGCAAGGATCGACATTAAGCGGGGTGGCGACCCCAACAGCATCAACCAGGTCAAAGAGGGGCGCCAACGCCCTCGCACTGAGGAGAGTCGGAAAATAGCCCTAATTCAGAGATCGAGGGGCATTGGAGGGTCTGGCGGGCGATGCTCATGCTGGTACTACAATAGAGGTGAGCTGCCCTAACTGCGGGACTAAAATGGTCAGGAAGTAAAAATGGAACGTCTAGCGGGACAGGAAGGAAGGGTCACCGCCCTGGAAAAGGAGATTGCCTACCTGGTGGCGGTGGCTAAAGCCCCCCTGGGGAGACCTTGAAGAACTGATCTTCTTGCGGGCCCAATCGTTCCCAGGACGAGGGCAGAGGCTTTTTTCAGGGCGACCGGTCAACTGCAAGAGGTCAGGGTGAAACTACGAAGAGAGTCAGGGAAAATGGCAACTTTGGTGAGGGGACAGGAAAATGCCCATCTATGAATACCGCTGCCGGTCTTGTGGCAGCACATCAGAGATTTGGGAGGGCGTGGGAACCCGAAGCGATCCCCTCCAGTGTAAGCATTGTGGCGACAGGGGAGTGGAAAGAGTTCTTTCCATCTCCCATTCTGTGAAAAATTCACGGCCCAAAGGATCGACTTGCTGCGGCCGGGAGGAGCGCTGCGATAAACCTCCCTGTTCCTCCGGCAGTTCGTGCCACAGAGACTGAGGACTGTGGAACCTCTTCTCAATGGGACGTAGAAGCAAGCCCCGTTGGATCGAAATTGCTTCGGCGGGGGCGTAATGAGCATTTTCCCAATTTTTTTATGAGTTCATCAATTCTCCAGACCCGTATTGTCCTCGACCTTTCAGCTCCAGTCTCCTATGAGGCCCGCGCCTCTTCAGATCTACTCTTTCTTTCATGGGTAGTCAAAGAGGTGCACCTCCCGGGCTGGAAAAAGACTGTGGCCATCGATGACTTGAACGACAAATGTATCCGTGTCTATCGGCGTCAACCTGCGACCCATGAATTATTAAACTGAGGAGGATGGATGGGATCTACAAAACCCGAATGTGCCAAATGTGCAATCAAAAACAAAATCTGCCGCTCACCGGAAGGAAGGGGACCGGCCTTCTGCCCCACTCTGAACCGGAAAAAAATTGTGGAAAAAGCCCAGGAGGAATACGCCAGGCCTGAAATCATGGAATTTGCCCGGCAAGCTTCCATTCAAGAGGCGCAATGCTATGCCAACCGGGGTGTGAAGCCTTACATTTTGCATCCAACTAAACCAAGGGTTGAGGAAATCTGTGAATTCGCCCAGAAGATGGGATATAAAAAATTAGGAACCGCGTTCTGCGGGGGACTCCACAGCGAAGCACTTTCGTTTACCCGAATTCTGGAGGCCCAGGGATTCGAAGTAGTCTCCGTTGTCTGCATGGTGGGTCGGACCCCTAAAGAAGATATCGGGGTGAAAGATGAAGAAAAAGTGCACATCGGAGAGTTCGAATCCATGTGCAGCCCGATCGCCCAGGCCATGATTCTTAACGAAGAGAAGACTGACTTCAACGTCCTGGTCGGCCTGTGTGTGGGACACGACTCTCTGTTCCTGAAATACTCCAGGGCCTACTGCACGGTGCTGGTAGCCAAGGATCGAGTCTTAGGTCATAACCCCTGCGCCGCTCTTTATACAACGGGTTGTTATTATGCCCGCATGCTGAGGAAAGGGTTTTGAAAGGAAGGGTCGTAGCTGTCTGTCGCAGCATTGAGAGGGGAAAGCGCAAAGAGGATTTCGGGTTGGGTTTTTTTGAAAAAGGTCTGGGTTTGCAAGGCGACGCTCATGCTGGAACGGAAAAAGAAGTAAGTATCTTGATCAAGGAGAAAGTGGACGAGCTTTCGAATCAAACAGGCCTCTTCTTCCCCCCTGGGGCTTTTGCCGAAAATCTCTTGATCGCAGGGCTAAACCAATCTGGTTTGCTCCCTGGAATCCGGCTCAAAGTGGGTAGTGCGGCCCTTTTGATTGAACGAATTGGAAAGGAGAAGGACGTTACTCATTCCTACAACTTTCTGGGTTATTCCCTTTTACCCGACTACGGGGTTTTTGCCAAGGTTATTGAGAGCGGCGCGGTGAAGAATGGGGATGAAGTTGAAATACTACTTCCTTTCTCTAAGGAAGGTGCATAAAGTTTTGCAGGAGCGTTGATAAGATTCTGGCCAGAATGTCCCCCGTGATGATTTTAAAGGGTAAAAGATAGCGAAATCTCATTTCCCCCGCCGCAAACATGGGTTTGAGTTTATAGAATTCGATTCTGACCGCTTTCTTCAACTTTAAAGCAATCGAAATGGTAGAAGATCGAGGTAAGACTCTTATGGGCGACCCGTCTAAACTTGCCCTTTATTCGACGGTGCTGAATATTTTGGTCGCGGCGTCAAAGGGGGTTCTGGCTTACCTATCGGGAAGTTCGGCTCTGTTGGCCGATGCGATCCATGGCGTTTCCGATACCTTCGCCAGCCTGCTGGTTCTCGTGGGCATCTGGTTCTCCCAAAGAAAGTCGGAAGGCTTTCCCTGGGGGCTCTACAAGGTGGAAAATTTCGTAGCCCTGGTGAGCGCCTTGCTCATCTTCTTTGCCGGTTATGAAATTGCTCAACATGCCCTTAAAACAGAAGCCTGGGAAGTGAAGCATTTTTTCCCTTCCTTCCTGGTCCTGTCGGGCATGATCGGGGTGATTTTTCTCTTCTCCCGATATGAGGCCCGGAAAGCCCGGATTCTCAACTCCCCGAGCTTGCGAGCCGATGCCTCCCACTGGTACTCGGACATCGCTTCCACCTCGATTGTGCTTCTGGCCTTACTCGGTTCCTGGGCTGGACATCCGGTCATCGACCGACTGGGCGCGCTGGTGATGGTCGCTTTCATCGGAAAAGCTGGGTGGGATATCCTGAAGGACTCCATGCGTACCCTGCTTGACGCATCGGTGGCTCCGGAAACGTTGCAGCAAATCCGCAACGCGGTCCTGCGCTTCGATCAGGTGCGGGAAATCCAGTCCCTCCAGGCCCGCAATTCCGGACGGTTTATATTCGTCCACGCCAAGCTGGTCTTCGCCACTAAGAAATTCTTCCAGGCCCATCAGTTGAGTGAGGAAATCGAAAGAGCCGTCCGCCAAGAGATCCCCCTGGTGGAGCGAATGATCATCCACTACGAACCCCCAAAGAAAGATTTCACCATTCAGGCTATCCCGGTCGAGGCCGACCGGAAAAGGCTGAGCGAACACTTTGGAGAAGCTCCCTATTTCTGCCTAGTACGTACGAGGACGCCCGGAGATGATGTTCTGGATGTTGAATTCCTTCCCAACCCCTATCTGAACGAGGAAAAAGCAAAGGGAATCAAGGTAAGCGAGTGGCTCATAGAGGGGGGGGTGGATCGGGTTTATACCCGGAAACCCTTCGAGGGGAAAGGACCCTCTTATGTCTTCTCCAGCGCCGAAGTTGAAGTCAGGTTGACCCATGCCCGGGCTATTGAGGAAGTCATCCCGGAACTCCCCATTACCAGAGTACATTTGTGAGGAACTGCAAAATTGGGAGAAAGTCTTTCTTCAACCGAGGAATCTACCATGCTATTCTTGACTCATCGCAAATAGTTGCAGGAACTCTCAGTGCCATCCCCTATCGGTCTTCACCCTTCATAAAATGCCGGAGATGGGGAGGAGAGGATAGATAAGTCTAGATGGATCTCGTGAAGAAGGAGAAATTTTGAATGAAGACTCGAATCACGATCCTGAGTGAGAATTTGGTCGGCCGTTTGGTGGGTTCGGGGGAGCACGGGTTTTCGGCTTTCATCGAAACCGATGAGGGGAATTATCTATTTGATACGGGCGGCGGGCGCACGGTTGTGCAGAATTCTCTCGATCTCCATAAAGATCTAAGAACCGTTCAAAAAATTTTTTTGAGCCATGGGCATAACGATCACACCGGAGGGCTCCCTCACGTCCTCAACCTCCGGGGTGGGGTGGATGTCCATGTTCATCCAGATATCTTCTTGGACCGCATGGCGGTTCGGAAAGAAAACGATCTGGAAGTCAAGCGCTTTGCCGGAATGATTTATAAAAGGAGTTACCTCGAATTCCTGGGGGCCCACTTCATCCTGAATTCTGAATTCTACCCGGTGGGAAAACGGATATTTTTGACCGGAGAGGTTTCCCGGAAGACGGCCTTTGAAAAGCCCGACCCGAACCTATTCCGGGAAGTCCAGGGGAAAATGGTCCAGGATACCCTGCCGGATGATCAATCGCTGATCCTGGATACGGAAAAGGGTCTCGTCCTGATCTTCGGCTGCGCTCATTCGGGAATGATCAACATCATGAACCATGTCATAGAAAAGACTGGAAAAGATCGTTTCTATGCCATTCTGGGGGGGACCCACCTGGGTTTCCTGGCCCCGGAGCAACTGGAAGAGTCGATCAAATCTCTTAAGAAGATGAACGTTGTAAAGGTTGGGGTTTCGCACTGCACGGGCATGAGGGCGGCCTCCCGCCTTCAACAGGAATTCGGAGAACGATTTTTCTACGGATGTGTCGGCACCGTGTTCGAGATTTGAGGTGAATCGGATCATGAGCTATGATCATGAGCGAGAATAAAATACGAAGGGAGAAAGTGAATGGAAAAAACCAATATCGGAGAAGCGGCGGGGAAGGCGTACAAGCTCGGCAGGGAATACGAGAAGACTTACCGGGGATGCGGTCAGTGTGTGATTGCGGCCCTCCACGATGTCCTCGACGCCAGGAACGATGATGTTTTCAAAGCGGCAACGGGCTTGGCGGGGGGTATCGGATTGACTTGTGACAGCGGTTGTGGAGCCTATACCGGGGCAGTCCTGGTATTAAGCTCCTTGGTGGGGAGAGAGAGGAATGATTTTTCCGATCCCGGGGGGGTGCGCTTCAAAACCCATCAGCTCGTCAGGAAATTTCGGGAAAAATTCATCCAAGAATATGGCTCCGTAATCTGTCGCGACATCCAGAACAAAGTCCTGGGCCGGTACTATTATCTTCCCGACCCTCAGGAGTTTGAAAAATTCCACAACGCGGGAGCCCACGATATCCATTGCCCCGAGGTGGTAGGAAAGGCGGCCAGGTGGATGGCCGAGATTATCTTAGAAGAACGCTCGCTCCCTAAATAGCCCTTTATACCAGTCTGGCGAATGCTTCCTTTATCTCTTCTATTCAAAGGATTCCTGGAATTGGGAGCGACGGCCTATGGTGGCCCGGCCATCGCAGGCCAGATGAAAAAGGCCGTTGTCAAGGACTGGGGCTGGATGAAGGAGCCAGAGTTCATGCAGGGGCTAGCCCTCTGCCAGCTGATCCCCGGTGCCACCTTTGTCCAGCTTGCCACCTACATCGGGTATCGCCTCAGAGGGATTTGGGGGGCTTTCATCTGTGCCATTGCCTTTGTCCTGCCCGCGTTCGTCCTCCTTGTTATTCTTTCTACCCTCTATTTCAAGCTGGGAAACCTGTGGTTCATCCAGAGCCTTTTTAAAGGACTGGGAGCGATTGTAGTAGCGATTGTTCTCAATGCCTTCATTAATTTTGGGAAGCCGCTATTCAAAGATTGGAAGGGGGCTTTAATTGCCATCCTTTCGTTCTTTGGTTTCCTTTGGCGATTGAACATCGTGCTGGTTTTTACCCTGGCAGCTTTGGCCGCTCTGGCCCTCCGACCCCCAGTGGAAAAGGCCGGGCCACCCTCACCCCCTGGCGGGATAAATGCATCCGGAGGCCCAAAGGGAAATTACCTTTTCCTAGGAACCCTGGCAGTTCTAATTTGCGGGATTTTCGTGGTTTGTTATTTAGCCGATGTGGAGCTTTCTTATCTCGCCCTTACACTGTCTAAGATCGGAGCCTTGGCCTTTGGCGGGGGGTTTACGATTATTCCTATGATTCAGTATGAGGTCGTGGATCATTTCCAGTGGGTCAGCACTAAAGAATTTTTGGATGGGATTGCCCTGGGCCAGGTAACCCCGGGGCCGATCATGATCACCGCCGCATTTCTGGGGTACAAGCTTTCCGGCTTCTGGGGAGCAGCGATGGCTACACTTGCCATTTTTTCCCCTGCCTTCTTTATCGTAACGCTGCTGATTCCTTATTATGACGCGGTGCGAAAAATAAACGCGGTTCGGATTATAGAACAAGGAATCCTAGCATCCTTCGTCGGCATGCTCGGCTTAGTTCTCTATAATTTTGGAAGGGCTGCTTTTGTGGACATCCCAAGCGTGATTTTCACGGGGGCAGCTTTCGTAGCCCTTCTCAAAAAAATCGACCCTATATACGTTCTTTTACCAGGAGCGATTCTTTCCATATTCATCTTTGGTTTTCTCGGGTAGCCCCATTCCCCCAGCGGGATAAGGCAAAAATTCTTCTCAAGAAAACCTTTTCCGGTAAAGGAAAATATTTAAAAGGTGAACTTTGCCCCGAAAAGAAAAGGTCTAAAAATATGGCCTGATAGTTGGGATAGTGATATTCTATTTATGAAGGGAGGAGTCCGCAATTGATCTTCTTTTAAAACACGAACCGGTCGTCCGCTTTGCTTTTTTCTTAGGGGTGCTGGTCTTGATGGCAATGTGGGAACTGCTGGCCCCGCGTCGGCCTCTCATCACTTCCAAGGCCTCTCGCTGGATTAGTAACCTGGGCATCGTCCTTATGGACACCTTAGCGGTGCGCCTAATCCTCCCCGTTCAAGCCGTGGGTATGGCCCTATTCGTTGAGGCCCACGGGTGGGGCATATTAAACAATGTTATATTACCGCCATGGATGAAAATCCTCCTCGGTATTTTGGGCCTCGATTTGGTTATCTACCTCCAGCACGCCATGTTTCACGCTCTACCGGTTTTCTGGCGTCTCCACAGAATGCACCATACAGACCTCGATTTTGACGTCACCACTGGAGTCCGTTTTCATCCTCTCGAGATACTCCTGTCCATGGGCATTAAGATGGCGGCTGTGATCGTCCTCGGCGCTTCTGCTATAGCTGTAATTCTCTTTGAGGTGCTTCTTAATGTTACCAGTATGTTCAACCACGCAAACGTCCGATTGCCGAAGGAGATCGATCGGGTATTGAGGCTTTTCGTAGTCACGCCGGAGATGCACCGCGTTCACCATTCCGTTGTGATCAAGGAACATAATAGCAATTTTGGTTTTAATTTCCCGTGGTGGGACCGGCTTATGGGTACCTATCAGGCTCAGCCTACCAGGGGTCACGAAGGCATGACCATCGGCCTTAGCCAATATCGCGACCCAAGACGTTTGACTTTTCCCTGGTTGCTCATCCTCCCTTTTTTTGAACCCCCAAATTATCCTTTAGGTCAGCGTAAGGAAGGATAAACGGGGAGAATCCTTTTTTTTCAATTGACCGAATGAATCCAAGTTTAAGAAAGAGAGCGCTTTGGCTGTCATATTTCACGGTGGGATACAATATTTTGGAAGGAATAATATCAATCCTTGCTGGATCATTTGCCGGGAGCATAGCCCTAATTGGATTTGGCCTTGATAGTTTCGTTGAATCCTTATCCGGAAGTGTGATGATCTGGAGGTTTCGGAAATCGGGGAAAATATCAGAAGAGGAAGAGGAAAAAGTTGAAAGGAGGGCAACAAGGTTAATCGGCTATTCTTTTCTTGTTCTTGGGGCTTACGTTCTATATGAATCCGGCAAGAAATTGTATCTGCAGGAAACACCGAACCCGAGTCTCTTGGGTATAATCGTTGCAATCGCCTCTATAATCATAATGCCCATTTTGTTTTACCTGAAATATCGAACAGGAAAGGCAATCGGAAGCAGAAGCTTGATGGCCGACTCCAAGGAAACGCTGGCCTGCGTTTTTTTGTCTATTGCCTTATTGATCGGGTTAACGCTGAATTATATATACGGCTTATGGCAAGCAGATCCAATCGTTGGGTTGGTAATTGTGATTTTTCTAATAAAAGAAGGTTACGACATTTTAAAGGGAGAAGATTGAATAATTTGCTAGTAAGGTGAAGAATACGTTGCTTACCCACACAAAATACAGGATTCACCTTATTTACGCCTACACAAATTCCTGAAAAAATATTATACCCAATCCTAAAAGTATGGATACCCGATTCTCCTCCGCGTAAATAGCCAGGAAAGGAGATTACCATGGTTAAGATAGAAATGTGGAAAAGAGATAGTATAAAGGCAATTTTCTTTATTTCGATCCTATCTTTTGCAGGGATATCTCTGGGCGCAAACGGAGATGAAGACTTGCTAAGACAGGCCAAGCAAATCTTTAGTCCATTACCCCAGGTTATAGTATCCGAGAAAAATGTCATCACCCCCGAAAAGGTCAAATTAGGGAAAATACTTTTTTATGAAACCCGGATTTCCGTAGACGGGACGGTAAGCTGTGCCCGCTGCCATCCGATCGGTTTGTACGCGGCTGATGGGTTAAAGAAGTCCATCGGGAATAATTGCAAAGTCAATCCCAGAAATGCCCCTGCCATTTTGAACGCAGCCGGCCAGATCTCGGCCCACTGGATAGGAAACAGAGTAGATGTGGAAGACCAGGCCAAGCAATCGGTGACCGGGCCGGCTTCTTTTGGCATGCCCTCTCATGAAGCGGTAGAAAAGCGGCTTAGAGAGTTGAAAGGATATATAGACCTCTTCCAGGAGGCATTCCCAGGGGAGAACAATCCCGTGACGGCGGATAATTTTGCCAAAGCAGTTGGTGCTTTTGAAAGGACCCTGGTGACCCCTTCTCCCTTTGACACCTTTTTAAAAGGCGATATCGCCGCATTGAAAGAACAAGAGAAAAGAGGATTAAAAACGTTTATGGAAGCAGGGTGTGGCATGTGCCATTTCGGCCCTTGTGTTGGCGGACAGAGGTATCAAAAGTTTGGAATATTTGAACCATATTGGAAATACACCAAGAGCGACCCCATAGATGAAGGAAGGTATGCCGTCACGAAAAACGAGGCCGACAAATATGTATCTAAAATTCCGGTCCTCAGAAATGTGGCAAAAACGGCCCCTTATTTCCACGACGGCTCTATCGACAAGCTGGAAGAAGCTGTCTGGATCATGGGCAAGGTTCAGTTGGGTAGGGATCTAACCAAGGTGCAGGTTGAAGAAATCCTTGCGTTCCTGAAATCCTTAACAGGGATAATTCCTGAAGAGGCCTTAACCATCCCCTTGCTCCCATCAACTGAATAAGTCTGCATGGGGCGGGATGGTCCAGAAATTGCGGGCCGCCGGTTCCCACCTCCCACTGCGCGATATTTCTGCGGCCAGAACCATGAAACGTGGAATCGTGATGCAAAGAGAATAGACCTAACCCGGCCAAGCCGGAACGAAACAGGAATATTGGCGTTCGGATCAAGCTACTACAAATCCCCCCAACCCCCCTTTCCGAAAGGGGGGCTGGGGGGGATTTCTGGAATTTGTTGCCATCTTGCGCATAATTTCATCCGTAAGGGACTAATTGTGAATTCCCATGAATTGCCATGTCATCCGTCAGATGCCTCGGATTTAGTTCTGGTATCGTAGTCATTCCGAGCCTTCAAGACATCCTCGATTCTTTTCTCCGACCACTGGCGTATCGCTTCAAGTATACGCACTAACGTGCGCCCGAGTTCGGTAAGAGAATACTCCACTTTCGGCGGAACCGACGCATATACCACACGGGCCACGAGGCCGTCCCTCTCAAGTCCTCGAAGCGTCTGGGTCAGCATCTTCTGAGACACGCCGCCAATTTCCCTTCGCAACTCCCCAAACCGCTTCGTCTCATTTTCAAGCGCCCCGATGATCAGAACGGTCCACTTGTCAGCAATCCGATCCAGCACCATTCTTGTCGGACAATGTTCGTCATATACATCCCATTTCATGTTAAGACCATCTCCTTCCTCGCGATTTTCCACATGGTTTCCATAAGGATACTATATTACAAAAAGGTGCCTACTTGCAAATGGTAACATTAGTATATATATTTGTCAATAAGTCGTCTCGGTGAAAAATAATGCAAAAGGAGGATCGACAATGAAGTTAGCAGGGAAGATGGCATTGGTAGCTGTTTTAATCTTTACTTTAGGAGGTGTGGCAATGGCAGCGAATTTGACAGAAGCTAACAAGAAGGTGATCGGAGCATTTGCGGAGTTGGTTTTCGTGAAAAAGGATCTGTCTGCGGTGGATCAGTACGTGCGGTCTGATTACATTCAGCACAACCCTTTGGCGAAACAGGGTGCAAGCGGGTTTAGGGAATTCTTCTCCACCTGGTTTGCCTCTGTTCCGGACTGGCAATATACCCTGAAGAAGATTGTTGCCGAAGGGGACGAGGTGTGGGTGTACGGAACGTATGCGGGAACGCTGAAGAAGGACTGGCTGGGAATCAAAGCCTCAGGACAGAAGTATTCCTTCGATGCCGTTGACATTTTTCGCGTTCACGACGGCAAGCTTGCTGAGCACTGGGATGTGATGGACATCTATGGATTGTTCAAGCAACTTGGCGCGATTAAGTGATGCTTTAGGCCAGAGGGGCGGCTTAGCCGCCCCCTTTTTTGTACCGGGTAGGGAAAGGGGCTTGCGCCCCTCTTCCCCCCTAAGAACCGCACTTGATAGTTTCCCATCATATGGCTCAAACATTTCAAAAGGCATCCCTTGTTGGGCCGCCCGGCTGTTAACCTCTTATGCGTTCGAGGTCACTCTCTTGGCAGCCAGGAGCTTGGCGTAGAAAGAGTGGGTTAAGAGTTATTGTGTGATGGGGACGTGTAATGGGGACGTCCGTGCAGAACTTGTATTCAAGGCACTAAGCATTTTCTGCACGAACGTCCCCCCCGATGTACCATTGCGCAGGAGGTGTCGCTTGACCTGATGATATGATTCGTTCCAAGTCCAAATGATCGTTTTTCAAAAGAGTCTCGAAAATCTCATCCTTCGCCAAATCGGGAATCTCCGAAAATATGTTACTGGGCTTCATGTCATCACCCCTATCTTTTTTCTCCGCCATCTCCCAGATTCTACGAAGAAGGGAAATTGGTCAGTCAACCTTGTCAAGACCGTCCCCCACCCCCCTTAGAAGGATGATTTCAGGGTCAAAAATGCCGTCCTGACATCCAAAAATAGTCTTTTTTCAGGGTGTTCTTTTCCAATATCCAATAGTTAGCCTGGTCCGACCCGGATGCCTGTATACCTTCAGGTGCTTTCCCTTCGGCCTACGCCGCCAGGAAATCATGTCTGCTCCCGCTGCGTTGCCAGACGTAGTCAAACACCCGATATGCGACTTCTTCGGTCTCCTCTTCGGTGAATGGTGGTCGCGGCAGTGCTCCCCAGAGAGTGTCGAGGATGAACACTTTGACCTCGGCTTGGGTGGCGGTGTTCTGCGTCCAGTCGTGCATGGGCCGGAGCAGCTCTCGCAGGGACGCGAGCAGCGCCTTGCTCGCCTGTTTCAATCGTTCCCGATCGGTCTTGCTAATGTTCTCTTTGAAGAGCAGGTCGAATAGGGCCAGCTCGTCGTCGCTGAGCCCTTCTTCCGCAGCACGCCGTTTCTCGGCGTCGAGGCTGTTGGCGAGTTCGACCAACCTCGCGAAGGTCTCTTCTACCGTTACGCGGTCCTTTTCGCGGTTGTAGTCCGCGATGATCTCCTGGTACTTCTTGTAGTAGTCCATGCGCATCGGGTTTTGTCCGAGCATCTGCGCCAGCCTCCCCTCGACGACCTCCCGGATGTCCTTCAGGGCGGCGTATTTCCGCCGCACCTTGGTCGCGAACTCGTCGCGTAGCTTCCCGAAATCGATCTGGCTCAGGTCCACCTTCATCCCCTCAGCGTGGTCTTCGCCGGGTGTCTGTGCCCGGATCGCCTCGTTGACGATCCTGTGCAGCTCTTTGAGCACTTCGGTGACGTCGGCGGTATCGCGTTTCTCCTGCAGCTTCTTGTAAATGGCCTCGATATTGTCATGGCGTTCTGCATAGACAAACGCGCTCGGCTCCATCAGCAGCGCCGTGAAACGGATGAACACCTGCCGCGCCATGATTTCGAAACGGCGCTTCGCCTCATCCGAGGTGTAGAGAGCGTCCACGGCGTCCCGCAGCGCTTCGATCCGCGAAAACCCGGTCGCGCCGCGAAGTCGTCCCGGATCGAACCCCAATCCCTTCAGGTAGTTTTCCGCCGCTTTAATGGCCTGGACCAGGGCCGCCACCAGCTCTTCGATGGGGGCCACGATGCCGCCCCCTCTGCCTCCTTCGCCCTCGTCCCCGAGGGCGTACTGCGCCAGCGCCTCACGCAGGCTCTTGAGCATGCCGCTGTAGTCGACGATGACTCCGCAGTCCTTGCCCGGGAAGACGCGGTTGGCGCGGGCGATGGCCTGCATCAGGTTGTGGGCCTTCATGGGCTTGTCGATGTAGAGCGTCGCCAGGCACTCCACGTCGAAGCCAGTCAGCCACATGGCGCAGACGATGGCGACGCGGAAAGGATGCTGCGGGTCCTTGAAGGCGTCATCAACTCCCACCCGCTTGCCGTCGGGCGTCTGGAAGCCGGTCTTCATCACCACGCGGTGCGGGATGATGTCGAAGCCCCAGCGCTGAAAGTCGCGGACCTCATTCTGCGCTTCGCTGATGATGATCTCAATAATGGTGCTTTCCATCCATTGCGCCTGTCCGCGCAGGAATTCCAGTTCCTTGCCGAGGCGCTCCCGAGCGTCCGAGTCGGCGGTTGCGGCCAACTCCATTTCCTTCACCGGGATGAGAGCCTTCACCTGCGCGAGCCTGGACTTCCAGCGCGGCTCGATGCGCTGGAACATCCGGCCGCAGGTGATCCTGTCGATGCAGACGAGCATCGACTTCCCGGTCTGCCAACGGGTGGAGCAGTGCTCGACGAAGTCGTCGGCCAGCTTGTCGAGGCGATCGTCGGCCGTGATGACCTCGTAGTCCTTGCCGAGGAGTTTCTCCAGCAGAGAGGTTTGATCGGGGTCGAGGTCGGCCTTCTCGACCGCCTCGGCGATCCGGTCGTTCAGGTCGAGGCGGGCGATCCCTAGCTTCTCGCCCCGGTTCTCATAGATCAGCTTGACGGTAGACTGGTCCTCCGCGGACCGCTTGAAATCGTAGCGCGAGATGTAGTCGCCGAAGATGCGCCGGGTCAGTTGGTCATGCTTGAAGAGCGGCGTCCCCGTGAACCCGAGAAAGGCGGCGTTGGGCAGCGCGAGGCGCATGTTCCGCGCGAACCTGCCGCCCTGGGTCCGGTGCGCCTCGTCCGAGATCACGATAATGTCGTCGCGCTCACTGTACGGCTCTGTGACCGGCTGGTTGAACTTATGGATGAGGCTGAAGACGAAGCGGTGATTCTCGCGCAGAATAGACTGAAGATCCCTGCCCGAGCCGGGCCGGGGCGTCTTCTCATCCGTCACGCCGCATCCGATAAACGTGCGCCAGATCTGGTCGTCCAAATCCTCCCGGTCCGTCATCACCAGAAAGGTGAAGTTGCCCGTCACGCCCCGGCGCACTTTTTCGGCAAAAAAAGCCATCGAGTAGGACTTGCCGCTCCCCTGTGTATGCCAGAATACTCCCAAACGCCCCAAATCCGGGTGAGCCCGCTTGACCAGGGGCAAGTCGTCGTCCCCGGTGCTCTCTAAGGCGCCCCCCGCGAGATAGAGTTGGTCCTCCGGCAGCGCCTCGGCAACCATGGGCAGCTCCGCTCTTGGCCTGCTGTATGCGATCAGCCTCTTGCGCACCGGGTACTGCCGCTTCAGTTCCTCCTGGCGAAGGACGGAGGCAACGGCGTTATTCACGCCGAGCACTTGATGGTTGCGAGCCACGATCTTGCGCGTGCCCCCGGCACGGCTGTCGTCGAAGAGGATAAAGTTCTCGGCGAAATCGAGCAGCCGATCCTTGTCCAGCATGCCGTCAAGTAGCGCCTCGGCATCGACACGTCCTTTGTCCTTCTCCGAGTTGCGCTTCCATTCGACGAAGTGTTCCCACTTGCTGGTAATTGAGCCGTAGCGAGCCTGGTCCCCATTGCTAACTACGAGGAAGGCGTTGTGGTGGAAGGCGTGGGCAATGCTGTGCTCGCTCAGGTAGTCAGTGAGGTTGTCGTCAAAGCCGGCGCGGATGTTCCGATAGACGGCTTTCAGCTCGATGAAGACCAGCGGAAGGCCGTTCACGAAGCAGATCAGATCCGCCCGCCGATTGTAGTGGGGCACCCGCACGCCCTGGATCTTCATCTCCCGCACGGCGAGAAAACGGTTGTTGGCTTTTACATCGGGACCGATCCCGTTGCGAAAATCAATCACCTGCACCTGCGCATGCCGCGTCTCGCCGGCATCATCGCGCCATTCGACCGGAACGCCCCCGTGGATAAAGCCATAGAACTCCCGGTTGTGCTGCAAGAGCGAGCGGGTGAAGTCGCGCCGCGTAAGCTTCTCAATGGCCTGCTCCCGCGCCGAGGCCGGTAGGCTAGCATTGAGTCGCTCCAACGCTGCCCGCAGATCGCGCACCAGCACCACATCCCGCTCGGACGACCGCCCCAGCGTGCCCTGCGGGCCAAACGTCTCGTTGTTGTAGGCGTAAATGCTCTCCCAGCCTAGCGCCTTTTCCAGATGCTCTGCGAATGTCGCCTGCACGAGCCGGTCTTCGCTGTTGATGTCGGTGATCATGCCTTATGCGTCAAAGTAGGTTCCTTTGAAGTTCGTGCGGAATCGGGAATACGCCTATTATCACCCATGGGTTTGGCGCTACAAAGTGAAACTGCTGAGTTGTACCAAGGAAGAAATGCAGGGCGCGTTTTGTGAACTCCTCAAAATACTTCGCCCGCACCTTCTCCAGAGCCATCCGCTCATCACCCCGACAGCTGCGCAAGCAGTTCCAGAACAGTGCGCCCGCCTCCCAATCAAGGACCTGCATTTCGCTTGACTGGCCCGTCGCATCCTCGAAGCGATACGAAAAACTGTATGGCAGCTTGGGAATCAGTTTGAAGGTTTGGCGCCACATATCCTCTGAAAACATTTCGCTTTGTTTAGTCTGTTCCCGTATTACGGCCACCTTAGCCGGATCCCAATCCCGTGTTTCTTCCTCCCAGACAAGTTCAGTGATCTTCTCCGGCTTGAAAACTGCGAGCGACAAGATATTTTCCTTAGCCCCATCAATCAATTCTTGCAGTCGCGTGTAAACCCGGGCGGTTCCCAACAACAACCGCCTGCGCTCGCGCCAATTGTCTGCCGTACCCATGTGGCCCACGGATTGAAGCTGCTTCATATCTGCCGGATGACGGGTCTCCGGCCGACGATCGCTGCGACTTTCGATCAGGGCGCATTCCAGCCAGTCGAACTTCCGGTATTTCTCTGGATCCCCAAGACGGCGGAAGGGGACCGGGTAGATACGTACCCACGAGCCATCCTCCCGTACCCCTGCCGTACAGACCGTCTCCCCGTATTTTCGGGATAGGGTCGGGTAGGTCTTAACGGTAATCAGGATCCGCTCTTTGGGCATGCATTATCCTTTTCACAGGTGTCGCGGCGTAAAGGATAGTCCGCACTTCTTCTCCATGGCCTTCGCCACACAATGACGATGGCACAGCTCGGGCAAGCGTTCATAGCAAGTCAGCGCAACGCGCTCGTCTTCCTCCACCCAGCGTTGGATTTTCGTCAATGCCTCCATCTGCCGCGGCAACCATTCTCGCGCATAAACCGCAAACAGTGCATCATAATCCGCCGGGGCTTTCAGCCCTCGCCGCTTTTCGGTTGCGATGCCCAATTCGGGCAAATGCTCATATCGGATACCCAGGCCCACGCATCCCCTGGCCAGAGTACTTTTGGAAAAGCCGTACTTCCGGCTCAATGGATTGCGCCGGACGTCACACAATAACGTCACGCCATGGTGAATGAGTATATTCAGATAACCCTCGAAGGTTCGGCCTTGGTACCCGATTGTGCATATTCCGGGGGGACCGAGCGCCGGACGGGCCGCCGTCACTGCCGCCAGCGTGTCTTTTTCTCCCGTCAGTAACCGTTCCGCGATTTCACTACGAATGGCATAGTAAGGATGCCGCCGATATGCTTCTGCGACCAGCCTGTCCCCACGCAATCCAGCATGCTGCCGGGCAAACTGTTCCATACGCTCCCGCTCAGGTCGCGTCATCGCACCCATGGCTCGTCCGGTCTGCGTCAACGTCCAAGCGTCGTCGTCGTTCGCCAGCAATTCCCGCTCGATCAGGTGCCGCTTGTCAGCGTAAGAGGTGAAAGAGAATCCACCATACCGGTAGGGGACAAATTCATAGGTGGGTATTTCCTCGGCCTCTTGACAATAAAGAAACAGAAGTTTCTGGAAGTCCAGACTGGCCAAATCTCCCCCTAATGCTTCCAGTAGGGAGAGTAGACGCTTTTGCCGGTTAAAAATCATGATTTATCGTACCCCACCATGGCATCCCGATACAATCCCGCATTTCAAGACGCCAAATCCTCGCTCATCAGCCGCGGCAGGAGCAGATCGCGGGCGGCCTTTAGTTTCTGGTTTTGTTGCAACAGGTTCTCGATATGGCGGAACATCGGCTCAATAGTTTCTTCAAACGACCTGACCAGCTTCGGGTTAGGGATGACGAATGGAATGAGCTTGAACGTATCCACTATGATGGCGTCGAACACGGCGCCGACGGCGTGCTGCTGAAACTGCTGAATCGCCTCCCGCAGGGCGCAGAACAGAAACTTCTGCGGAATCTCCTCTCGACCGGCCAGCGCATAGCAGGATTGGTTCATCGCCATTGGCCGTTGGGCGAGGTTGAGGTTTCCGACCGTGCCGCGCGCTGTGATGAAGACCGTATCTTTCGGGTAGAGCTTACTATTGGAGTTGTTCAGCCCCAACTCCGTCAGGTGCTTCTCGGTATCGAGGATGTAGCACTCCGAGACGGAGTCCTTCGGCGTGTAGAACGGAATTTCCCCGTCCCAGAAGTCGGACGTCGTGGTCTTTGGGGTGCCACCGCTCATCACTTGCATCGCGTCAAAGGCCGTCGCTATTCGCCACCCCTCCGGGAGGGCGTTGAGGAGGCGGGTGTGCTCGTGGCCGGGGAAGCGGAGGCGGACGAACCACTCGCGGTAAAGCTGCCGCGCCGCCTCCTCCAAAAGCGCCATCCGGCGCCGGTTGTTCTCGATCAGGTCATCGTAAGCGGAGAGGATATCAGCGATTAGCTTTTGTTCCCGCCTCAATGGCAGCCGGAACTGAAAGCTACCAAGCACCTGCGCGTTGGCATTCGGCTGGGCTGCGCCACCGACGCGGGACTTGACGAAGTCCTTGTAGATGAATGACTCAACTAGACGACCGACAAATCCTGGGTCGGCCTGTTTTCCATCCACCCGGAAACGCACCAAGTAGGAAGCGAATACCGCGTCGACCGAATCTCGGATCAGTTTTGCATACCCAACCGTTGCGCCCGTCCGTGCTACGACAATGTCCCCGGCCTCTAAAGCAAATCTCTCTTTGTCAGAGTCGTCGATCTCGCAGAACGGAACAGAGTCCCAGTCGATCGAGTCGGGAACGATGTCCGTGATTCTCAGGAACCGGGGGCCCACCTCCTGTTCGCTTGCCGAGGCGGTGTATCCGTAACGGACAGACTCGCAGATATCGGCAAATGCGACTAACGGCGCCCGGCTCATATCAACTCCTCAGAGTTCTCTTGAATCTTTCCCGTAAGTCCTGCCGCCTCGGTCATTCCCCATCCTCCAAAAGCTTGGCGATCTCCTCCGGCCCCGGCAACTGCCCTTTGAGTTCCTTGGGCAGGCGCTTGACGATGCGGTAGGTCGCCACCCCAATCGGCTTGGTCGCGTCATGAAGGGCGTACTCGACGATGGTGCGGTGCTTCTCCTTGCAGAGGATGATGCCGATGGAGGGGTTTTCGCCCTTTTCCCGCACCTGCCGGTCGAGCGCGGTCAGGTAGAACTGCATCTTGCCGACGAACTCTGGCTGGAACTCGCCCACCTTGAGTTCGATGGCGACCAGGCACCGCAGTCGCCGGTGGAAGAGCAAGAGGTCGATGAAGAACTCCCGGCCGTCCACTTCCATCCGGAACTGACTTCCGACGAAGGCGAAAAGCCCGCCCATGGCGCGAAGGAAATGTTCGATGCGTCCCACGAGCGCGCGCTCCAGTTCGCGTTCGGCATGCTCCTCCCCGAGTTCGAGAAAGTCGAAGGTGTACTCGTCCTTGACGGCCAGCTTTGCCTGGGCGCGCAGCTTTGGCGTCAGGGCCTTGTCGAAATTGGTCTGGCCGAGCAGCGTTTTTTCATAGCTCTGATTCTCGATCTGATGGATGAGCACGTTCTTGGTCCATCCGAATTTCCTGGTCATACGGATGTAGAACTCGCGCTCCAACGGATCGGTGCATCGTTCGAGGATGACAAGGTTCTGGCTCCAGGCAATTTCTCGCACCAATGGTGCGAGTTTTTCAGACGGGGCGTAGACCTCGTAAAAACCTTTCATCCGCCATAGATTAGAGGCTGAGAAGCCGCTAACGCCCGGGAACTCCGTCTGAAGATCGGCCGCCAGACGCTCTACGACGGATTTGCCCCATGAGCTTTCGACCTGCCGTTCGACGATCATCCGCCCGATGTCCCAGTAGAGGGCTACCAGCTCCTTGTTGACCGATCGCAGTGCGGCATATTGAGCGCTGCGCACGCGTTCTCTGACTTCGGACAATAGGGCAACATATTCCGCGGGCACCAGCTTGCTCATATCCCCAGCTCCTCGAAGTTTTCCTGAATCTTCGCCGCCAGCACTGCGGCCTCCTTGTTGAGGTCGGCAAGCTCTGTGTGGATGTCCCGTATTGCTTGTTCGAAATCGAAGTCCTCATCCTCCTCCGGTGGGGCCACGCCTACATAACGACCGGGCGTGAGGCTCCAGTCAGCGGCCTCGATCTCTTTGCGGTCCACAAGCTTGACCAGTCTCGGCACAGATTGCAGCTTGGCCTGGGGGAAGCGATCCTGCAGCCACGCTACCTGCCGGTGAAAATAGGCGGCGTGCTTGAGTTGCTCCACGGCGGTCTTGCGCTCCTCGTCGAGCTGCTTCATGAGCCTGCCGGTCGACCGCCGGTCGTAGGCGGCAGAGATCGTTTCGTCGGCCGCCAGCTCGGCCCCCAGGTCTCCAATGCGGGCGGCAAGCTTGTAGAGCAGGTCTACCTGTTTGATCAGGCCGCGGATCGCCTCGGCGATGGGGTCGAAGGCCTTGCGCGCGGCGTGCTGCGCGGCGTTCTCACCGGGCAGCGCCTTGGCGTACTTCTTGCCGAAAATGCGCAGACCCGTGAGGAGCTTCTCCCGGTCGGTTTCATATAGCGCCGAGGCCTCGCGCAATTCGGTTGCAGCATCGGCAAGGGACTGCTTCTTCTCAGCCTCAAGCTCAGCATACTTGGCTACCGCATCGGTGAGACGGTCGAAGCGCCCGCTCAGGTCCGCGAGCGTCGCCTCAAACGTGGAGAGCGCCGCTGGAACCGCGTCGCTCTCCACGCAGACGCGCCCGAAGTAGTCCTTCATCAGCGCGAGGAAGCGCTCTCGCTGGCCGCGATAGAGCCAGACGATCGCGGCCAGGTTCCTCATCTGCTCGGGCGAGAAATCATAAATCTTCCGGGTCACTTTTCGGTAGACGTT
>Ga0187886_1001215_pt1 | contig 24649 bp, 16 predicted proteins | sample June2016WEW_20_1_FD_133001 | JGI IMG/M metagenome (GOLD analysis project Ga0187886, IMG submission 133001) | Peatland microbial communities from SPRUCE experiment site at the Marcell Experimental Forest, Minnesota, USA - June2016WEW_20_150 | ecosystem: Environmental > Terrestrial > Soil >... | reverse complement strand
ATTCTCAAATCCACTCTTGAGCGGGTCACGTTTGCTCTGCGCTGCGGCTGTGCTGACGCTGATTAACAGCAGCATGCTTGCGGAGATCAGCTTCTTTGATCGAGGGTTCGTTGCGTCACCCTTGTTCTCACTCATTTGTTCTTCCCTCTCTAGGTCAAAGATGGGTATTCGCTCAACGCAGCTGAATGCCCGTCACGAGTCATCTTCGCAGCGCCACGGATCGTAGCATGTGGCCGATAGCGTCCGAAACACAAATGATTTGCCATTCGAATTACGCGCTTTGAACCCTGGGCTGAGCTCTCGGAGCCGAATAAGTGATTCTCGGATTCTGGAGCGGAGATTCCCGGCAACAGTGTGAAGATCTCAAAACACACGGTTGAGGTTCAGGTCGGCCATCGGGCAATCTGACGCAGATGCGCTACTCCCTACTCCGATCATCGACGCGCAGACTGGTCTCTTCAGCTGCCCTCCCCTGCCGCTGTCCCAATTAAGATAGGTGAAGTCAAGGTTCTTATACCTTTCATACCAACGCGAACTCCTTCCAATACAGATCCTGTGTAACGCCGCTGTGTTTAGGAGTTGGCGTCACATGGTCGTGTAGTCGGCAAACCGGAAACTGTCCCACTACCGCCAAGGCGGGACAGGGTCAGTTTCCGGTTAGGGCGTTATACGGCCAAGTGAGCGGTGCGATCAGCATGGAAGCCATTCCTAAACACCCTTGGCGACCAATCGTTACTGATGCCAGGCCGGTAGGAGTCCGCTTTCAAAGCGCAGTCGTCCTATTTTCCGGGGAGCTTGTTTCACAGCAGCAATCTGGCAGAGGTAGTCGGCAGGGCTGTTCTCCCTTGTTGGCATGTATGCCAGTCGATTCCGCAACTGCGTATGTGCGGAACGGAATCGCATCGGAGGCGCACGTAAGAAATGAGGGAACCAAAGGCCGAGGGCGACCTTACGGCGGGAGATTCATGCGGCGAAGGAGGGCCGGGAAGCGCGGATGGGAGGGGTGACGACGGCAGAGACTATGGCTTGGCGGACCTCACTCCACGGTCTCATTTGCGCTGGAGTCGGATAGCTTTCTCTCCTACCAATAGGGACGCTGGGCGGGTGTTTGCGGTTCGCGACGCCTCCACCCGGTGGGCCGGGGCTAAGGCATAAGCAGCGCTGGCCAGGTACCAGACGTACCACGTGACGGAACTCCCCGGCCAGGCAAGGTATCCACATCAGGCAGCCCGGATTCCGGGGGCGGGGCATCCCCATGCTCCGCAGATTGAAGTCCCGGCTTCCCCACCTAAGACGGGCAGGCTCTGAATCCGGGGCCCCGTGTCAGTTGACTTTTAGAGTCAGTGTTATCGGCGACTTGGAAACGCCGAGTGCTGTTGCTGTGACAGAGAGCGTGTAAGTCCCCGCAGGCGTCCCGGTCTGAGGCGGAGGCGGTGATCCGCCGCCACCTCCACCTCCGCCGCAGGACACCCAGAGCACAACGAGCAACACCGAAACGGCAAAACCCACACACGTGCGGCGCCGGCGAAACGCAGCAAGGGGCATCAGTGTGATCAGGCCCATCAGCCAGATAGCGAATGGCACGATAGGGGGTCGCCCGCGCGTCGCACGCCAACTCTCAGGTTGCGGTCCTGCCCCCGATCGAGCTGTCGTGCTGACGCTCACCGTGACCTGCGCGGCATTCGTCCCATCCAGATTCACCGAAGCTGGCGAGATTGTGCACTTTGTCCCGCGCGGTTGCGACGTGCTCCACGCACAATTCATCGTCACCGTGCCGCTAAAGCCGCTAGGCGCGAGGCTCAGAATGTAGCTTGCAGTCTGTCCCGCATTCACCGTTGCCGTTGTAGAGGAGCCTGAACCCACTGCAATCGAGAAATCCGTGCCTGTGCCAGACAAGGCAATGGTGTCCGGGCTGGTCGCAGCGTCGCTCGTAATGGCGATTGACGCGCCCTTGGCGCCCGTTGCCGTCGGCTTGAACGTGACGTTGATGGTGCAGCTGCCGCTCGTGGCCAGGGTGGCACCACACGTGTTCGCCTGGGCGAAGTCCCCGGCGTTCGTGCCCGTGATGGCGATGCCGGAGATATTCAACGTTGCTGTGCCGTTGTTGGTCAGGGTCACGGGCTGCGTCGCGCTGGTGGAGCCAACCAGTTGATTGCCAAAGCTCAAACTCGTCGGCGTCAACGACGTGGCCGGCGCCACTCCTGTACCGGACAGGCTCACGGTTTGCGGGCTTCCAGTAGCGTCATCGTTGATGGCTACCGTTCCACTTCGCGTTCCGACCGCAGTCGGGGTGAAGGTCACATTGACTGCGCAATTGGCTGCCGCTGCCAAGGAGCTGCCGCACGTGTTGGCCTGGGCAAAATCGCCGCCGTTCGTGCCGGTGATGGCAATACTCGCAATATTTAGCGTGGCCGTGCCGTTGTTGGTGAGCGTCACCGTCTGGAGGTCACTGGTGGTGCCTACCAACTGATTTCCGAAGCTGAGGCTGGGTGGGGAGAGGCTTAGGCCGGCCTGGATCCCGGTGCCACTCAGGGGCACGGTGTGTGGGCTGCCGGGTGCGTCGCTGCTGATGGATAGCGTCGCAGTCCGGCTGCCGGTGGCGGTGGGCGTGAACGTGATATCAATAGTGCAACTCAAGCTGGCGGCCAGGGTCGCGGCGCAGTTGTTCGCCTGGCCGAAATCGCCGCTGTTCGGGCCGATGATGCTAATGCCCGAGATATTCAGCGTGGCCGTGCCGTTGTTGGTGAGCGTCACCATCTGGGGTGCACTGCTCTGGCCGACCACCTGATCACTGAAAATGAGGCTGGAAGGAGACAGCAGCACTAGGGGTCCGGGCGGCGCACCCGTACCAGACAGCGCCACAATCTGCGGACTGGTCTGCAATCTACTGAAGAGGGTCAGACTTCCGGCGGCTGATCCTTGCGCGGTGGGGGCAAACCTGACGTTGATGGTGCATTGCCCGCCAACGGGGAGCTTCGTCGGAGCAAAGCATGTGTCAGTTTTCGTGAAGGGGCCGCTGATCTCAATGTCCACGAGGGCTAGCGGGGCGCTGCCGGGGTTGCTCAGGGTTATGGCCACAGGCACACTCGTCGTACCCGCAACTTGGTTCCCGAACTCGAGGGCGCTGTGCGAAAGCGCCGCCACCGGTGTGTTGACCAAGACTGATACGGTCCCATCCGCATTGGCCACAGCCAATCCAGAGGAGCCCCCCTGGGTGAAGGTACCGGTGGCCGCCGCAGTGGGGTTGGGGCCGGTGCTGTAGTCGAGTCTCGATTGCAGCACCCCAGAGATGGTACCCAGCAGGACCGAGATCGTGCCTGTGATTGGGGCTTGTTGGGGGACGTCTAACTTGCTGCCCGCCCCTCCGCGCGATGCCTTGGCCGAGAGACCACCAGCGCCCCCGCTGCCTCCCTTGTTGGCAACTGCCACGTCAGGAATACCATCGCCGTTGAAGTCACCCACCGTTACCGAGGCGGGGTTATTTCCGGTGGCGTAGTTCGCACGCGCCCCAAAAGTCCCATCGCCGTTGCCCTTCAGGATGGAAAGCGTGTTGTCGCCTGCGTTGACCACGGCCAGATCCGGCTTGCCATCCATGTTGAAATCCGCCGCCGCGACTAGGCTGGGCGTGGCGCCTGTGGGATACTGAACCCCAGAAGTGAAGGTGCCGTCGCCAATCCCCAGCAGCACGGATACGGTGTTCGCCCCCTGGTTGGCCACGGCCAAGTCCAGCTTGCCGTCCAGGTTGAAGTCCGCTGCCGCCAGGGAGATGGGATTGGCCCCGGTAGCCAAGGTTATTGGAGCCTGGAACGTCCCGTTGCCGTTGCCCAGCAGGACCCAGACCGTGTTATCCACGAAGTTGGCGACAGCCAAGTCCACCTTGCCGTCCCCATTGAAATCGACCGCCATGATGCCCTGGGGACCCGTCCCGGTGGGCACGGTAGTCTGGGGCTGGAATGTCCCGTCCCCGTTGCCGAGCAGAATGGAAACTGTGTTGTCCACGGAGTTGGTGACCGCTAGATCGAGCTTGTTGTCACCATTGAAATCCGCCACTGCAATGATGGCGGGACTGCGGCCCGTGGCGAAGCTTTGGGGCGACTGGAAAGTGCCATCCCCGTTGCCGAGTGAGACAGTCACGGTGTTGGATCCCTGGTTAACCACGGCCACGTCGGTGTTGCTGTCCCCGTTGAAGTCCGCCGTCACCACGGAGGACGGACTCGTCCCTCCTGTGCTCTGATCGTTCCGCGTGCCAAACGTGCCGTTGCCCTGGCCGATGAAGACCGAGACCGTGTTTTCACCTGCGTTAGCAACCGCGAGGTCCAATTTGCCGTCCCGGTTGAAGTCCGCCACCAGCAACGCCTGCGGGCCGCTGCCGCTCGCATACTGGACATGCGGCTGGAACGTGCCGTTGCCATTACCCAGCAAGACCGAAACAAAGCCCGTCGCAGAGCACGTGCCGGCAGCATCGCAATTGGAGTCCGCCACAGCTAGATCGAGCTTGTTATCCCCGTTGAAGTCCTCTGCGATCACCGCTGTGGGATAATCGCCAGTGGGGTAGGCTGTTTGCGTGCCGAACGTCCCATTCCCATTGCCAAGCAAGATCGAAACCGTGTCCCCATTGAGATTAGCCACCGCCAGGTCGGGGCTGCCATCACGGTTGAAGTCTCCGACGGTCGCCGAAACGGGATACGCTCCCGTGGCAAACACTCCCGGGGTCTGGAACGTGCCATCTCCATTGCCCAGGAGCACGCTGACTGTGTTGTTCCCTGCGTTGGTCACGACCAAGTCGAGCTTGTTGTCGGCGTTCAAATCAGCAGCTGTCACGGAGGTGGGGTTCGTGCCGGTAGCAAGCGTCGTCTGCCCCTGGAAGGTCCCATCCCCATTACCCAGCAGGATGGAGACAGTGTTGTCGGCGGAATTGGTGACCGCCAGGTCGAGCTTGCTGTCACTGTTGAAATCGCCAGCGACAACCCCGCTCGGGCTCAAGCCCGTAGCATAGGCGGCCGCGGCCTGAAACGTCCCATCCCCCTTACCGAGCAGAATAGCCACGTTGTTGTCCTGCTTACTGGCTACCGCCACGTCCAATTTGCCGTCGCCGTTGAAATCGCCGCTGACTACTGCGACGGGTAGGGCGCCCGTCGAGTATTCCATGTGGGATTGAAGCGTGCCGTTGGTAGCCCCCAGCAGCAAGGAGATCGCCGCGCCCGCGCGGTCCGCCACTACTACGTCAAGCAAGCCGTCCCTGTTGAAATCGCCGCGCGCGAGGGCGACGGGATAAGCCCCCGTCGCGTAGTCGGCGCGGACCAGCGTGTAGGCCTGCGGAGGGGGGGTATTGGGATTGGGTGTGCCGGTGCCAGTGAAAGCCGCGATCTGTGGACTGTCGGCGGCATCGTCGATGATAACCAAGTAAGCCGTCCTGCTTGCCTCGAGCCGCGGGGTGAACACAACGTGGACGCTGCACTTGACGCCGATCGGCAGTTGGCCCACGCAGTTGTTGCTCTGCGCGAAGTCGGCGTAGCTGGCGCCGATCATCATGAAGCCGCTGACGGTAAGGGTTGACGTGCCTATGTTCGTCAGGGTTAGCACCTTCGGCGCGCTGTTCGTCCACACCACCTGCTCGCCAAAACTCTGGTTCGGCGGGCGGAGCAATACCACCGGACCCAGACCGGTGCCCACAAGCGGGACGGAATGCGGGCTGCCGGGGGCATTGTCGGTGACCGTCAGTTTGCCGGAGTAGTACACGGCTTCTGTCGGAGCAAACCTGACATTGATTGTGCAAGATGCGCTGACATCTAATGGGGACGGGGCAAGAGGGCAATCATGGGTCTGCGCAAAGCCTACGGTGACGGCGATGTTGTAGATTTGCAATGGCCAGGCGCCAGAGTTGGTAAGCGTGACAGTCTGCGGCGGGCTGGTGGTTCCCACGTTCTGGTTCGCAAAAACCAACGTCGTCGGAAGCAGGCTAACTCCAGGACCTACCCCGGTCCCGTAGAGGCCCACCGTATGCGGGGAGCCGGAAGCATTGTCGGTGACCGTCAATTGGCCCTCGTATGGCCTAGTTTCTGTCGGCGCAAACGTGATGTTGATGGTGCAACTCCCGCCTGCACCCAGCGTGGACGGGGCGATAGGACAATCACTGGTTTGCCCAAAGCCGGCACTGGTTGTAATGCTGGAGATAGTGAGCGGTGCCGTCCCAGTGTTCGTGAGCGTCACAGCTTGTGGCGCGCTGGTCGTTCCCACGCGCACATTGCCGAAGCTAAGGTTTGGCGGCTCAAGGCTCACGGCCGGCTGGGCGCCGGTGCCACTCAAGCTCACCGTGTGCGGGCTGCCCTCGGCGTCATCGGTGATGGCAAGGGTCCCGGTTCTTGGGCCAGCCTCTGTCGGCGAGAACCTCACATCAAACGTGCAACTGTTCCCCGCGGCCACCGAGGTGCCGCAGGTGTTCGTCTGCGCAAAGTCCCCGCTGGTGGCGATATTCGAGATATTCAGCGTCTCCGTGCCGTTGTTGGTGAGCGTGACTGTCTGCGGTGCACTGGGGGTGCCCACCAACTGATTCCCGAAGTCCAGGCTGGGTGGAGTTACGCTCACATGGGGCGGGACGCCCGTGCCGCTCAGGTCGATCTTGCGTGGACTGCCCAGTGCGTCGTCAGCAATAGTGAGCTGCCCGGTTCGAGTACCAGTATCCGCAGGCGTGAAGGTGACATTGATGGTGCAGGTCGCGCCGGCGGGGAGGCCCCCGCCGCAATTGTTAGTCTGGCCGAAGTCGCCGCCGACAGAAATATACCCGATCGTCAACGCCGCATTGCCCCGGTTCTTGAGTGTGACTGGCTGCGCCTCGCTCGTCATTCCGACGGTCTGGTCGCCAAATGTGAGATTAGTCGTAGATAGGGTCGGGGCAGGGGCACTTCCCGTGACCCCGGGCGTAACCCTGATGTCATCAAACCAGACCGTAGCTACTCCGGCTGTTGGAGACAAATAGGCCAGCTCATATTCGTATGAGGCCGCCGGGACTGCCACACTTCCTTTCAGAACGTCGTCAATCCAATACCGAAACCTGACCGTTGCGGCATCGAGTATTTCATAGCTGACTTTGGTCTTGACCCACTGTCCAGCACTATACATCCCGACCACAACGCTGTCTGAGGTATCTCTGATGTTCCCGTCGTTCCCGAACGAGACCACCCCTCGGCCATTGGATGTCCAGGTTGGCGCACTATGCAGAGCCAGCCCTCCCGCCGCACCATAAGGATCCCATCCCCCAATGAATACCTGACACTCAACTGTAAGCGGAGGTGGGATATTCAATGGACGATGGAGCAGAGCGGCCCAACCGCCCAAACCAACCATCCGCACGCTCTGATTACCCGAAACGTGTCGTGAGTTATCCACGGCAATGTCTGAATTGCCGCTGTAAGTCCAGTTGGGAGACGGGAAGCTGCCGACTGTGTAGGCCTCGAAATCGTCATACCAGCACCAGCCTGAGCCGACACCTGTGCCTGTCAGGCTGACGGCGTGGGGGCTGCCGGTGGCATCACTGGTCACGGTAATCGCGCCCGTACGACTTCCAGACACCGCGGGCGTGAAGGTGACGGAAATGGTGCAGTCGGTTCCGGGCGCGAGGGTGCCACCACAAGTGTTCGTCTGGTTGAACTCGCCGGTGGCGATAATGCTCGTGATGGTCAGGGTGGTAGTGCCGGTGTTCGTCAGGGTCACGCTCTGCGGATTGCTTGTCGTACACACGGCTTGGTCGACGAAATTGAGGCTGCCCGGGGCTAGACTGAGGGTGGGAGGAGGGGCAACGCCGGTCCCCGTGAGGCCAACGGCTTGAGGGCTGTCGAGAGCGTTGTCGGTTACTGTCAGCGTCCCAGTTCGGACACCTGTTGATGAGGGACTGAAAGTGACACTAATCGTGCAGTTCCCTCCCACCGCCACCGCGCTGGCAGTGCAGGTCTCCGTCGAGACGGCGAAGTCCCCGCTGGCAGCAACGCTGGTCACAGTCAATGGCAGGTCGCCCGTGTTCGTGACTGTGACTGTCTGCGGGGCGGAGGTAGTTCCCACGATCTGTTGGCCGAAATCAACGCTTGTAGGAGACAAGGCCACTTCGGGGCCGGGGGTGATCTTCACCACAAAGGCGTCCCAAGTCCCTCCGTTGCACTGAGCGTCCGTGCCACAACTGGTGTCAAAGGCGCCTGCGGTTGTGGGGAAGTCGGAGGAGACTGTCCATCCTGCCACGTAGGCATTGCCAGCGGCGTCTGCGGCGATGCCTAGGGCTTTGTCCTCGCCACTACCGCCAAAGGTCTTCGTGTAAATCTTCTCGCAACTGGAATTCAACTTCGTTGCGAAGGCGTCTGGAGCGGGCGCACCGCCTGGGGTTACTGTGCCTGCCGCATACGCGTTACCCCCACTGTCCAGAGCGACTGCGTAGATTGCGCCCCCAGACATAGGGGAGATTGAACAAGCCATGGCCGAGGCATCGGCATTCAATTTGGCCACGAAACCGGTGGCGCCGGCATTGCCGGCTACCCAGGCGCTGCCCGCCGCGTCCACGGCGATTCCCCAACCGTACTCGTTGCCGGTGCCGCCTAGATAGGTCGAGTAGATGAGCGAGGCTTGCCCGGAACCCGCCGGATTGAATTTCGCGACAAAGGTGTCAAAGCCGCCACCCAAGGACGGCTGGAGAACGCCTGCCGTCGTCGGGAAGTCTGTAGAATTAGTGAACCCTGTTACGTAGGCCATCCCCGCAGAGTCAACTGCGATCAGATTGCCCGAGTAAGTCCAAGTCAAAGCGTCCTGGATCTCATCCCCAGTCCCGCCCAAGTAGGTCGAGTACAGGAGCGCAGAACCCGTGCTGTTGAACTTCGCGAGGTATGCATCTCGCCCGCCTGCCAGTACGCTCTGGTACGCGCCCGGTGTCGTAGGGAAATCACCGGAATTCGTGTTTCCTGCTACATAGGCATTACCTGAGGCGTCGACCGCAATACCCTGGCCGGTCTGACCGGCCCCACCTCCCAGGTAAGTCGAGTAGACTAGCCCGGAACCAGAGGGATTCAGCTTCGTGACGAACACGTTATCCCAAACGCCGGGGAGTGTCGTTTGGAAGGCCCCGAACGTGGTCGGAAAGTCGCCTGAAACTGTGTCCCCCGTGACATAGGCATTGCCTGCGGAATCGACGGCAATGCCGCGGCCCGCGTCGTCGCCGCCCCCACCCAGGTATGTGGAGTAGACAAGGGAAGCGGCCCCGGACTGCGACGGGTCAAGCTTCACTACGAACGCATCTCGCAAGCCCCTCATCGTTCCCTGATAAGCACTGTGCGTGGGGAAATCACTCGAGAGTGTGTGTCCCGTCACGTAGACGTTAGTGGCTGAATCGACGGCAATTCCGATAGCTTGGTCCTCGGCGTTCCCGCCGAGGTACGTGGAGTAGGCGAGCACGGGGTCGATGACGAGGGGTTTGGTTGTGTCGTAGGCAGAAACCTGGAAGCCGATGCGGTTATCGGCGAGCAGGATGTACTGGCCTTCCAAGAATTGCCGATTGCCAATTGACGATTGATGCCTGTCAGTGGTCTGTTGTCGGTTGTTGGTTGTCGGTTGATAGACCAAAGGCTTGTGGAAGTGGACTTCGACCGTGTCGGTGGAGATGACTAGATCGCCGTTGGGGGCGACGCGCACCGCTGCCTCGTCGGAGTTCGGGATTCGGGATTCGCGAGCGATTGCCGGTTTTCGATTCTCGAGTTTCCGGTCTTCAGTCTCGATTTGTAGTGTAATGGCACGCGGGTCGGCGCCGGGGGAAACGACAAAGTCATATTCCAGTTGGCTGCCACTCTCCCGACGCGTGCTGTTCCCTACTGACTCCTGGCTTCTGGCGTCTGACTCCTGATCTCTGCCTCCTGACTCCTTGCCGTAATAAACCAGATCAATGCCGGGATATACGTTCTCATACTTCACCTTGGCGTAGTTAGGGACATTCGTGCGCCACTTCTTGGGGTTGTTGCCTAGAAAGTAGTTACTCTTGCCGGGCAACTCGTCAAGGCCGCTGGCGTGCACGGCGGGATTGGTGCCGATGAGCTTCAAGCGCAGCACGGAGGACGAGTAACGAGTTTCGGACTTCCAGTTTCGAGGCTCCAGCTCCGAGTTTCCGCTCCCTGGCAGTTGATTGCTGACGGCTGATAGCCTGCGGAGGGCCAGTACCGTTTCGTCACTTGTCAGGAACAGCGCGTAGCCCGGGCCGCGCGACAGGAACTTCACGCGCGCATCTGTCTGTCCCTGGTTGGCCTCGAACCTCAGCGGTAACTTCCCGTAGGTTTCAACAAAATGCGCCTGTGTTGCGCCGAGAGCCGTATTGCCGGTCGGGAGGCCAGTGCCACGTTGGCCGTTCTGAGCTGTCCTGACCTGTCCCGACTTTGCAGGGGAGGAAGACGTCGCAGCGAATCGCGTGGTCGCCACCAACAGGAGTTCCAGCAAGGTGAGTGTCCCCAACGCGCAGACGTGCCTACACCTTGTAGGAAATCGCCGCGGTGGGAGTGTCATAAGCGCCTCCGGCGCGAAGCGGATACAGCGTCCGCCCCGTGGCTTCTGTGAGCAGCGTTTTACTGAGGCTAACGCTGCACTCCCCTAGTGTCAAGCGGGTAAGGCCGGACGGCACGAAGCGGCCCGAACCACGTTGTTGCTTAGTGCGCCTTTGATTGTTGGCGGTGCCGGGGGAGATGCACCGCTACCCCCCTGTGCAACGCGCACGCCTGCAGGCACCTACACGCTTACCCTCACGGTAACTTCCAGCGGGGTGACCAAGACTACAACTGCCAACTAGCCGAGGTGCGCCGCTCCAGCCGGAAAGAAGAAACTGCGGCGACTAAGGGGCGGCGAGACAACTTGTAGGGAAGCCCCGCCGAGGCGCTAAACACGCGCAGTGTATTGGGAAAGTCGGCTTTCCGTAAAATGGCCGCCGACCAATATAGGTCCTGTGTAACGCCGCTGTGTTTAGGAGTTGGCGTCACATGGTCGTGTAGTCGGCAAACCGGACAAGTGGCCCTCAAGCTCAGATCCCCCCGAAACGGCGTTGTGGGAAGGCGCCCACGCATGGGATACCTGTTGATATCCCATCGCACTAATGATGATTCTGCTCGCTGATTTGCGAATCTGTGCTGCAGACGCTCGCATCACTCCCGGTGGGTCCCCGAGCAATCAGAGACTGTAACCGGCCCCGAAGCTTTTGATCCAGCCACGCTTGGTAAAGTTCTATAATCCGGTTAGGATTTCGACTGGCCGGGAAGTTGATCCGACCGGTGGAGAGATGACGATCGTGGCCCGACAGAACTTCGACCGGTCCAACAATGCCTTCAAACTCGACCTGCACGGATGCTCGATGGAAGAAGGCCACACCGTGGCTGGGGACCGGATCCGCGAGTGCTTTCGCTATGGCATCGAAGAACTGTGCATCATCTACGGCTCGGCAGATCGTGCGGAGGGGACACTACGCCAGGCTGCGCAAGAGGCGATTCGCGAGGCGAGCAACTGCGTAGCCGCCTGCTCTTTTCGCGACTCCTACGGGATGTTCGCAGCGGAGGAAGAGTCCACGGAGGTGAGGGTCAAGCTGGCGTCCAACCCGCGCCCCCAAGCGCAGGACCAGAAGATGGTATTCGTTGCCTTCACGTCACGGTACGACACCGAGCGCTATCGACACGAGCCGTATTATCCGTTGCGTTCCAGCGGTAGAAACTAGGTTAAGAGTCGAAGCTCAGAAGCCAAAAGGTCGAAGCAAAACCGCTAATGGCGGTCTGTCTCGATCTATCGGGACGAAATCGATTGTTAGTAGATGTTGACCCCGAACGTGTGTGTGTCAGATTGTCTCCTGCACCCGGGTCGAATTGCGACTGATCCTATGAAGTCATCGTGCACCGCTGCACCATACCCACTGACGTGCCGAATTGGGCGGCCAATTGCCGGAGGCTGCCCTCTTCATTCCGGTAGGCCTCTCCGATGGACTGTCTGACTTCTGGGCTCAGGTAAGTTCGGGGCGGGCGGCCGATGCGTTTGCCCTTGGCCCGGGCGTTGCGCATCCCGGCCTTGACCCGCTCCACTATCAGCGACCGCTCGAATTCAGCCATGGCACCGATGATCTGGAACATCAGGCGCCCCGAGGGTGTGCTCAAGTCGAGGTTGTCTCGGAGGCTGATGAAAGCCACGCCCAGGGCTTCGAGTTCTGCCAGGGCATTGACGAGGTGGCGAAGCGAGCGGCCGTATCTGTCGAGCTTCCAGACCAAGACAGCATCGAATTGCCGCCGATGGGCATCGGACATGAGCCGGTTGAGTTCAGGCCGCGAGTCCTTGGCCCCGGACACCCCGGTGTCCACGTAGCAGCCAGCGATCTCCCAGCTCCGCCGCTGGCAGTACTCCTCGAGCTCGCGGGTCTGCATCGTGGGGTCTTGACCGTTATTCGCGGTGGAGACCCGAGCGTAGAGAGCCACGCGGGAGATTTCCCGGGGGGATTTGCGAAGTCGAGCGTCTTGCGGTAGGTTTCCTGTAGCCATCGTGACCTCCTTCGTAGGTCGCGGCGGTTAGGGGCGCGTTCGGTGTTAGCGCACCGGCGCGTCCCGCTCCATCACGTCTTCGGTTTCTTCTTTCGTCCTCGACCCTTCCGATAGTTGGCGGCCTTGTACTTCCGAACCCGCTCCACGTCGCGGTCGGTCCAGCGCCACAGAGTGCGACCGCTCATCGGCATGGAGAGGGAAGCCTTCACCTTGCCACCAGAGAGCCACCGCTGAAGCGTAACGCGGTGAATGCCTAGTGCCTTGGCGACTTGCTCAGTGGAGTAGGTTCGCATAGCTGTACATCATGTAGCACATTTCACTTGACCCAGTCAAGAGGGTTGTGGGAGGATTTTCGCGACCGGGAGGAGATGTGGCTCAACCCGCGGCGACCAGTCCCAAATGGGAAGAAAGGCGGAAAGCTCCGTGCAAAGAGTGTGGGCAGCAAGGGTGGGTTGGCAAACATGGGGTCTGCATGAGGTGCGGCCGAATGCTTGCATCTCTCCAGCCCGATTATGCCCGCCTGTACTTGGACTACTTGAACTGGCGGAGAGATCGGATGGTAGTGAAGACGGCAAGTGGGCGGCATCAAATCGAAACGTGCCTCCGCCGCTTGCTGAGACTCGCATCGGCCCGATTCAACAGCGTTTCCGAAATCTCCACAGAGGACTGGAGAGAAATGCTTGCTCGTGCCGGGACACCTCAGGGGTCGAGCCTGAGCCGATTTGTGCTGGCACTGTCACCTGCGTGGGCCAGGGGACTTGTTGGCAAACTCCATTACTTCATTGCATCCCACACGGGGAGTCGCAACACTCAAAGGCAATTGCGAGAACTTTGCTTCCGAATCATGCAAGGAGTTGTCGCGGAAGCTCGCGTCCTGAAGCCGTCTGACATCACACCACAAAATCTGATCGATCATCGACCAGAAGCCTCCGATAAGCAATTGCACTGGGTATTAGGCTTTTTCGGCCGCTTCCTCGTAACAGAGGGCATCTGGAGTCAACGGCAGCTGCAACAGTTTGAGGAATTGCTAACTCAGTTCTGCCCTAGCCGCGCGCCGCAACGGAAGACCAGACGGACTGCTCAGGTTGTCCCTATGGTCTGGGGACTTATTGTCAAATGCGGACTGTCTGCACGGGAGGTCCGAGTACTGCGCGTAAGCCAAATCGAATCCGAAGGCATTCGCCTCGATCAAAAGCGGTTCATCCCTTTCGGCGAAGGGCTGCATCGCATTTCCAGGCATGCAGTGGAGAGTTATCGAGCTGACGCAAAGCCGAGAGAATATGTTTTCTATAAGCGGCACCGCCAAGACTACAGCAAACCGACCAGCCTGGGATGGTTGGCATCCCAAGGGTTCACTACTAAGCTTCGCCCTAACACTCAGCGCATTAGACACTTTGAAGATGAGTTCAAGCGGGCACACAACGTCCGCCGGCTGCACCTGCACTGGCGTCAATTCCACAAATTGGGCGAGGAGCAAGCCAGAGATTTGCTGCAAGAGCTACTCGAGAATGCCACGAGCTTCCCTATCCCCGCGCCTTACCTACTGGTCGCACTTTGCGGTAGCCGGCTGCTCCCAAGTATGCCGACGCGGCTAGAAGGCGGAGAATCGTGTTCATTCACCTGGCCGCTTCTGCTCACCCGGTATGTGGTCACTGTGACCTGGCCTGTTGCCTTCGCCTCGGAGATGTCTGACCAGAGAACAAGCGCCATGGTCGCGAAAAGGCTCTATGAATTTGCATGGAAAGCCTGGAACACAGGATGGGGTCTTCGCGGTGGAGTGGAGGTCAGGAGCCAAGATCGCGACATACTGAGGAGATTGAGCCTTGTCCGCGTTGCGATCCAAGACACGCAGAGGGGACACTCTTGGGCTGAGATACTGGTCCAGGTCCGGTCCAGTTGGCCCTATGGAGCCACGCTCCGGAAATTCAGAAAAAGTTATCTGGACCAGCCACTCCTTGAGGAACTGACAGGCGGAAGGGCCAGCCCAAGGTGCTGGTTCTGTGCACTCCCAGATTGGGAAATCGTCGACGACGAAGTTCGATCGGCTTTGCAGAACCAGCGGCGCATCAAAGGCTTGGTCCGCATTGCGAGAAAGCACAACGGGGGCGAGCGCCAACTTCTCTGGCACGCCGGCCGACTGACTCGGATTGTGCACTATCGATGGCAAGGCACGACACGGTATCGGAATGAGCCGATCGCTGGGCACTTGGCGTCAGCGCCCGCCGCAAGCATGCTGTGTTGCCCCGTAAGATCTCCCGAACAGGCGAGCCAACTGGGACCAACGGAATTGCTAATCCACGTGTTGCTTTCCGTTAGTAATGGCACGGCACAGGACAGAGACTTGGAGATTTCCAGCAAGTGGGTGTACGAACAACTCGGAGTTCAATTGAGTGACCACGAGATATCACTCGCCCTCAACCGGTTGCTGCATTTCGGACAAGTCAAAGACTTCGGGAAATCCCCGCAAGGATTCCGCGTCCGGACTTCCTGAACCGAATGTGGCAGTGCCTCTCTCAAGTAGCCCGCCGTGAATTTCACCGCACGAAAAAGTCGGCCGGCTATCTTAAAGACATCTCATTAACAAGTTGGCCCCCAATCCATTGGAAAATAAGGGCTTGCGGCACACGAAAAAGTCGCCGTGAAGAGCAACCCGCACAATCTTTGGCAACAGTTCTTGCTGCTAAAATTCGTGTTGTCTAGTGGCGCGGCATGTGCGGCTGCGGACACCCCCGCGTGATGGCGCGAGGGAATATCGAGACGGTGAGGAACAGAACCATGGGTTGCTTGAAAACTAGCGCACCTACAACGGCCGCGACACAGGAATCTGGGGCCGATGAAGCGTGGGCGCCCGTTTGTGCTGATAACCCAAGACCCTTAGTGCCCGAGGGGGTATACGAAGCGATGGGCACGAGAGCACGGAAAAGGGATCTGAAGCTTTGGAAGCGCGAAGGGATTGTGGTTGACTTCCAGATTCTTGATGGACCGTTCCAAGGCACCGTACTGGAAAGATTCTACTCCATTACCCCCCGAGTAGGGACAATTTCGAGCTTCTATCGGGAGTGGGTGGTCGCGGCAAACCGTCTTCCCCGGCGCGGGGAGCATCTCCGCGCCAGCAAATTCTGCGGCAAGCTGTTTCGGGTCGAGGTGGCCACAGTTAAGAAAGACTGGAACCAGAAGGAGCTTCCAAAGCTCCTCCAGTACTCGAAGGTGGCCCGGGTATTGGAGTTGCTCGCTAGCAACGAGGCGATTCAATGAAGCTGACACCACATTTTGGCAAGCTTCTCTTACCGCACGACTTACTGATACCTTCACTGGTGGTGGGTTTGGGTCTGGATGTGGTTGTAGGAAAGGGAAAGGAGAAGGGCAGAGAAAGAAGTTGGTACCCCGAGCTTCTGAAGGGTTTCCCCGGCCGTTGCCTGCGGACCGGGGCTGGACAATCACACAGTCAAAAACCCAGTGGGCTGGGCTCACATTCATCAAGGGTGGGGGCCCAGCCTTCAGGCATCAGAATGACTACCGCACTCGATCCTGACATAGGGACGCACCTGTACGTCAACAAAGATCCGCTGTGTCCCCGGGTGCACAGTTTGAGTTGGGCCCACCACCGCGAAGTCGCCGCAGTGGATCCTGTCGCTCAAGAAGACGCACGTGCTGGCTACGCCGGACAATTGAGTGAAGAACAATGGCCAGAATTCGGCGCCGCGTCCCACTCTGCAAAGCTGGATAGAGGACTGCCCTCTGGACAGTCGGGGTAGATGAATGAGACAGGGAGAACACAGCCTTAATCTCACCGGAAATGGAATTGGCCCCCAGGGAGGCTACTCACTGTCGAGCAGGGGGTGGAGGAGGGCTGAATGAACCTAAGGGAGTTCGCTGAGAACTGGAGGTTAATGACAAAACGAGACGAGTGCGGCGAGGCGGTTATCTCCGGCAAATTGGGCCAGATCTACGAACACGGAGCGGGAAAGTTCGGCTGTATGGTGCTGGGGAAGTCGGTCCGTTACTGGAATGCTGCACGCCGGAGACTATCCGCCCTCGGTTGCAGGGTCATTCAGAACGGCGACACCGAGGGGACGGCATTGTTCGATCCCCAGGACAACAGCCAGGTCAAAGTGGCGATAGGACTCATTGGGGCCAAGCAGAGGCGCCGGGTGTCGGAAGCCCAAAGGGCCACCCTTGTGGAACGACTCAGGCAATTCCGAAAAGACCCGGGAATCCCGGAGCAGCGTTTTATTTCCCAAAGAACCCCCTGTAGCGGGGGTTTCGCGGGCAGAATTTGAATCGAGAAGGCCCCAGAGGGGCTCGCGGCTACCCAGGTATCAAAAAGCCGTGTTGCCACACTTAAGGCCGTCGAAACGGCAGCCACAGGCAGAGGAGGGCTGAGGTAGCGGAATGGGAGACAGCAGTTTCTTGAATAATCCAAGGGGCGGGGCCCCAGACAGCCTGCTCACCATCAAGCAGGTGGCGGGGATGCTTCAGGTCCCGGTGTCTTGGGTGTACGGACACACCAGGGGGCGGTCGACCAATCGTATTCCTGGGTTCAGGCTCGGCAAGTACTGGCGTTTCCAGGATGCAGACGTGCGGGCTTGGCTGGAGTGCCAGCGAAAAGGAGTATAGAAGTTGCTTGACGCAGCCGTTACACTACCGGACGACGCAGGAAAGGGCGGACGAGCCAGCGAGGGAAAGGACGGAATTGCCATGGCTCGTCGCCGATACCAAAACGGCTGTGTCTTTAAGCGAGGGCGAAACTGGGTGCTGCGCTACCGTGAGGACATAAGACAGACGGACGGTGCCCTTACCAGGGTTCATCGCTCAATCGTCCTCGGACCATTCGGATGCAAGAAGGAAGCTCGCCAGGCGGCTGAGAATCACCTGTGCGAACTCAACGTGGGAACAGCGCGTCCGCAAGCTGCGATCACATTTGGAGACTTCTGGCATCGGTACTTTGCGCTAGAAGTCCTCTCTAAGCGGAAATTCGCAACGCGGGAAGTCTATGGTTACTTGGCAAGAGCACACCTGCTCCCGTTCTTTGGCGGACAAAGGCTCTGCGACATCACACGATTCGAGGTGCAGGCTTTTATCAGCCAGAAACAACGACACGGGTACGCGCCCAAGACGCTCGCTCATCTGCGGAGTCTGCTCAGCAAGATCTTCGGGGTGGCGGTGTTCTGGGGATGGATGAACGGTAATCCGGCTTCGGGTATCGAACTGCCTCCGATGGAAAAGCGTCGGCAGGCTCGAGTTTTGTCCCTGAAAGAAATCGCCCGGCTTTCGCAGTCTCTCAGCGAGCCGGTCCGGGCGGTCTTTGTGCTAGGGCTTCTCACGGGCTTGCGGATTGGTGAAATCCTTGCTCTTCGCGTCGAGGATGTAGACCTCTCTGTCGGTTCGGTCTGTGTGCGGCGCAATGTGTATAGGGGCCGCGTTCAAGAAGCACCAAAGACGCCGCAGAGCGAGCGCCAGATACCGCTGGCTTCTCTCGCGCTTGCAGCGGTTCAGCGGTGGCTCGGAAGGCGGCCCGAGGGTTCGAGCTGGCTCTTTCCGAGTGAAGCAGGAACGCCCTACCACGATAGGAATCTGCTTCGCAGGGAATTGTGGCCGGTGTGCGACGCGCTGGGGATCCCGCACTTCGGCTGGCATTCGCTCCGCCACTCGTTTACGACCTACGGCGGAAACAATGGAGTACCGATGCCGGTGCTGCAATCGGTCTTGGGCCATGTGAGTGCGGAAACCACGATGATCTACGCCCACCCACTTGAGGAAGCTCAGCGCCAAGCAGTAGAGAAGTTGGCCGGAGTTTTGTTCCCAATCGTTCCCGCCGCGGGGGCGTTCGGAGATGGGAGCGGGGAGCTAATTCAATGAAAACGAAGGGGAAAGAAAATCGGGGCGAGAGGATTTGAACCTCCGACCTCTTGGTCCCGAACCAAGCGCGCTACCAGGCTACGCTACGCCCCGTCAAGAGCAGTGACGAGTGGACAGTGACAAGCCTCCGCTGGGTCTGCCCGTCACTTGTCACTGTTCACTGTACTTTGGTCGGGACGGCCGGATTTGAACCGGCGACCACCTGCACCCCAATTAACTGAGTCGTGTGCTATGACGTGCAACCGACTGCTACTCCGTCTCGACCAACCCGTATCTTAGCATAGATTTCCCGTTTTCTCTGTCGCTGTGTACCCCTTGGTAGCACTCAGCATCATTAAGTCAATCTCGCCGTTATGTGTGGACGTTTGTGTGGACGCGCCTGGCTCAATTGACTCGCAAGCCTCCTCGCTTTTCTTGGGTTGGCTGCTCTGTATTTGGTTGATGCGGTTTAGCGTCAAGAAGGGCTACAGCCTTGCGCTTGGCCTCCAACCTGATGTGTGAGTAATACTCTAGCATCTTACGGTCGGTATGGCCTGCAATGGCCATAATCGTTTCCTCTGGCGCCCCGGCCTCTGCCAGCTTCGTGACACAGTGATGGCGTAAGTAGTGGAAGCGTAGTCCAGGAAGCCCTGCCTTCTCAGTCAAAGAACGCCACGCTGTGCGCCAAGTGCTCATTGGCGAGGTGGGGTCGTAGCCCTTCCCAGCCGATTTTGTACCTTCTTTCGTGTGCCGGAATCTGAACGCTGGGAAGAGGTAGTGCTGGGGTTCAGTCGCCCCGAGGAGCCTTGCCCTTTCCAGCAATCTGGCCAAGGCCCATGTTGCATTCCCGTTTAACGGCACGATGCGGCAGCCGGCATCCGTCTTAGTCGTCTGACGCCGGACGGTTATTATACGCTCCAACAAATCAACATCGATCAGGCGCAACCCTTTCAACTCGGCATTGCGGGCTGTCGTGTTGCTAGCAAGTAGTGCGGCGTCGTACGCAGCATCCCAATGCGGGTTCGACGCAGCGACCTCAAATAGGTGTGTTTCCTGCTCCGTGGAAAGCGCACGCCCTGGGCCACGCTTGTCTTCGCGCAGTGGTTTGTAGTCGTCCGCGAGTCTGGCCCATAACTTTGCGCCCAGGAAGATTGCATACCAGAATCACGTGCTTTTGAGACGATTCGCGCCTATTGCGCTTGGCTCATGAAGTAAAGGTCGGCTTGGCCGCCGGGGCGCGCGTAGACGATGGTGGAGAGGTCCCGCGAGAAGTCAAAAGCGTTGCCTTGGTAGTACAAGCTGAATGCAAAGGGAAGCTTGAGCGCGATCTGGGGCTTGCCGAGGAGTTTGCCGTCCGAGCAAGCCTGACGATAAAAGGTGACCTCACTGCGCGATAGAACGGGATACAGGAACGACTTGCCATCGCGAGCATACCGAACCATGACTGTCTCCACTCCAGGCAGCAACAGGGTGACTTTCTTATCGGCGATCGAGATTTGGTAAATCCCTACTTCCTTGCCCCAAGTCAACACTCCAAGCAGATACTTCCCATCTGGCGCAGCATCTTCCACCCAGCAGCACTCATTCAGGAATTTCTCCGGGTGCGAGCCGTCCGCGTTGGCTTTCCACAATCCGGGCTTTGATTTGCCGCCCATGCTGCTCAAGTAGATCGTTTTCGCATCCGCCGACCACATCATCGTAACGAAGGTCGCTTCCGCCCGCTCGATTTGGCGAAGATCGCGACCGTCGGCTCGGACGAGATAACCCTTATTTTCCTCAGCCGTGTATTCCATGAAGGACAGTTGAGAGCTGTCGGGAGACCAATCACCTGTCGCCAGGAATCCAGATGCAGCTAATTTGATTTTGTTAGCGCCGTCGATGTCCGATACCCAGAGTTCGTTTTGGCCCGGTCCGCGGAGCTTGATATACATTACGCGCTTTCCATCCGGCGAGACGATGGGTTGCGAAGCATTCTCCGAAACAATGTCCACGGATTCCTTGCTGCGGACATGGTACGCGGTCAGAAACCCCGAGGCTTTGCCATTGACGTAGTAAATCCCCGTTGTGGCATGGTTCATCATGGGGGACGAATCGGGCCCTGGGCCAGAGGTAATCTGAGTCAAAGTGTGGTCATCCAAGCCGTACTTCCAAAGGTTGGTCAGCCCCTTGACCGTGCGTGTGAGCAGCACGGTCTTTCCGGGCTCCGCCCACACTACGTCACCCGGATACCCAGACAGTACGCCCAAGGCAGCAGCCGAGTGGCTGGGCACATTCACCTTATAGAAATATCTATCTTGATCGAAGAGTCGGGCCACGGTTACGACGAGCAGGTTGTTGCCGTCAGGATAGGGCAGGAGTGACCAGAGTATGAGGGGAGGATTATCGAAGCTGAATACGGTCTCTTCGCTCAGCCCGGATTTTCCGGCGCGAAAGATGGCGCGGCTAGCCGACTTCAGGTAGAAGAATGAATTGCCATCCGGCGAGGGCACCAGCCAACGGCCCGAGGCCACGCGGCGCGGCGTCCCCCCGAGGGTGGGCACAGCCCATTCCTCGTCGCGGCCCACGGAACGGCCATAGTAGATCTCCGTCCCGTCGGGCGCGAGGCTATCCACCAGTTTATCGCCCTCGTCGTGCGTCAACTGTAGCGGCTCTCCGCCCGAGGCGAGCATGACGAATACTTGCTCGACGCCCCCAACCGGCGAACTAAAGGCCACGGTGTGGCCATCCGGCGAGAGTCTTGCCCCATTCATGGGCTTGTCCCAATGACTGATTTGAGTAATCCTCGGAGGAGCGGCAGGAAGCTTGGCTCGCGGCCAGAAGTGGAAGGCCGCATACGCCCCCGCCAGCAGCGCTACGATTCCGGCCAGAATCACGTATTTCCAGCGTGCCAAGCCGTGTACCGGCTGGAGGGCGGCGGGCGCCGGCAAGCCGGCTTCTGCGCGCGGAACAGCCTCACGCACCGCCGCGACCAAAGCCTGGGAAGCTCGTCCCGACGTCGAATCGCGCTTCAAGCGTTTCAGGTCGGCGCGCAGCTCGGCCGCGCTCTGGCAGCGTAGGTCGCGGTCTTTCTCCAGAAGCTTGTTGATGATCTCTTCCAGTTTCGGCGACACTTCCGGATTCAAGCGCACTGGCGAAAAACGGCATTGACTCCCGAAATGGAACCACGGCGCGGCGCATCCTGAGCAAGATTGACGCTCGGTGGCCTGCCCGGAATAAGATTATCGGGAAATCGACAACACGGAGTGCACATAGCCCAAGAAAGGGAGTGAAGCCGTGGCAAAATGAAAGCGTTGGGCAACCAGGGACGAGAAATAGAGCGGCATACCGCCTGCACGTCACCATTGGTGACCCCGGTGCCAGGGATGCCGTCCAGTTCGCAAAGGCTCATTCGAAACGCAGGAACTAAATCGAGTCGCGCAGTGTCTAAATTTGTATGCTCCGACATCGCTTCAAGCTAGTGCTGCCCATCCTTTTTGTGCTCATCACGGTAGGGCTGTGGTGGTGGGCGCGAGAAGATTACCTCTCCGTTGCTCAGCAGGAGAACGGGTTGGTGGTTTGCACGGACTACACACCAATCCCACTCGAAGTCGCAGGTGCGCTCAATGTGCCAGTGGCCACCTTTGGCTATCCGTTGTACCGCTTGGTGCATGAAGTAACGAGCCGGTGGGACCTAGTCGCTCTTCTTGTCGGAGTGGCTGTCCAGTGGGGGTATGTGGGATGGGTGCTGGATTCCCGCAATGCTCCTGCCCCGCCGAAGAGTTGGTTGCGCGGGACCGCAGGTGTGGCGGGCCTCATTTATGGCGTCTTCGTGCTCCTGGTCTCCATCCCCATGTATCACGTTGGAGTCATCTACAAGGGTGCGGCAGTAGTATGGGCCATCTTCATCTGCTGGCATTTCCTGAGCTTTTTGCGGAGACCATCTGGGCAGCAGTAATCTGCCGAGCGTGCAGGTCAAAATGCCACGGTAACGATGTGGCCGTTTGATGAAGCGACGCGGACCTCATTGAGATTTCGAATGGACTACCGAGGACTGAACTTTCCCTCATTCATTGGTCAGAAAATCCAGATGCCTAGGTATAGGCGCACGTACTCCCGTTCCGTGGCATCCCACACCTTCTCCCCACCAGAATCGAGAATGAAATCTCCTATGTCGGGTACATGTGCCTGCGCGATTGATTCAGCTTCACTTACGAGGGAGTGCCGAGGAGATTTGGGAGCTGAAGGGCGGTTCCACTTTATCGGCCGGTAGCACGTCTCCGTAGCGTCATGTAGACTCTTATCTTTCAGAATTTGAGCCTTGAGGAAGGATGAGCACTTTGGTCAGGCGAGTAGTTTCGGTGCAATTGCTGATTTTACTTGTCGAGGTTATCATTTTGCCGACATGTACTTCCCCTGTCCAACCAGGTGCAATCGGGGGACGAGTCTCAGGCGCATCCGACTTTTATATTAGGCAAGGTGGGTTGAGCACAGAGTTCAAGGTCCTCGCAATCCCAAATGCAAGCATAACGGTCAAGAATGTGTCTACGGGGGTTCTGCGAGCCGTTCAGACTGATTTCAGCGGAAAGTTTAGAATGGAAGGAATTTCTCCTGGTCGCTACGAGATTTCCTTCTCGGCACGACCCTTTAATCCGCAGGTGCACAGCTTAATTGTGAAACCCGGCGAGACTACCGATGCATCTACGCGGTTGCTTACGCGCAGAGAGCCGGGAAGTATCGTCTCTATCTCTGGATGCCCAGACAGACTGATGGGTGCGGTGATTCCTTCCGACTTGAGTTCGGTCGAAATTCAGTTGAGACGGACTGCCTGCTATGGGCCTTGTCCCGTTTACAATATTCACCTGTTTGGAGACGGTCGTATCGAGTACCGAGGAGACCTATATGTTTCTGCCTTGGGAATCAGGAAATATCGCGTGGCGTCATCGACGGTTGCTGGACTTGCCGGAAAACTCTTTGAGAAGGGATTCTTCAATTTCTGCGCATCTTACCGACAACCGGCAACGGACTTGTCGGCAGTCGAAACAACAATTCAATTCGCAGGCTTCACCAAAACGGTTTTTGTTTATGGAGACGCTGCGCCAGAGGGGCTTGAAGACCTTGATGCACAGATTGAGAACGTCGCCAACGTAGCTCACCTGGTGAAATCAGCTGACCGCCCGGAATGACCATTGCTTACCGGGGCAGTCCGGTCGCTTGCACTCAAGGGTGGTCACATCTGCGGCTCGTCCAAGGTTTTGCCCTGGCTCGAAGAATACTTCAGTGTGGTCTACTAACTGTACTCAACTGACCCCCGCCCCATGCCGAAACCGCCACTCAAAACAGGGCGCTTATCCCCCACCCCGAAGCCAACCTTTTGAACCACCCGCCCGGAAGCCGGTCCAGGCCGTCGCAGCCGCCCTTCCCTCGGAAACCGCGACCTCCCCTGCGGCCCGGCCTCGGCGGGAATCGGGCGGCGGAAGGCAAGCGGGCTGTTTCCGAGCGCCATCAACGGGGCACAAGCGCAAATGTGAGGGAAGGGCGCATCTGCGGTTCGCCGGTCAAACGTCCGCTTCTGCCTGGCTCGGCTTCGCAGCTATTGCAGCCTCGCGTATTCCGCCTTGGCTTCCTTCAGGATGGGGATGCCGGGGTCGGCGTCTTTCCAGAGCGTGAGGAAATCCTGATAGGCGGTGCGGGCTTGGGCCGGGTCGCCCTCCAGGGCGTAAGCACGGGCCAGTCCGAGGCGAGCCAGCGCGCCCCAGGGAAAGTTCGCCACCAGTCCTCGGCGGTCGATGAATTTCTGAAATTCCGCTGCTGCTCGGTTGCCGTCGTGGAGCATGCGATAGGCTTCTCCCCGCAAATAGACTGGGCACAGGAATATTGTGAGGTTCGTTGGCCAGCCAAGTTCGATCGCGCTCGCCACCTTCAATAGTTCGATTGCCTGGTTCGGGTCTCTTCGTTCCAGTGCGACACCTGCTCGGATCGTGGGCAGCCAATATCTCTGGACCAGCGTATCAAGCGGGAAGGTCTTGTCGAGTTCGGCCGCCAGCTTCTCCGCCCCTGCCGTATCGCCTGCCCGCGCCAGGGCCAGCGCCGCCATGGCCCGGACACCGCGGTTCGAGGCCAGCCTCAACGTCGCCTTGGCCTTGGCACGAGCCTGCTCCCGATTTCCCGATTTCGCTTCGCGCAGCGCTGCTGCAACCAGGTATAGAGCGGACCTTTGGTTGGCGTCATTATGCTGGGCTGAATCCATCGCCCGCCCGGTCAGTTCGCGAGCGTTCTTCAGCTTGCCATACCAACCTTCCGTTTCCGCT
>Ga0187886_1001214_pt1 | contig 24671 bp, 24 predicted proteins | sample June2016WEW_20_1_FD_133001 | JGI IMG/M metagenome (GOLD analysis project Ga0187886, IMG submission 133001) | Peatland microbial communities from SPRUCE experiment site at the Marcell Experimental Forest, Minnesota, USA - June2016WEW_20_150 | ecosystem: Environmental > Terrestrial > Soil >... | reverse complement strand
GGTCCCAGATGGCCTCGGCCAGCATCCGCGAGACGCTCGACATCGTCGAGAGCGTCGCCGCCATCAGCCAGGAGAACGCCGCGTCAGCCGAGCGAGTCGCGGCCTCCACGGGCATGGTGTCGCGGCAGGCCCAGGAAGTGAACGAGGCGGCCTCGGAGCTCACCGGCATCGCCCGGGAGCTCGAGGGCTCCACGGCTCGCTTCAAGCTCCAGCGGAGCGAGCGAGACGGCGAAGCAGCGGCGCGGGCGGGATACGCGCCTCCTACCCCCGTCGTCGTCGATGCGAGCTCGAGGCCAGGCGGGCGCTCTCGAGCGGCGTGACCCAACGGGCAGCCCGCGAGCTCCGGGGCAGATAGACCACACGCCGCGCCTCGAGCCGCGGCCGGCGGTGCCCAGGCTCCGGGCAGGCTAACCTTTCCCTGACAGGCCTATCAGCGAACGCTCCGCGTCTCAAGCGGTCGCCAGGAACGTCCGGCCTGGGCTCGTGTCGAGCCGCCGACGAGAGGAGTGGAGACAATGCTGTATCGCAGGCTCGGCAAGACGGGGCGTGAAGTGAGCGCCATCGGCTTTGGCGCGTGGGCGATCGGCGGCGGGTGGGGCAGCGTCGACGACGCAGCCAGCCTGCGCGCCCTTCACGCAGCCGCCGACGCAGGCGTGACGCTGTACGACACGGCCGATGTCTATGGGGACGGCCTGAGCGAGCAGCTGATCGGCCGGTTCCTCCGCGAGCGCAGCGGCGAGAAGATGTTCGTTGCGACGAAGATGGGCCGGCGGGTCTCGGTCGAGATGGAGAACTACACGCCCGAGGCTTTCCGCGGTTGGATCGACCGGAGCCGCGATAACCTGGGCGTGGACCGCCTGGACCTGGTCCAGCTCCACTGCCTTCACCCGAGCATCTACTACAGCCCGGAGCATTTCGCGGCTCTCGACGACCTGGTGAGGGCCGGCGTCATCGCCAACTACGGCGTCAGCGTCGAGAGGGTGGAGGAGGCGCTGAAGGCCGTGGAGTTCCCGGGTGTAGCGTCCGTCCAGATCATCTTCAACATGGTCCGGCAGAGACCCGCAGAGCACTTCCTGATCGAGGCGAAGCGCCGGGACGTGGGCGTCCTGGCTCGAGTTCCGCTGGCATCCGGGCTTCTGACCGGGAAGCTGACGAAGGATTCGAAGTTCGAGGAGTCGGACCACCGTGCCTTCAATCGCCACGGCGAGGCCTTCGACGTGGGCGAGACCTTCGCGGGCGTCGACTACGACACCGGTCTGGCGTTCGTTGACGAGGTGCGCGCGCTCGTGCCGGAGGGTGCCACGCTGGCCCAGCTGGCACTGCGCTGGATCCTCATGAACGACGGGGTGACGGCGGCGATCCCGGGTGCCAAGACGCCCGAACAGGCTCGTAGGAATGCGGCCGCGGCGGATCTGGCAGCGTTGCCGCCGGCGACGATGGAGCGGATCGCCCGCCTGTACGAGGAGCGCATCAAGCCGCTGGTTCACCAGCGCTGGTAGGCGAGCCGGGCCGAGCCGAGCGCGCTCGGGCGCGCGGGCTATCGCCCATCTTTCGCGGACTTGCGCACCTCGGGGTCATCATCGGCCGCCAGGGCTGGCGTACGGGTCGCCCTTGTGGGTGCTCACGCACAGTTACGACGCGATCTCCGCACCGGCGGGGGCTTGTTGGGTCCACATGTGCTCGGCCGCGCACGTCCCGATCCGCCGTCCGCGGCCGCGGCCCTACATCTTCGGCAGGCGGCCGTAGAGCTCGCGGTAGGGCCCCGCCAGATCGGCGTACAGCCGCACGTGGGCCGGGTCGGGTTCCATGACGCGCATGTCGGCGGGAAGTGGCAACGTCCCCTGGGTAGAGGAGGCGATGATGCCCGCTGCGACGGCGCCCAGGAGAGCCGCTCCCCGGGCCGAGGCGTGCTCCGTGGCTCCGAGCGCCACGGGCATGTCCAGCACGTCGGCGATGACTTGCTGCCACAGCCGATTGACGCCGCCTCCGGCGACCACGCCGGCCTTCGGCGTTACGCCAACGCCACGCATCAGGTCCAGACCCTCGGCCAGGGCAAACGCCACTCCCTCCAGAACCGCCCTGGTCACCTCCGCGGGGCCGTGGCTCATCCGCAGTCCCACCAGGGCCCCGCGCGCCGCCGGGTCGAAGTGCGGCGTCCGCTCGCCTCGCAGGTAGGGCAGGAAGAGCAGCCCGTCGCTCCCTGCCGGAACCCTGGCGGCCGCGGCCAGCAGCTCCCGGGCGCCGTTCGGGTCGTCGGGGTGGAGCAGGCGCACGACCCAGTCGAGCGAAGCGGCGGCCGAGAGGATCGCGGCCATGACGCACCACTGACCCGGCACCACGTGGCACAGGCCGTGGAGTCGTCCTTCCGGATCGACCCTCGGCTCCGCGACCGGCGCCAGCACCTGGCCGCCCGTCCCCAGAGAGATCAGGACCGTGCCGTGTGTGTCGGCCTCGCGGGCCAAGCCCAATCCCAGCGCCGCGGCTGGGGCGTCGGCGCCGCCGACGGCCACGGCGATCCCGGACCGAAGACCCAGCGCTCGCGCGGCGTCTTCTCGCAGTGGGCCCGCTGGAGCCTCCGATTCGAAGAGTGGGGCCAGCTTCCCTCGATCGATCTCCAGCCGGCCGCAGACGTCCTCGGACCAAGTCCGGGCCGCCAGGTCGAACAGCAGAGTGGCCGAGGCGTCGGAGACGTCGGCGCCGATCTCCCCGGTCAGGTGCGCCCGAAGGGCGTCCTTGGGCTGCACGATCCAGCGTGCCCGGGCCATGATCTCGGGCTCGTGTCGGGCGACCCACATGATCTTGGGGGCCGTGAAGCTCACGTTCGAGCGGTTTCCGGTCGTGGCAACCAGCTCATCGCGCGGGATGCGCTTCTCGATCTCGACCGTCTCCGCTTCCGCCCGAGCATCCGACCAGATCAGGGCTGCCCGAGTCGGCAGAAGGGCCTCGTCCAGGAAGACCGCGCCGTGCATCTGGCCGGTCAGGCCGAGCGCTTCGACGTCCGCTCCTCGCATGGCAGGCCGGGAGAGCAGCTCGGACATCGCCAGACGCACCGCGTCCCACCAGCGGTCCGGGTTCTGCTCGGCATACCCGGCTTGACGCGACTCCGTAGCGTAGGCGGCCATCGTCACGCCGAGGCATTCGCCGCCCTCGTCGAGCGCCAGCAGCTTGACCCTCGACGAACCCAGGTCGATCCCGATCGAGACGCGCACTGTACCTCCGCGATTGCCGAACCCCGATGACCCCTCCCATCAAGAGTAACGCCCACCGCAGGCGAAGGGGTCGCCGCGAAGGCATCGGACGGCCGCCGGGAGTCGGCAGGCAGCCGCTGCGAGACGGCCGCCCGTGTCGGGGCTGGAGGGATGGCTATGCGGCCAGGTCGCGCCTCTCGAAGCCGACCAGGGCGATGACGAGGAAGACCGCGGTCACGGCCGCCAGGACGGCGGTGTCGCCCAGGTCCAGGCCGTAGCGAAGCGGGTCGTGACCCGAGTAGTACTTGAACAGCGAAAGCGGGCGGATCGTGTTGAGGCCGTCCACGATGTTCGCCAGCGCGTCGATCAGGTACATCGCGATCATCAGGGCCACGGTGATGCCGATGGAGACGCCGCGGTTCCCGGTTGCCGCCGAGATCGCCAGCGCGATGGCTCCGAATGCAAGGCCGAGCACCACGACCAGCGCCAGGGCCGCGCTGAGCGGGCCGACCGGCAGCTCGCTGGCGCTGAGGGCCGCGCCCACCACGGCGAAGACGCCGGTCACGACCGCGACGACGATGCAGGCGATCAGGATAGCCAGCGACTTCTCGAGGATCAGGCGCCTGCGCGAGACGGGGTACGAGAGCAGGACGTCGATCGTGCCGCGCGACTCCTCGCCTGCCGTGAAACCGCTGGCCATGCCCGCGGCGAAGGCGATCATCCCCGCCGGCAGCATCATCGAGAACAGCTCGAAGTGGAGGAACCCGATGAGGGTGCTGGCGTCTCCTACTGATGATCCGAAGATCTTTGCCATGGGCCCCATCTTCGCCAGCAGATCGTTCATGTTGAGGATCTTGGAGTAGGTTGGGAACAGGATGGCGAAGTAGCCGGTCATGAGGCCGCAACCCAGGGCCACCCAGAAGGTGGGCCAGCGCAGGTCGCGGATGGTCTTGGTGAAGACGCTACGCAGCAGCATGGTCCGCCTCCTGCGCGGCGATTCCGTCGCCGGCCCCGTAGTACGCGAGGAAGATCTCTTCCAGGCTGGTATCGATGCTGTGGAGGTTGACGACCTCGTACCGCGCGGCCGTCTTGATGAGGGCGTCGATGCTGCCTATGACGGTGCAACGGAGCGTCCCGTCGTCCAAGGTCACGTCGCGGACCCCGGGCACTTCGGCGAATGCCTCGACCTTGACGGACCCCGCGAAGTCGATCTCGAGCCGGTGCAGGGCACGCGCCTTGAGCGTCGCGATCGACTCGACCGCCAGCAGGCGACCCTCGCGGATGATCCCGACGCGGTCGCACAGGTGCTCCACCTCGGGCAGCTGGTGCGACGAGATGAAGACCGTCCGGCCCTCTTCGCGGGCCTCCTCGCAGAGCCGCTCGAACTCGAGCTGGATGAACGGATCCAGGCCCGCTGTGGGCTCGTCGAAGATGAGAAGCTCGGGCCGGATCATGAAGGCGGCCACCAGCCCGACCTTCTGCTTGTTGCCGCGCGACAGGCCCTTGATGCGCTTGGTCGGATCGAGCTCAAGGCGCTCGATCAGCTTCTCTCGGTACTGCGCGTCGACGTGTCTCTGCAGGTTGCCGAGGTAGGTGAGCAACTGACGCCCGGTCAGTTCACCGTAGAGGGCCAGCTCGCCGGGAACGTAGCTGACCCGCCGGTCGATCGCCAGGCGATCGCGGTGGGCGTCCAGCCCGAGGACGTGGGCGCTGCCGCTGGTTGGCCGGATCAGGTCGAGCAGGAGCCGGATGGTGGTGGACTTGCCAGCTCCGTTGGGGCCGAGGAAGCCGAAGATCTGGCCGCTCTCGACGGTCAGGTCGACCTCGATGATGCCGCGGGAACGGCCGTAGTACTTGGTGAGCTTCGATGTCTCGATCGCTACCGTCATCAGGGAGCCTCCTTTCTGACCGTCATCCGTTCCTCCTCCCAGCGATCGAACAGCCGGGGCAGCTCACGTTCCAGAAAGGCATACATGTCTCGCACCTCCTGCAGCGGCTCGGGGTTTCCCTCCGGGCCGAGCAGTTCCAGGCCGTCGGCGGCCAGCTCCTGAAGTCGCTGCAGGAGTTCGACCCGCCACAACATCATCCGGGCCCAGGCCCCGGACCTGACCACGAAGCGGTCCCGCCGATCGCCGGCCCGGACCGTCCGCGCGACGAAGCGGTAGTGGATCAGCAGCTGGGTCATGTTGCTGATCGAGCCCTTGCTGGCCTGCAGTGTGTCGGCCAGCTCCCCGGCGGTGAGGCCGTCGGCGGGGCCGAGCAGGATCGCTCCGAGCACCCGGCCGGCCATGCGCGGCAGATGCAGGGAATCGAAGACCAGCCCGATCTCCTCGACGAAGCGCTCTGCGGATATTCGCGAGTTGCGCTTCTCCCGACTCCGATCCCAGACGTCGTTCATCGTTAGTCGACTCCCCGAAAAGGCGCTTCGACGCACCCGACCGGTGCCGTCGCGAGCGTTCGCAAAAAGGTAGTGTGTTCGTGCGGTTCAGTCAATGCTGAACCACGCGAACTCGGGACCGCCCCTCACGCATCCCGGTGCATGGCGCCTCCAGCGTCTGGCTTAGTACCTCCGGCCGTGTTTGCGGCGACGGTCCCTCCCCGAACGACCGGCTCGCATCGGGAATACCCACGCCAGGGCGCGGGTCCGATGCTTGGGTGCAGATCGAAGGACGGATCCCACCGGCGCTTGCCGATGGATCGTCCGCCAGCCGGACAGGCATCGCAAGGATCGGCCCAATGGGAATCGCCAGCTATCCACTAGCAGACTCAAGGGTGGTGGGTCGCGCTGCGTTGACGTTCGACTCCGGGCTTGGCCGGGGTGAGCTCGTTGCGCGCTACGTCCACCTGGTGAAGTACGTGGTGGGCCGCTTGGGCGTCTCGGTGCCCGGCGTGTTCGACCATGAGGACGCCATGCAAGCCGGCGTGCTCGGGCTGCTGCGAGCGATCGACGCATACCGGCCGGAGGCTGCGGCCTCGTTCGAGTCGTATGCGATCCTGCGCATCCGCGGCTCCATCCTCGACGCCGTCCGGGCCCTCGACACCGTCGGCCGGGCCGGCAGGGAGGCGGCGCGCGCGATCCAGGGAGCGATCCGCGATCTGCAGCGCGAGCTGGGCCGGTCCCCGACCGAGTCGGAGATCGCCGCGCACCTGGGCCTTTCGCCGGCCCGCTACCGAGAGCGACTCCAGGCGGCCTCGATCGTGACGGTGTCGCTCGACGAAGCGGAAGCCCGCGACAGCGACGACGATTCCTCTTCCCTGGCCGATAGCGTCCGGGACCAGAGTGCCGTGGATCCGGCCGAGGAGGCGTCGCGACGCGACGCCATCGCTTCGCTGATCCACGAGATCGGCAGGCTCGGCGAGCGGGCGCGCATGGTGCTGGCGCTCTACTACCAGGACGAGATGACCTTCAAGGAGATCGGCCAGGTCCTGGGCGTCACGGAGTCTCGCGTCTGCCAGATCCACACGGAGGCCGTCCTCGCCCTGCGGAGCCGGATCGTGGACGCCGACGTGGCAGTCCGCCTCGGACGGCGGCGCGCTCGAGTGTGATCGGCATCTTCGCGTAGCCCGAGGCAAGCCCCGCCGCCCCTCGCGCGCCGATCTGGCGCTCCCGAGCAACACATACGTCGAATCGATGAAGAACGGCCCCTCTCAAAGGTCAAGTCCGGGCGGTACCAGCCGATCCCTGAACTGACACCGGGGAGGGCAGAGCCATCAGAATCGACATGCTGCAATCGGTCACCTGGTCGCCGGCGCGGAGCCAAGAGGTCCGCCTGGCGCTCCGGGCCGCTATGGCCGCTCCCGACGTACGGACCGACAAGGTGGTTGCCGCCAGGCAGCGCATCGCCCAGGGTACGTTCACGGTGAGGGCGGATGTCGTCGCCTGGGGGATCCTCAACGCCCGCGTCTAGGGCGGTCCGGCTCAGGTACTGCCCGCCAGGGCTGTCGGTGCGCGCTCCTCGCCGCGGCTGCGAGCGTGGGTGCGGGCGTGGTCTCGAGCGTGGGCGTGGGCGCGGTCGAGGCCGAGGGCGCTGTCGTAGCTGCCCAGCTGCTCCCGGACCAGGTCCAGGAAGTGGTGCAGCCGGAACGGCTTGAGGATCAAGCCGTTGACGCCGGAGTGGCGGGCGGCGATCTCGTCCGGTGACTGGCCGGTCAGGATGAGAATCCGCATTCCCGCCAGCGAAGGGGCCAGCCGCAGATCCGCGGCAAGCCTGTAGCCGTTGCGGTCCGGCAGACCAACATCGACGATCGCGAGCACCGGCCGGTGCTGCAGGGCCAGCGCCTCGCCTTCCGCCGCGGTGCTCGCAGTCAGCAGATGAACGCGCAGCCCGCGCAGCGTTGCCTCCAGCGTGCCCAGGACGTACTCATCGTCATCGACGACGAGGACGGACTGCGACCGGCAACCCGCGGCGTGTTTGAGGCTTGCATGCACCATACGCGGGAAGGTAGTACACGGATGGGTAATCCGGCATGCGGCGTTTGCATGGTCTTAAGCAAGGACTCCAGTCGGCGCGAGCTCGCCTAGAGTCAGGGTCGCTTGTAGAAAGTCGATCCCACCGGCACCAGGCCGACCGCGCGTGCGTTCGGGATCGATTCGGTGGCGCCGAGGAATAGGATTCCGCCCGGCCGGAGCGAATCGTGGAACCGCCGGTACAGGTCGGTCTTGGCCTGCTCGGTGAAGTAGATGATCACGTTCCGGCAGACGATGATGTCGAACGAGCCCTCGCTCGGATCGGTCAGTAGATCCTGGCGACGGAACGTGACCAGCGCCCGGAGCTCCGGGCGGATCTCCCAATTGCCATCCGTGTGCCGGAAGAAACGCGCTCGCTGGGCCGGGGGAACGCCTGCCATCTGGGCTTCCGTGTAGGTGGCCTCACGGGCACTCGACAGGCTCGTCTCGTCGAGGTCGGTTGCAAGAATGTACGCGGGCGCGAAGGGGGCGAGCTTGCGGATGATCATCGCAATGCTGAACGGCTCGAAGCCAAGCGAGCAGCCAGCGCTCCAGATTCGCACCGAGCCCTGATCGCGGAGCATCGGCCGGAGGACCTGGTCGGCCAGCGCACCCCAGACCTCGGGGTTCCGGAAGAACTCGCTGACGTGGATCGTCAGCATGTCCATGAGCGCCTGACGCAGCACCGCGTCCTCGCGGACCCTGGCGACCAGCTCGTCGGTGTCCGGCAGGCCTCGAGCGGCCGCGAAGCCGTTCACGCGCCGCCAGACCTGGGCCGGCTTGTACCGGCTGAGGTCGATGCCGAGCAGGCGATGGACCTCGTGGGCCAGCCGGTCATACGCGACCGTGTCCAGCTGGGGGACCGGCGCGAATGCCGGCAATATCACGGGCGGCTGGGGTCGCGGGAGAGTCTCCATCGAGGAAGGTATCGGTGCGTCGACGAGAGAAGTTGACCGTCGCAGAGTGTCTCTCAAGGGGAGCCCGGAACGGGCCGACACCTCATTGAGCTTCAACTGCGTCGTCAACGAGCATCCATGTCAGCTCAACGGTTTCTCACCCCGGCTCCTCCAGGCTACGAGCCCGTACCGGCCCGCGTGCTGGCGGGTATCGCGATGCTGCCCTGCGACCTGTACGTCTGGCGCGGACCACGTCCGGTGCTGTACGCGATGCGCTGCGGCGACCTGCGCAAGGTAGTCGCCAGAGCCGAGCGCGGCATGCCGTTTCTGGTTCGTGAGATCGACTCCGATCTCCTGTGCGGTGCCCTCGCCGCGTCCCTGCCCAACGTCCTCGGCAACCAGCGCATCTCACCGACAGAGCGGAGCAAGACCGCCTACTCGATCGCCGCGAAGGTGCTGGCCCGCATCTTCGTGCGCGAGAAACCCCTCGACCGCAACAGCCTGGCACTGACCCACCAGGCGATCGACTCGATCGCTCTCCGCCTGCTCGAGGACGAGGAGATGGTCTGGGCGATGGTCGCGACGATGCAGAGGCACGTGGCGACGCACACTCACGCGATCAACACGGCCGTCTATGCGATAGCGCTGGCTCGCTTCATCCCCCTCGGCCGCGCGGCGGCGATCCACGGCGTGGCTCTGGGCGGTCTGCTCCACGACATCGGCAAGAGCCGCGTCCCCCATGCGGTGCTCGACAAGGCGGAGCCCCTGGATGCCATGGAGTGGCAGGCGGTGCGAGGTCACGTCAGGGCCGGCTACGACATGGTCGTCAGGGCGCTGGGCCACCCGCCGGCCTATGCTCACATCATCGCCGACCATCACGAGCGATGCGACGGGTCGGGCTATCCGACGGGGCGGGCGGCGTCGAGTATCGCCCTCGATAGCCAGCTGGTCTCGATCGTCGATGCCTTCGACGCGCTGACTACCAGGCGCCCCTACAAGCCCGCCTTGAGCGCGTTCGACGCCCTGAAGCTGATGCGGCTGAACATGAGGGGTCAGTTCAACGACGAGTTCCTGTGCGAGTTCGTGGATCTGCTCGGCGGCTGGAAGGCATTGAGCCACGACCTGATGGGCGCCGACCTGCCGGGTAACCTCAGGAAGGCCGGCTAGAGGCGATTCTCAGGCGACGCGTGCGGCCGGCTGTGCCACCGAGTCTCTGCCCGAGGTCGAGCCCTCGATCAGGGCGGCGATGTCGACCACCAAGCCGACCGTCCCGTCCGCCATGACCGTGGCGCCGGCCAGGCCCGCTCGCTCGCCGGTGATCTCGCCGAGCGACTTCAGGACGATGTCGTGCTGTCCCACGAAGGCGTCCACGGCAAGCGCCATCTCGGCGTTTCTCGAGCGCACGACGACCAGGTTGACGAAGCCACGCTCGTCGACCTCGAGCTGCCGCGGCGGATCGCCCAGGGCGCCGTCGAGCCGCTCGACCGGAATGATCCGATCGCGCAGGGTGAGCACGGCGTGGCCGCGCACGCGGCCGAGCGACCTCGGGTCCATGCGGAGCGTCTCGACCACGCCGGTCAGCGGCAGTGCACACACGCGTGGCCCCGACCGGACGAGCAGGGCGCCGATGATGGCGAGGGTCAGCGGGAGGGACAGCGACACGCGTGTCCCTTCGCCCGGGATGCTGCTGACGTCGACCCAGCCGCCGAGGTTCTCGATGTTGCTGCGCACGACGTCCAGCCCGACGCCGCGCCCGGATACCTCGGTGACGAGCCTTGATGTGGAGAAGCCGGGCATGAAGATCACTCGTAGGGCCTCGGCGTCAGTCATGCCCTCGGCGGATTCGCTGCTCATCAGGCCCTTCTCGACAGCGGCCAGCCTCAGTGCCGCGGGGTCCATGCCGCGCCCATCGTCCTCGACAGTGATGAGGATCCGGCCTTCGGCATGTCGGGCCGTCAGGCGGACGGTCGCAGGCAACGGCTTGCCGAGGGCGCGGCGCTCCTCGGGAGGCTCGATGCCGTGGTCCAGCGCGTTGCGAACCAGATGGCTGAGCGGATCGCCCACCACCTCGAGCACGGATCGGTCGAGCTCGGTCTCCTTGCCCTCGATCACGAGCTGGACCTCTTTATGCAGTTGCGAATCGATGTCGCGCACGACGCGTGGGAAACGGTTGAAGACCGTCTCGATGGGCAGCATGCGCAGGCCGGTGGCCTGGTCTTGGATCTGGCCGGCGATGCGGGCGAAGTGCTGGGCGTCCTCGTCCGCCCGGCGGGCCAGAGGGTCGTCCCCCAGGCGAGCCGCAAGCTCCTGAGCGCTCTGCGCAAGACGCGTCTTGTGGACGACCAGCTCGCCGACGAGGTCCATCAGCTCGTCGAGCCGGGCGACATCGATGCGGATCGTCTGCTGGACCAGCTTGAGCCTATCGCCGGCGACGGCCGTGCGCTCGGTCTGCTCGGCGCTCGCGACCGGGATGGGGTCCTGGGGATGGTACACGTCGACGCTGAGCGGGCCCTCGACCGTCTCCACCCGTTCGCCGGCGTCGGGACCGGCGACGGGAGCGGCGACTACCTCAACGCTCACGACTTCGTCGATCGCTGCGAGGCGCCTCCGCGTCTCGAGGAGCTCAATCGGCCGGCCCCGGAGAAGCATCGCCAGGAGCGTGGACCCGAGCCCACTCTCGATCTCCCCGCGATCCGGCGCCGAGGCGATGAGAGCGCCCGTCTCCTCGCATTCGATGACCAGCTGGAGGAGCCGGACTGCCTGCCACTCGCTCATCGGGTCGATTCTGCAGACGACGAGCGAGCGCGGCTCGTAGCCGCCGGGCGCCTCCCAGAGGAGTCGGCGAACGAGCGGCGCGAAGGCCAGACCGGAAACGCCGTCTTCGTCGGCCGGCCGCGCGCTTCGACCATTCGGCTCGGGCGCCCTCGATTCCGGTGACGCCGTGATCGTGGAAAGCAGCTCGCGCAGCTGACGGGTGAGCGACTCCGGCGCGTCGGTGAGCGTCGCGCCCTCGTGGACCTCGGCAACCAGGGTGCGGAGCACGTCGATGGTGGCCAGGAGGACGTCGGCAAACGGCTTGACCTCGCGTAGCGTGCCGCTGCGGAACGCTCCGAACAGGTCCTCCATGGCATGCGTCAGCTCTGCCATGCGGCGGTGACCGATCATGGCGGCGGAGCCCTTGAGCGTGTGGGCAGCCCGGAAGATCTCGTTGACTACGGCCTGATCGAGGCCGTGCTCGAGCTCGAGCAGACCCCGCTCGATTTGCCCGATCTGCTCGAGTGACTCGTCGGTGAAGAGACGGTCATCGCCCGGTTGCAGGTCGAAGGTCAGGAGCATGGTCTAGGCGGCTCCGGCAAGTGCGGTCCTGTCCTCGATCCCGAACAGGCCGTCGAGCTCGAGGAGCAGAACGAGCCGGCCGCCAAGCTTCGCGATCCCCCGCAGGTACTGGGCGTCCGCACCGGCCGCGACCCCCGGCGTTGGCTCCACAGCGTCTGCGGACACGAGCAGGACTTCCGACACGCTGTCGACGATGAGCCCGACTGTGGTGGAGGAGCTCTCTGCGACCACGATGCGGGTCTCCTTGGTCGGCTCGGCCTCGGGCATCCCGAACCGTCCCCGGAGATCGACCACTGGAATGATCCGGCCGCGGAGGTTGATCACGCCCTTCACGAAGCTCGGGGCTCGCGGGACGGGGGTGATCGGTTGGTTTCGGATGATCTCGAAGACTCTGGCGATGTCCAGGCCGTAGTGCTCGTCCGCGAGCTCGCAGACAACTATCTGCAGCTCACCTGACTGGCCGCTGCCGCTGGACGTGGGCTTCTCGGCCACCGCGCTTCTCTCCTTACGTCACGCCGGACGGAATCCGGCTTGCGGAACTCTCGTGGGAGTTATCGGCGCGATTCGCGTCCGGGTAAGGCTCAGGAAGCGACCGCGGAGCGGCCGGCCGGGGGCGCGGCCCGGTCGGTGCAGTCGAGCTCCGGCCCGGTCGCCTCATGTTCGGGGGCAGCGCACCACGCCGCCACCCAGGACGCGATCTGATCCAGCGGCAGGACCACGTCGGCCAGGCCTGCCTCGACCACGGCCCTGGGCATGCCGTAGATGGTTGCCGTCGCGGCGTCCTGGGCGATGACCGTGCCGCCGTAGAGCTTGACGGCGCGGGCCCCGTCCCGCGCGTCGACGCCCATGCCGGTCAGGACCACGCATAGCAGACGCTCACGCCAGATCGGAGCCACGGACTGGAGGGTCACGTCCGCCGCCGGCCGGACGCCGTTGACGGGTAGCAAGCGAACGAGGCGGATGCGGCCGCGCGTCGAGCTGATGATGTGGCGATCGCCGGGCGCAACCAGGATCTCGTCCTCGACCAGGACGTCCTCCGACGTGGCTTCGGCGCAGCGCAGCGTTCCGGCCGAATCCAGACGAGCCGCAAGGGAGGCGGTGAAGCCGGGCGGCATGTGCTGGACGATGGCGACTGCGGCCCCCAGGGTCGAGGGCAGGCCCTTCACGAGTACCTGCAGAGCGCTCGGGCCTCCGGTCGACGACGCCACTACGACGAGTCGCCGCGCGGCGATCCGAGGCGTGCGGCGATGCCGCCTGGCTGACCCCGTGCCCGGCAGGACGTGGAGTCCGGCAGTCGATCCACCGTCGAGTGGCCGATCCGCGGTCGGGGTGGCGGCTCGCGCTTCCCTGCCGGCCAGGGCCAGGTTCCTGACCGCCGTCTGGCAGTGCCGCAAGAACGCGGCCTCAGTCATGGCGGCGGCGGCCTCGATCTTCCGGACGAGCTCGTCGCCGATCTGGCCGATGTCGATGGCAAGAGGGCCTGAGGGCTTCGGGACGAAGTCGATCGCCCCGTACTCGAGGGCGTCGAGGCTCAGTCTGGCGTTTTCGGTCGTTCGGCCCGACAGCATCACCACCCGAGTCGGCGTCTCGAGCATGAGCCGCTTGAGCATTGCCAGCCCATCGAGCACAGCCATCTCGACGTCCAGGGTGATGACGTCGGGTCGGAGCTCGCGGGTGAGGCGCAGCCCTTCCTCGCCGTCGGAGGCCGCGCCCACGACCTCGAGCGCAGGGATCGCGCCCAGCATGCGGTTGAGCGTGTGACGCATGAACGCCGAATCATCCACGACCAGGACGCGGGTTCGAGCCATCGTGACGGTCGGGTGCTATGCGGCCAGAAGCCTGTTCACGGCCGCCAGGACGCGGCCCGGCGCAAACGGCTTCACCACGAAGTCGCGGGCGCCGCGCTTGATCGCATCCATCACGATCGCCTGCTGGCCCAAGGCGGTCAGCATGGCGACTCGCGCATGCGGGTCCTTCAGGCGAATCTCGGCGAGTGCCTCCAGGCCATCCATCTCGGGCATCGTGATGTCCATGAGAACGCAGTCCGGTCGCTCGCGCAGGTAGGTCTCGACGGCGACCCGTCCGTTGTCGGCCTCCACGACTTGATGGCCGGCCTCGACGAGAAGTTTGGATGCCCGCAGACGCATGAAGGCCGCGTCGTCGACGACGAGGATCTTGGCCATCGAGAAGTGCTCCTGCTACTCGTGCTGCTACAGCTCAGTGACTGACAATAGGCTCTTGACGAGGAATCGGCCGTCGCCAACCTCGAGTTGGACGGTTCGGCCGGTGGTTCCTCCGAGCGCGACGGCTGTCAGACGAAGGCCGCGCTCGGTGAGGCCGGCCTGGATCGTTTCCGCATTGCGCGTTCCTATGGCGAGTCCGCCGCCGATCGTCAGCATGGACGCGGCACCGGCTGCCTTCAGGACGAGGCGGCTAATCGCTGCCCCCTTTGCTTCGAGTGCATTGAGGAAAGTGTCGAGGCCGCTGTCGATGAACTTGACCGGCCCGCTGCCGTTGGCCGGTCCGCTTGGCAGCATGAAGTGGGCGAGTCCGCCGACCCGGGTGCGCGGGTCCCACGCCGCCAGCGCCACGCACGAGCCCAGTCCGTAGGCGACCAGGTGGGAGTCGGGGCTGGAACTCAGGACCATCTCGCCTATGCCGGCGATCAGCACTGTCGGGTCATCGGTGGTAGTCATATACCGATCGCTCCGAGTGCATCCAGGAGGACCGGGAGACTGCTGGCGCGGGGCAGGACGAGGAGCGTTCCGTCGATCGCGCGGTCGCCCTCGGTGAAGGTGGTCCTGGCGGCAAGCACCTGGTCGACTTCGCTCATGAGGTCCAGCAGGACCGCATCGAGGACGGCCCCGGCCATCTCGATCACGATCTGCGGTGGCGTGGGCTGCACGGGCTCGTGGAGGTGCATCCCGAGCTCGTTCAGGAAGGCCGAGATGGTGACGTTGCCGCACTCATGAATGGCAGAGAGCTCGAGCTCATCGAAGGTGGTTGGATCGCTCGCGGCTCCCGCCGGCGACACGTCGGGTCCCAGCAGGCTCGCCAGAAGAATCTGGGCCAGGTGGTGCGCGTCGGACGGCGAGAAGAGCAGCAGGGCGTGGCCCTCGAGAGAGCCTTTGATGCCGACGTACACGGCCACGACCACAGCTTCCGGACCGCCTGCCATGGCCAGGACGTCAGCGGCCGTGCAGCGACGCAGCTGAGGCGTCCTGACGTCGATGACCTGGCCGCTCATCGAGCCCAGGGCTTCGCCGGCGCGCTGCATCGCCCGCGAGAAGGTTCTCGCGACGACGGTCTCGCCGGCGTTCGTGAGAGCTAGTGCTGTCACGGGGTGCCGTCTTCGTGGGCGATGGCTGCGGGAACCACGTTCGACGTCCTCAGCGCTGCTTGCAGCGGCAGACAGGACTTGTGCTGTCCTGTCTGGGCATCGGTCGGGCGAGGGCGGGACTTGAACACCCGGTCGGGTCGGCGCGACCGTCCGGACGGCTTCGTCGAGCCTGGCGATGAAGCGGAGCGGCTCAGGCAGACGGCTCGAGGAGGCCGAGCTTGTAGGCCATGATGGCGGCCTGCGTTCGATCCACGGCCCGCAGCTTCCAGATGATGTTCTGGACGTGCTTCTTGACGGTGTCCTCCGTGATCGAGAGGCGCCCGCCGATCTCCTTGTTCGTGAGGCCGTCGGCGACAAGGAGGAGCACGTCGTGCTCGCGCGGCGTCAGAGCGTACTGCTCGGCGCGCTGGCGGGCCGACTGGCCCGGCGGAGGGGTTTCGCCTCGGGTTGCAAGGGCATCGCGCAGCAACTGTGGCTCCACTGCCAGCTGGCCGTTGGCCACGTTGTGGAGCGTCTGGATGACCTCCGCCGTGGTGGCATCCTTGAGGAGGTAACCCGCTGCGCCGCGACGGATGGCCTCCAGTACGTAGTGGTGGTCGTCGTAGAGGGTCACGATGATGACGGCGATCCGCGCGCAGCTGGCCTTGAGCCGCTCCAGGCAGGCCAGCCCGTCCATGCCGGGCATGCGGATGTCGAGCAGGACCATGTCGGGCTGGAGGCTCTGCGCGAGCTCCAGACCGCTCTGGCAGGAATCCCCTTCGCCCACGACCTCGATCCAGTCGGCCGCGGCGAGCATCGCGCGAAGACCGCGGCGAGCCATCTCGTGATCATCGATGAGTAGTACTCGCGTGCGCTCGTTCACGACTTGCCCTCTTCTTTCGTCAGGATGCGTAACCTGCCCGCGTACCCGTATGGCGAGCGATTGGAATCGAGATTCGGACCAGCGTTCCCGAGCCGGGCCGGCTCTGGACCGAGGCGGCTCCACCGAGCCAGCGCGCCTGCCGGTTGATCCCCAGCAGGCCCAGGCCGCCGCGGGCTCGACGGCGCTCCGCCGCTGCCGGATCGAACCCGAGGCCGTCGTCCTGCACCGTCACGATCGCCCGTCCTCGCGAAACCTTGAGTTCGGCGCGAATGGAGCGGGCCTGCGAGTGCCGCACCGCGTTCGTCAGGGCCTCGACGGTCATTCCGTACAGCGCCTGCTCCACCCAGTCGTCCAGCCTGGGCAGGTCGCCCTCGATCGCCATCTCGATGCCCGATTCGGCCGCCAGTGCCGCCGTCCGGCTGCGGATCGCGTGGCCGAGGCCGAGCTCTTCCATGCCCGGCGGGACGAGGTCGGCCAGGATGGCCCGGACTTCTTTGATGGCGGTGACGAGCCGGTCCGAGGCGGACTCGAGATGGCCGTCCACCGAGTCGCCCGGATGCTGCTTGATGAGCGCTCGCGCGGCATCGAGGAAACGGAAGGCGCTCACCATCGACTGGGCAGCCGTGTCGTGGATCTGATGGGCGATGCGCGCCCGCTCGAGCTCGCTTGCCCGAATGATCTGGCGGGCCAGGCGGTCCAGCCGCCGCTGGTTGCGCTCCAGCTCACGGCGTTGCCGCATCGATTCACGGTACAGCTCGTAGAACTCCTCGCTCGTCGCCACGATCTGGGCCAGGGCCGCCGTCGCCGTCCGCTGCCGGTCGGAGCCACGCAGCCGCTGCTGGATCTGCCACTCCACGAGCCGGGCGGGGTCCCGCAGGACGCGTGCCGCCTCGAGCGCGGCCCGGCCGTTGGCGGGCGGCGCCTGGCGGGCGGCACGTCGCAGCGTCTCCGGGGCAACTCGCGTCTGGTCGGCGACGGCCGCAGCCTCTTTGGGCCTGGGCGGGCCGACCCGCAGGATCGCCGCGGTAACGCGCGAGCCCCTGGGTGCTGGGAAGCCGAGAAGCAGGCCGCCGGCCCTGCAGCGGCCGCGGGCGGCGCGGCCCGTGACCAGTACCCGCACCGCGAGCTCCTCCGGACAACGCCGGCAGAACTCGAGGCCAATGTCGGTCGAGCAGATGTTCGCGCAGAAGGGTTCGCCATCCTCCCAGCCGGCGACGAAAGCCACGGCCGGTACGCCCCGGCCGGCCTGCGAGCGCGCCTCGTCCGAGCCGGCGGCGGTCGCCGCTTGCGGCCCGTTCGGCAGCGGGCCGGTACCGGTCCATTCGGCCGCGCCGTCCACGCGCGCCCAGAGCTCGGCACCGCCGAGATGGCGGGCGACGCTTCGTTCTTCCATCGTGGCGCCAGTGTAGGTCGGGCGACGGGCACGCGGAGCCCTATGAGCTGGCCCCGGGAGGGGCCGGCGCCACTCCCCGTCAGCCGGGTATCATGTGCGCTCACTCCCCAGGGGGCATGCGCCAGCTATATGTCGCTCATCGAGACAGCGGGTCTCACCAAGCATTACGGATCGGTCAAGGCGCTCGACGGCCTCGACCTTCAGGTTGAACCGGGAATCATTGGCCTCGTCGGAGCGAACGGGGCCGGCAAGAGCACGCTGCTCAAGATCCTGCTCGGCCTCCTGCCACCCACGAGCGGCAGCGCATCGGTCCTGGGCATGGCTATCGGCACGGAGGCCGGCGAGATCCGCAAGGTAGTGGGCTACATGCCCGAGCACGACTGCCTCCCGCCGGACGTGGGCGCGACCGAGTTCGTTACCCACATGGCCCGCATCTCGGGCTTGCCCCGGACGGCCGCCCGCGAACGGACGGCCGAGGTCCTGCGCCACTGCGGTCTGTACGAGGAGCGCTACCGGCAGATCGGCGGCTACTCCACCGGCATGAAGCAGCGCGTCAAGCTGGCTCAGGCCCTGGCTCACGATCCCAAGCTGCTGCTGCTCGACGAGCCGACGAACGGCCTCGACCCAAGTGGCCGTGACGAGATGCTGGATCTGATCAAGCGCACCGGCACCGAATTCGGCATCTCGGTCGTCGTGGCGTCGCACCTGCTGGGCGAGATCGAGCAGGTGTGCACCTACCTGCTGGCCATCGACGCGGGCCGCCTCCTGCGCGCGGCCCCGATCTCGACGTTCACCCAGCGAACGCCCGTGCTGGCCGTCGAGGTCGAAGAGGGCGCCGATAGGCTGGCTGCCGCCCTGGCCGGGCGCGGCTTCAAGGCCAGGCAAGATGAGGCGTGCGTCCTCCTCGCGCTGGAGGACGAGAGCCTCTACGACGCGGTCCGCGACACCGTCGCGGAGCTCGGTCTTCCTCTCGTGCGGATACAGCAAGAGAGGCGGCGCCTGGAGGAGATCTTCCAAGACGACGCCCCGGCCGCCGGAGGTGTCCAGTGAGCGCCGGCAATCGCGTCGCTGCCAGCTCTCCGGCCGGCAGCATCTACGACCTGGGCTATCGCCACTACGAGGGCAAGCGCCATGGCCGCTGGTTTGCGGCCTGGTCCCTCTACGTGGATAGCCTGCGCGGCATCTGGGGCTTCGGGCGGCCGATGAGCGCGAAGGCCGCTCCGTTCATCCTCGCGGGGCTGTATGCCCTGCCGGCGGTTATCGTGCTGGCTTTCTCGTCGACCATCTCCAAGTCCATCGCCACGGGCGAAACGAATCCCCTGGACCTGCCCAACTACGCCAACTACTTCGGAGGCATTGGCACGTTCATAGTGCTGTTCCTGGTCGCCCAGGCGCCCGAAGTCGTATGCCGGGATCAGCGCTACCTGGTCCTGCCTCTGTATTTCACCAGAGCCATGGGTAGGCTCGACTATGCGATGGCCAGGCTCCTATCTCTGGCCACGGCGCTCTTCGTGGTTCTGATGGTTCCGGTGATCGCGCTCTTTATCGGCGACATCCTCATGTCCGCGGATGCGTTCAAGGCGATCGGGAACGAATGGCCCAAGGCGCTGCCCACCATCCCTTCCAACCTCCTCATCGCGGCCAGCATGGCGTCGATCGCGCTGGCGCTGTCCTCGTACTCGCCGCGGCGCGCCTATGCGGCCGTCGGCCTGCTCGCGTACTTCCTGCTCGTGGAGTTCGTGCCGCTCGTCATCTACGGCATCGGTCATGAAGCGGGAGCCAAGTGGGTGGACTATCTCCCCTTGATCACACCGATCACCGGATTGAGCCGGGCCAACGATTGGTTCTTCGGCACTCCAATACCGTCGGCCTTCCCGTCGAGCATCGGCGCCGATGCCTACATTCTCGCTGCCCTCGCGGGTACGCTGCTCTTCACTGGGATCCTCATGTGGCGCTACAGGAGGATGCCGGTATGACTACCGCTCCTGTAGTGAGCTCGCCAGCCATGGACATCGCCGGGCAGCCTCCGGCGATCGAGCTCGTCAACGCGGCCCGCTGGTATGGCAACGTGGTGGCTGTCAACGACATCACGTTCAGCCTCGGGCCAGGAATAACTGGGCTCCTCGGCCCGAACGGAGCGGGCAAGACGACCTTGCTCCACATGCTGGCCGGTTTCCTGGCGCCTTCGGCCGGCACCGTCCGCGTACTGGGTCTCAACCCAAGCCGGGATCCTTCCGTCTACCGCCGGATCGGGCTGGTTCCCGAGCGCGAATCGGTCTACGGCTTCCTGACCGGCTTCGAATACGTTCGCTTCAACGCCCGGCTCCAGGGCATGCGCGACGCCGACGCCGCTTCCCGGGCCGCGATCGAGCGCGTGGGGCTGCAGGACGCCGCGGATCGTGCCATCGGTACGTACTCGAAGGGCATGCGCCAGCGAGCCAAGGTAGCGGGCGCGTTGGTCCACGACCCGCAGGTGCTGCTCCTCGACGAGCCGTTCAACGGCATGGATCCTCGCCAGCGGCTGGCCATGATGGATCTGTTGGGCGAGATGGCGGCCGCGGGCCGGACGATCCTCTTCTCCTCGCACATCCTCGAGGAAGTGGGGCGCATCGGCACTGAGATCCTCGTGATGGTGGCGGGCCGCCTCGCCGCGTCCGGAGACTTCCGGGCCATCCGGGCGCTCATGACCGATCGTCCGCACATGATCACGATCCGTTCCAGCGACGACCGAAAGCTGGCGACTGTCCTGATCACTCATCCGGCCGTCTTCGCAGTGGAGCTTCAGCAGAACGCCCTTTCGGTGCGAACCGCTCATCTCTCTGCCTTCCGACGGATCATCGCGGAGGCCAGCCAGCGCGCCGGAGTGCGCCTGACGGAAGTCGTGCCCGCGGACGAATCGCTCGAAAGCGTGTTCGACTATTTGGTGCATCGATGATCCACGGTTCGCCGAGAAGCCCGATCCTGGCGCTGCCCGAGATCTTCCGCGTCACCGTCAGGCAGCTGCTTGGCCGCAGGCGCACCCTCCTCCTGCTGCTGCTGGCCGCGCTGCCACTGCTTCTCGCCGTTGTCTTCCGCCTGTTCGACCGGATCGACGTCCACAGGTACAGCAACTCCGTCTTCGACGGCGTTCTTATAGCCATCGTTCTGCCGCTCACCGCGGTCCTCTTCGGCACGGGTGCCTTCGGCGCCGAGCTGGATGAAGGGACTGCGCTGTACCTGCTGGCCAAGCCGCTGCCACGCTGGGCCGTGGTTCTGTCCAAGGCGATGGCCGCCGCGGCGCTGACGCTTCTGCTCACGGTCGGATCGATACTGGCGGGGGCGCTGGTGGAAGTGATTCCGGCCGGCGAGGCGGGCGTGCGCGCGACGGAGGCGTATGTAGGCGCGACGGTCGTGGGCGGGCTGTGCTACGTCGCCGTCTTCGTTGCGGTCAGCATGTTCACGCGACGAGCTCTGGTCATCGGGATCGGCTACACGCTGGTCTGGGAGGGTCTGCTCTCGTCAATGCTGCCCGGCATTGCCAACCTCTCGATCCGGCAGTACGCGCTCGGAGCAGGTGACTGGTTCGTCCAGCTGGGTCGCGAGCCGGCGCGGCTCCCGCCCGAGACCGCGGTCTTGTTGTCGATCGTGGTAGTCGTGGTCGCGCTGGCTCTCGCCACGTGGCGCCTGATGCGGTTCGAGCTGTCCGGAGGCACCGACTGATCCGCGAGCCCCGGACGCTGCCCGATCGGATCCGATGAGACGCCTCCGCACGGCGGCACCGGTGAGGCTCACCCTGGCGTGGCTGCCGGCAGTGGCGTGGGCAGGGGTGATCTTCGCTCTCTCGGCCACGCCGAACCTGCGCGTGGCCGAGTCGGAGGTGGTGGACTTGATCGTCCGCAAGGCCGGGCACATGGCCGAATTCGGCACCCTCGCCCTGCTGGCCTGGAGGGCGTTCGCCTACTCGCGACTACGCGGCGCGGTCGTCCTGAGTCTGGCCCTGACGGCCGCCTACGCGGGCAGCGACGAGTTCCACCAGTCGTTCATTGCCGGCCGCACCGCGTCGCCGGTGGACGTCGGGATCGACTCGGCCGGTGCGCTCATCGCACTGCTGGCGCTGGTTGCCTGGCTCCGTTTTCGGGCGCGTGGCCGTCCGGTCGCCTGAGCCCGAACTACTCGTCGGCCACCGGCAGCCCCAGGATGTTGAAGCCGCCGTCGACGTAGATCGTCTCACCCGTCGTCTGGCCGGATAGATCGCTGGCCAGGAAGACGGCCGTGCCCGCCACATCCTCGATCGTGATGTGCGACCGCAGAGGCGTCACGTCCTTGAACCCGCCATACATCAGCCTGAAGCCGGCGATGCCGTGGGCAGACAGGGTCCGGACCGGACCGGCGCTGATGGCGTTGACGCGGATTCCGCTGGGGCCCAGATCGGCGGCGAGATAGCGCGTCGAGGCCTCCAGGGCCGCCTTGGCTACGCCCATGACGTTGTAGTGGGGCACGACCTTCTCCGCGCCGTAGTAGGTCAGAGTGATGATCGAGGAACCGGGCGTCATGTAGGGGCGGGCCTCGCGGGCCATCGCGATCAGCGAGTAGACGCTGACGTCGAAGGCGATGTGGAAGCCGTCGCGGCTGGTGTCGGCAAAGTGGCCGACCAGGTCTTCCTTCTCGGCGTAGGCGACCGCATGGACGAGGATGTCGAGATTGCCTTGCCTGGCGTGCCAGTGCTCGAAGACGCGCCTGATCTCGTCGTCGTCGCGCACGTCGCAGCTCTCGACGAAGGTCGAGCCGATCGAGGCAGCGAGTGGGCGGACGCGCCGCTTGATGAGCGAAGCCATCGAGCTGAAGCCGACCTTCGCGCCCTGGTCGTGCAACGCCCTGGCGATGCCCCAGGCGATGGAATGGTCGTTGGCCACGCCGAACACGAGCGCCTTCTTGCCGGCCAGGAGGCCGGTGCTCGTGGACGATTCTGTGGGCCGGACCAGGCGGTGCGCGGCGTGGCTGGTGGCGCGCGAGGTGGCCGAACCGAGAGCCGGGCTCGCGCCCTCCGCGGTGGCCTTCTCCGCAGCTGGCGCGGACCCGTTTCTGCCCGCAGGCGAGCCACCGCCCACGCCCGGCTCGGCGACTGCTTCATGGGCTCGAGTCGTTCGCGTCAGTTTCATGAGCTGCCTGCATCCTCCGTACGTCCGACCGCCAGGGACCGTCTAATTCATCTAACCCCGCCGCCCGGTAGACGTTACGCAGAATATCGTGTAGTGCGCCACTGCATCAAAGCAGATTCACACGGCGCGCCTGGTCAGCCAGCCGCAACCCGCGTCCCTTCCTGCAGACGCCCGCCATGTTGGATCGGCGCATCTGCCAGTTCGTCTGCTTCGCATGCCGGGATGCACCGCTGTGCCTGACTCGGCTTGACTATCCGCCGATCTGGCCGTGACTCGTCACCCTTGAGGGGACCGCGTCCCAGGCGCGCCGCTGTTCCCGCGGGCATGCCCTGTTCGGCATCCGTTCGGAGCCCGGGGATAAGTAAGGTGTCTACGCCGCAGGGCCCATCCGGACGGGTATGTTGGACCCCACATCGAGTTCGATGGGGATCAGGTTCCGTCCCGGGAGACAGACGCAGAAGGCACCGTTGCGGAGTTGGTTGTGCCGGGTCCTCGCGTCGATCGGCGGACTATGCCGTGCGCAATGCGTCTGCCCGCTCGTCTGGCCGGGTCTGTGCCGGCTCGATCGGCTCCTTCGCGTCCCCATGGGTGGCCTGTGAGAAAGGAGGCGCGGTGCTGAATCCCCGGCCTCGGTGAACCTTCCTTCCCCACGGAGGAAGGCCGAATGCACACCAGGTCCCGTTGACCGGAGACCGAGCCGCGTCTGGCGTTGGGTCAATCCCTTGAGCGAGAGAGGTGTTGGTATGTTCATTCGATCGCAAAGTCACTTGCGAAAGGTCGCCTTGTCCGGCATTGCGACACTGGCGCTCGTAGTCGCCGTTGTCGGTGTCGCCGCCCCTCCGGCCAAGGCGGCCGGGACGGGGCCGTGCGACATCTACGCTTCCGGCGGCACGCCATGTGTCGCCGCACACAGCACCACGCGAGCTCTTTACGGCGCGTACAGCGGCAGGCTGTACCAGGTCCAGCGCGCCTCGAACGGCAATACAACCGACATCGGAACCCTGAGCGCGGGCGGCTACGCCAACGCTGCCACGCAGGATTCGTTCTGCTCCGGCACGACCTGCACCATCACGATCATCTATGACCAGTCCGGGAGGGGCAACGACCTCACCGTCGCGCCCGCAGGCGGGGCCGGCGGCGCTGATACGCCTTCGAACGCGACCGCAGCGCAGATAACGATCAGCGGCAACAAGGCCTACGGCGTGTATATCGCCGCCGGCAACGGCTACCGGCGCAACAACACCTCGGGCATCGCCACCGGCGACGCCGCGGAGGGCATGTACGCGATCTTCGACGGCACCCACTACAACGGCGGCTGCTGCTTCGACTACGGCAACGCCGAGACGAGCAACAACGACACCGGCAACGGCCACATGGAGGCCATCTACTTCGGCAACATCAAGGTCTGGGGCTACGGCACGGGCAACGGCCCCTGGGTCATGGCCGACCTCGAGAACGGCCTGTTCTCCGGAGTGAACGCCGGCTATAACGCTAACGACCCGACCGTCAACTACCGCTACACCACGGCGATCATCAAGGGTCAGCCGAACAATTGGGCGATCAGGGCCGGCAACGCGCAGTCGGGCGGCCTGTCGACCTACTACAACGGAGCGCGCCCCAACGTCTCGGGCTACAACCCGATGCACAAGGAAGGCGCCATCATCCTCGGAATCGGCGGCGACAATAGCAAGGGAGCCGTCGGAACGTTCTACGAAGGCGCCATGACCTCGGGCTTCCCGAGCGATTCGACCGAGAACTCGGTCCAGGCCAATATCGTCGCGGCCGGGTACGGCAGCACATCTACTCCCACCCCGCCCCCGGCAACTCCGACGCCGAATCCCAGTGGCACCATCTCCATCAACTCGGGCGGCTCGGCGACCGGGAGCTTCACAGCCGACCAGTACTACAGCGGCGGCAGCACCTACACGACCACCAACACCATCGACACCTCGCAGATCACGTCCAACGTGCCCCCGACCGCGGTCTTCCAGAGCGAGCGCTACGGGGCGTTCACCTACACCATCCCCAACCGGACCGCGGGTAGCGCCCAGACGGTGACGCTCTACTTCGT
>Ga0187886_1001213_pt1 | contig 24698 bp, 38 predicted proteins | sample June2016WEW_20_1_FD_133001 | JGI IMG/M metagenome (GOLD analysis project Ga0187886, IMG submission 133001) | Peatland microbial communities from SPRUCE experiment site at the Marcell Experimental Forest, Minnesota, USA - June2016WEW_20_150 | ecosystem: Environmental > Terrestrial > Soil >... | reverse complement strand
GACCCACCGCAGCAACGAGAAAGGAGCGTGAACCGAGAATAGCAAAGCAAAACGTCGTTTAGGTATCACCCCGGCGGGAGTCTGCCGGGGTTTTTAGTTGTTGCAAATTCTGCAACAGGTCAAGGCGGAGTCGTGCGCCTGGCGACTTCGACCAGCCACTCGGCGAAGGCGGAGGGGGTGGCGCTGCGCTCGCGCTTGGACACCCACGGTTTTTTCCCTCTCCACGGTTCAGCCTTTAGCCTGGCTGCTCCTGGCCGGTCTATGCAGTGAGTGGGCTCACCGAGGCAAAACGGCACCGGGGGCACTTCTCTACGGCGTAGTCCCACGATGTAAAGCCGGGTGGCTTTCTCCGCTCGATGGCCGAACCACCATTGAAGCACAGGTAGATACCAGCCCTGGAATTCATCCCGTTCACCCAATGCCGGCATTCCTGGCTCTCGCCAGAACCTGCTGGTCATAGGGTGCTCCACGACCCCGCCCCACTTGCGGACTTGCTCAACCACCCAAGGTGCCAGCAGCTTTTCCTCTGGCGGCGCGGTCGAGAAGTGCGAGAGACAAGACCACAAGCGGCATGGCGGATGCGCCACGACCGGCATTCCGCCGGGGAAAGTGCGGGCGTCGCGGTCAACGTCGTAAACTTCCACGCCTGGCAGGGTCTTGTAGATGGAATCCCTGTCCGCGAACAGGATGGCGACGGTGCGTAAATTCATGGCGCTGTCACGTGCGCGGTTAATTCAGCCACCCGCCGTGCCAACGAAGCGACGAAGGGCCATGTCGGCAGGCATTCCCGCCATGGCGCTTCGGCGGTAATATGCGCCGTGCCATCAGCCCAGACCTCGATCAAGCCGCACTCCGTCGGGATTTCAGACTCCACCAGCATGCAGTGTGGAGCCGCAAAATAAAACTGGTTGGAAATACGCAGGGCAGGATCACGCTTCATTGGTCCCTTCAACTCTCGCATCCAATCTGGGCGGCTTGTTTTGATTTCAATCCCCACAATACCCATGCCGCTTGATGGCCACGGCTGGATCGCCCAGGCGTCCAGGTAACGATTCGCGTTTGCCCCCCAACCTGTGCCCGCTCGGAACTCGCGCAGGTAAACCCATGCGCCGGGTCGGAAAATGTCGCGCATGATTGCGGCGTGAATATCGGCGGCGTTCATGGCGGCAGAAAAGGAACGGCCTCGCCGCGAGGAGGCAAGGGCGGCGGCCCTGGCGGCTGGCGCAGTTTCTTGAACATCAGCCACGCGCCATGCTCGGCGGCGGCTTTTTCGGCGCGCGCTTTGAACATTGAGGCCGGCGCTATTTCACGCCAGGCCGTGCAGAATTCTTCGCGGGTTTTGGGGTCAATCGGTTCGCTCATAGGTTAATCATTGTACGGTCGCCTTGGCATGTCGTGGGGCACATCCTCGTCAGATATTCGTGCGGCAGACTCAAAGCGTGTGTATGGTTTGATGAAGGTTAGGTCCACAATCCCGGTAGGCCCGTTGCGTTGTTTGATGATTTCGAGTTTAACCGGCAATGCGTCATCGTTCGGTTCCTGTTCCGTCGCCGGCTTCAACCTCCAAACTCCGTCCGCGTCCTGGCCTATGGCGCGGCTATCGCGCAACTTGCCTTCATCTGTTATCTGACTCAGCACCAAGCCGTGGCAGCCAAGCTCCTTGAAAAGGTCGTGCAGGCCGTGGGAAATGGCGTCCATTTCTTTGGTGCGGTTTTCGGGGTCTTTGCCGTTGCCGGCGGCGTTCATTAACTGGATGTAGTCCACGACAAAGAGGGCAATCTGGTGCTCCTGGTGAAGTCGCCTTGCCCTGGCCCGAAGCTCGTAAACCGAAAGACCGGAAATCTGACTTACGAACAGGAGTGAGTTAGCGATCTGTCCGGCGGCAGCCATCATTTTGGGGAAGTCCGACTCTCTTGCGCCCTTGGCCATGATCGCGCGCAGATTTACCCTGGAATGAGAACATATCATCCGAATCCCCAAAGCCAGAGCACCCATTTCCAAGCTGAAAACGCCGACCGGCTTTTTGAGTGCAAGCGCCACGTGCTCGGCGATGTTCATTGCCAGCGAGGTTTTGCCACTGCTAGGGAACCCGGAAATAACTGTTGTCTCGCCGGCTTGAAGCCCCCAAGTCATCCTATCTAAGTCCGCAAATCCCGTGGCCAGACCCGTCAAAGCACCCTGCGCATTGTGAATCCGCTCGATTTCATCTATGGCTGATTTTGTAAGCGGCTTAGCAGCGATGAAATCCCGGTTTGATGAATCGCGGCGGATGGCTAGAATTTCAGCCTCGGCGCGGTCCACGGCGGATTCCACGTCGCCCTCATGATTAAAAGTCCGGCTTACGATACTGGTTGCCACGGAGATAAGCCGGCGCAGTGTCGCTTTTTCGGCCAGGATGTCGGCATAGTAGCTCAGGTTTGCGGTTGTATTGACGCAATCAGAAAGTTGTAAGAGATAGGTGATTCCCCCGACGCTTTCCAGCAGTTGCCTGTCTTTGAGCTTTTGCTGCAAGGTGATAAGGTCAATCCCATCCCGAGCGTCGTACATCTGCGTCAAGAGCTTGAAAATCTCCCCATGACGAAGATCGTAAAAGACCGTAGGATCGGAGCCAAATCGCTCAATACAAGCTGGAATACAGGTGTTTGGCTCCATCAGACAGCAACCAAGGACCGCCTGGCCGGCCTCAATCGAATGCGGCGGTAAGCGGTCGATCATATCGGGCCTTTCCCGCAACCTGGCGTTAGTTCAACCCCACCAGGCCGGCCCTGCGCCGATGATGGGTATTTTGCTCGGTTATTCCTGTCTTGCTCATAGGCTTTGCAGGCCGAAAGGTAATGAGCCCAACTCAAAATCGGTTGTCCCCTGGCGTCCCGCCCACAGCGCGACATGGCTGCGTCCCAAGTCTTGCGGATGAATCGTTCGGGCGCCGCAATGGCAGCGGAAGCCTGGATTGCTTCTTCGGCTGTTTTAGGGAACCTCGTGGGTAGTTCAACCTCTCCTCCTTCCCCCGCACCCCCTTCCTTTGAAGTAGATAGAGAAGAAGAGGGAGGAAAGTTTAACGGGCGTTTAACGGTGTTAGCTTTTGTTAGACTGAGTTTAACAGCCTCGACACAACCTTGATTTTTCAGCCTTTTTTTGCGCATATACCGGCGCATATAGGACTTGCGATCAAATTCCTCTTTCATGTTCCGGTATAGGAGATAATTGACGATGCGCCATCCCCAATCGCGGCCTGGGTCTATTTTGACTATCCGTCGGCCCTCCTCCTCGTGGGTTCTACTGCGGGGGTCTGGTGATTCCAGCTCTTTAATGGCGTCCGTCACCATGTCAAAAGGAAGTCGAGTCCGGGCAGCGATGGCTTCGGGGGTCTTGTCGATCACGCCGTCGCTGTCAGCCAAGACGATCATGTCCTGAAAAACGATACGTGTTTTCCAGTTGTCGGCTATGCTCGAATCGTAAATTTGCTCAAAAACCTTCGCATACACGAGGCACCCCTGTAAAAACTCAAGGCCGCCGCCCGGTTGGAGACGGTGAAGTCCGACAATCCCAGAGGGAAAGCCAACCGAGCGGCAGCCTGGAAATTTCGTTCGTCGAACTTCACCAAGCGCGATTCAACACCCTTTCGCCGCCCGCGTCAACAACTTTTTTTGGCTTTATGGTCAGACCCGTCTGCGCACTTCTGGCAGTAAATCGAATACCTTCCGCGCGCGTTGGGCAGCCCCTTCAACACGCGGTTCCTTTCCACCACCAGGCAGCCGCACGACTTTACAGCATCCCGTACCAAGTCAGAACCTCTGACCATCGAAATGGTTCTGGCGTCGCAAGCGCAGAGGCACGCCCAAACCACTGCACCCCACCTGTTGCGACCAGATTCCGAAATGACAGTCAGCCTTCCGAAGGTCTTACCGCAGAGATTAAGTTTGTTGGGCATATTTCAGGAGGATGTCGCAATGGCAGGGCACGCGGAGCATGACGGTGGCTGCGTGGTGGTCATACGTGCATTTTGGAGCGCGTTCATGCGTCCAAATATCGCAGAATCGCTCACACTTTGGGCATTGCCAGATGTGGCACCAGCAGGCAAGGTTCTTGCCGCGAAGCTCGTCTCGGGCCGCGATGGCGGTTGCCTGTCCGGCGACACTGTCCTCTAACCACACGCGGTAATACCACTTCGCATCGCCACGGGTCATCTTGCCTTGAACGCGAAAACCATTGCCCCATTTGCTGGGCCGGGAACAGTTCACTGCTGGCAGCCCATTGAGGGCGCGCGAGGCGGCCTGTAAATTGAAACCGCGCGCTCTGCTTAATCTAATGCGTTGGGGGATGGTCATGGCGGTGTTTGCGTCTCCTTGATTGCCTGCCGCATCGCACTCCGTTCGCACTGGCGATCAAAGTTTCGGCGACGTGCTTCCCGGTTGTAATTTTCGCGCCAAACTTCCCTTTTTCGGAGCCATCGAGGTTTTTTCGCGGTTGGTGGGATGTCGCTCATGGCTTTGGCGCGGTTATCGCCCTGCATTCAATCTTGATAATCTGCCGGTAGGTCTCGTATAGAGGCAATCCCCGCGCGAATTCCTCGGCCTTTTGCTGGCTGGCGCATTCGCGCTTGTGCAACCTCCACTGGTCGTGCATCCATCCTGGCCCGCGATAAAATGAGAGAACCAAATAGATGTGCGTCGGTGCTGGCGGAATCTCCGGCACGATGACCTCGAACATGGTCTGCACGGTCGTCATGGGGATTGGCTCGATTTGGGGCGTCGTCATAATCCGGGCGGTTTCCAGTTAGGGTCGCGGACGATCGACCAGTGAATTCGCGTGCCGAGGTCCACCGTGATTAGCCAGTGGCCGGGGTTTGCCATCCAGTCCCAGATCACGTTGGCCGCCGAGTGGCCGATGAAAGGCGGGGCCGGCGAGCCGCACTCGCGCAGGCGCGCTGTGACTTCCAGCCACAGGGCATCGGACCAGGCGGGGGTTTGTGGGGCGAGGTTCATCGGGTTCCTTTGAACGTCTTAGCCGCGCGCCGGCGAGCCAGCGGAAGCCATGCCCTCAATGCTTCCGCAACAGCATCTTGAATCATGATCCCAAGGGTAGCCGCAACAATTTTCACCTGGTAATGCAGTTCCGGTTCGACTTGGATTGTCGTCTTCGATTTGTTTGCCATGGCCCGATATTCTCACGAACGCCTAAAATAGTCAAGTAAGGAAATGCAGAAAAAATGAAAATAGTTCTTGCAAAGTTTCCGCCGCTCTGGCAAAATCGCGGGCATGAATGAAAAAGAGTCCAAATTCAAGGTCCTCACGGAGCATCCCGTGGAGTACAAGGGCAAAAAATACCCCGACACAATCGCCGCCAAGGCCGCCGCCTTGATAGATTTAGCGCCAGAATTGGCAGCAAATGTCGCGGACCTAATAGCCTGCAACGCGGCGGACTTCATCGCCGTGCTCTCCTGGCAGCCCGATGGTGAACAGCCCGCCAAGCCGGCCCGCAAAAAGCGCGGGCCAAATCCGAATTGGGCCGAGGCAGATTGGACCAAGACAAACAGGGCCCTGGCCGACTGGTTCACTGTCACGGTTGAGACCGTGGAGCGTCAGCGCAGAAAGGCCGCAAACCTGGCGAAAGCGGCGCAGGGCCTCAGCGCAAAGGGGGCCGCATGAGCCCCCAATACCAAGTCCCGCCCCAAGAGCTTGAGCGGCAGATCGAAGAACTCCGGGCCAAGCTCGAAGTCGCGCAGAAGGCTGATCTTCAAAGGCAAAGTCAATTTGCGACGCTACTGCAAGCAGCATCGGATTTTGTTGCTAACGTGCGTTCCCATAATGTGGCGGGAATGGGCGAATTGAGCTTGGCAGCCGATGACTCATTTCTAGCCCTTCGAGAGGCGCTCGAAGCAGAAGCGCCCAGCGACTTCGTGCCCAAGTCTAACCTCGAAGCCGCGCAGAAGGCCAACACCCAATTAATGTCGGCCATGCGTGATGCCAACGCTGCCTTGGTTGATGACCTTCGCGCAAAAGCGATGGGCATTTTGGCCGATGGCTTGGAAGGCGTCTCCAATAATGACTTCTTCTCCAAGGCGGACGTGATGCCGCTTATTGAGGCCCTTGCTTGGGCCTACGATTCTTACGATGATATGAAATCTCCGCCACGGTTGGCCGACGCGCTCTACGATGTTCACTGCACGGCTGCCAAGGCCCTCGCCCACGCCCGGAAGATCGGGCTGATTTCGCAGTAAACCAAAACAAAATCGAATATGAAACTGACATTCAAACGCCAGGAACTCCTGGCCGCCCGGCAGAAATTCCGAGTGGGCCAACTGGTGCAGCGGCTCATTGGGAAAATGCCGCGCAAGAAATAATCAGCGTTTGGACCGCATTTTACCGACTGATTATCGCGGTGGCGAAAATAATTGTTGACGAACGAGCGAAGGAACTGTTACTCTTCACCCGAAATGAGCACAGAAACAGCGATTCCCGAAGCTGAGCGGCGATGGATGTCAGAGTTGGGCAAGCGGTCCGCTCAAGTCCGACGTGAACGGTTCGCGCAAATGCAGGAGACCCCACAAATGAAAAAGCTCCAAGCCGACCGCCGGCGCATGAAGCGCTGGAACCGAAAAAGAAAGGCAAGATGAAAATAGGAACAGAAGCAGAAATTAGATCGGCGCTGGCCAGAATCCAGACGCTATTCGGCCCCGGCGAGGCTAAACTGGAATTTGTGTTCTCAAGCGACGGCAGCGCGACAGTGAGCGCGATTTCCTGGGACCGCGGCCAGTGCAACGTGCAGGTTGGTGCCGGGCCGAGCATTGACGAGGCCGTCGAGAGGTTGGCTACAAAACCGAGGCACGCCGAGGCTCTCAAAAAGAGGCTTCAAGAGGCCCGCGAAGGCCTGGCGGCGTTCGAAGCCCAAGCGCAACGGCTGGCCGATGGTAAGTCAGAAGCGACCCCTGCAACCCCGAAGGAGACGATATGAAGTGGTACTACCAGCGCCAAGGCAGCCACACCCATGTCCGCGTCTTCATGAACGGCGCCAAATGCGGCGACTTGTGCTTTACCAACGAGGAGTTCGAGTACATTCAGGTGCATTACCACTTGCTTACGGTTGGTTCGTGGTTGATCCAGTTCATCGCCGAGGCCGAGCCCGAGGCCGCGAAAGCGAGTGAGGCGAAATGAACCAACAAGCCAAACTTGTGAGTTGCCCGGAGGCGGCGCGCGGGGGAACAAAATGAGCTTCGAGATAAAGCCAGCGACACGTTCGAGCGTCAAAGCCCTTGTCGGTTTCTACGGCAAGTCCGGCGGCGGCAAGACCATGTCGGCGTTGCTCTTTGCCAGGGGGCTTGTCGGGCCATCGGGCCGCATTGTCGGGATCGACACTGAGAACCACCGGATGAGTCTCTTTGCCGACCAGATTCCTGGCGGGTATTCGGTGATTGACTTGGCTGAGCCATTCACGCCGGAGCGGTATGTGGAGGCAATCGAAGTTGCGGAGCAGGCCGCTGATGTCGTGCTGGTGGATTCAATGTCGCACGAATGGGCCGGTGAGGGCGGCGTCCTCGACATGCAGGATGCTGAGCTTGACCGTATGGCGGGCCAGGACTGGAAAAAGCGCGAGCAGTGTCGGATGGCTGCTTGGATTCGGCCAAAGATGGTCCACAAGAAATTTGTCCAGCGACTTCTCCGTTCTCCGGTCCACATTCTTTGCTGCCTGCGCGGCGAGGAAAAAACGCGGATGGACAAAGGGCCGGACGGCAAGCGGGTCGTCGAGAAAGACGATTTCTGCACGTGCATCGCCGACTCCCGATTTATCTTTGAAATGACGGTCAACCTCGAATGCTATGCAAAAGAAGGCAACGGCGGGTTTATCATCATCCGCAAGACCACGCATCCAGGCATCCGGGCTTGTCTACCAGGGCCGTCTGAGCAAGTTGGAGTGAAGCACGGAGAGGCGCTGGCGCGATGGTGCGCCGGCGCTGATCCTTGCCCGTCAGCACCAACCCGCCATGCGCCCCAGGGTGTATTGACTGTGCCTGATTTGAAAAAGGAGTTGATGGACTTGCTCGCCCCGCGCCTCAAGGCCACAACGAAGCCAGGCCGGAAAGTAGAGGCTGAGGTTTGGCTCCGCGAACGCGCGTTGCTGGGTGACGCCGAAAATATCGAAGTCCTCTCCACCGCCGAGCGGTTGACTCACACGATTGACGAAGTTAAAACCATCCTGTCCGACGTAATTCCATGACCGCGACCAATCCCTTTATCGGTGAACTTCCGAATCCCTTCACTAACGCGAAGGTGGTTGCTGAGAACGTGGACCCGGCAGCATATCATCGGGCGGACGTTGCCAGGGGCGACCTCATATTCCCGATGACCAACAGCAACCTGCGGGAAATCCTGACGAATGCACATCGTTGGCGAATGGGTTATGAGTCAGAGGACACCAAACAGACGGAATGGGGTTCTCTGATGGACTGTCTTGTTCTGGCACCCGGTGAGTTTGACAAACGATTTGCGGTCTGCCCTGAAACATATCCCGACACCAAAACCGGGGAGCCGAAGCCCTGGACCTTCCAAGCCAATTTCTGCAAGGAATGGCGAAAGCAGCAAGGCGAGAAACAGATCGTCAAAGCCGATGATTTCAACCTGGCCCAGAATGCGGTGAAATTCGACTTTGGCCTTCCCGATGCGGCGGCATTGATTAATTGCTCTCGGAAGCAAGTCATGGTCGTTGGGGAGTACCACGACAAGGAAAGCGGCATCATGATTCCCATCAAGGCTCTGCTTGACCTCGTGCCCGATCCAGCCGATGAGCGATTTGGGAAAGTGCTGGCCGACTTCAAGACTACGACGTGCGCGGCAGAAGGGGCATGGACCCGCAAGGTCTGGGAACGGGGCTCCCACATTCAGGCAGCTTTCTTCACCGACCTTTACGTCGCCGCAACTAGGGAAGACCGGACTGACTGGTGGCATATCGTGCAGGAGACGCCGCCGCCATGGGAGACGGTCGTCTGGCCGCTCTCTATCGAATTTGTGGAGCTTGGACGGGCCAGCTACCAGGCCGGATTACGCAAGTACTGCCAATGTCTCAAGACCGGCACTTGGCCGGGCTATAGTTCTGCACTTGGTCGAATCCAGCCCCTGCCCTGGATGCTCAACGAAGCCTGATTTATGACCCTCGACACGACGACCTTTATCCAACGTTACGGCGACCAACTATCCGTGATCGCCAGCCTCGCCCTGATTATCCTTTTAGTGCTCTGGGCGCTCTGGGATGCCTACCGCCGAGATCACCCGCCAATCCCGCACGCCAAGGATCGGGACTTCCAGGAACCGCTGGCCACGGCGCCGGAGCCTGAAACTGATGAATGGTATGAACAACTTGGCGAGCATGTGGAGCGGCATCCGATCCACAATCCGCGCCCGCCGCAATCTGCCGATGACCGGCCGGAACCACCGCATTTATAACCAAAGGCTGCAGATGACCCACGCGGATTTTCAAGTCGGTTGCCAGACTGTGATCCAGGAGTGCCAGCAGCCGGGAGTTGTAGGTATTTCCGCTGATACTGTTTTGGGGTTGCTCTGCGAGGCCGTCCGCTGCTCGCGCGAGTGTGTCCGGCTGGCGGAATCATCGGTTTTTCTCAGTCGAAAGCGGGTGGAGGCTGTTGCTGATGCCAATCGCCGGGACCAGAAATGGATGGAGCGCATCAACGAAGTTCTGCACGCCAAGCTCGACTATGGTAATCCAAATTCCCCCGACTGTGTCTCGATGGCCTTGGAGAAATGGGCGAGCCAGTTGAGGGACCGCGCCGAGGTTGCGGAGAAAGCGGCGGCGGAAATGCGGGAACTACTTGAGGAAGTTCCGACATTAGTAGGTATTTGGAGTTCGGCGGGGATGTGGGATTATTTTAAGACTAAGCGAAGCGCGGCGGAATCAACCGACGCCGGCAAAGGCTGGATCAACCGTGATAAGCTCCATCAAGCGTTAGGTATGACTGAGCCTTGGGCCGCACTGGATGTTTTGAGGCGTCTGGCTGTTGCTGGCGAGCACCTCCTGTATGAGCACGATTGCGATGCCCATGGGTATAAGGCGATTGGGGATTGTTGCCTTCGGGCGCGCGCGATAGCCAATCGCCTCGAAAAACTCCTAGCATCATGACCCTCGAAGAGCAAATCGAGCAGTTGCAGCACGACTTGGAAGTTAGTCGTGCCGAGTTGCAGCGGTTGACTGACACGATTGGCCTAAAGCAGATTCGTCTGTGCGACCTTCTCGCCGAACGCGACCACGAAACGATGGAGGGCCTGCGGGCCTGCGTGCGATTGGAAGAAAGGCAGAAAGGCTGATTATGGCCAAAGCTAAATGCTGTAAGAATTGCAAGTGGGCCGAGTGGCCTGTTACCAAGGGCGTTGATTTTGGCTTCTGCCGCTATCCGATTACTGCGCCGAAATTGCCGTCAAGTGTGAGCCTATCCAACCTAAATTATTACAAAACGCGGATTTGGAAAGGTGATGGTGAGAACTGCCCCTGCTTCAAGGAGAAGAAATAGCGTATGGTTTCCATGTCCGAACAGGAATCGCAGGCCAAGTGCCGCCATCGCTGGACATTCGATCCGGCGACGCAGATGTTCCGTTGTGGTTGCGGCCTGATGCGCTATCCGACCCGAGAAGATTTTCCTTGTCCCGCTGAACGAACGGCGCCGGCAGAGCCGCCATGGGAACCGGATCGGGATTCCCTTGCTGGACCCGCCGCCGAGCGCGAGGTCGGCCACGGGGGGCTGCAGGAGCAGTGCGACGCCTACGCGGCATCACAATGGCCGCCATGGTTGGCTTACGGTCCCCGGTCGGACAAGCGCAGCACGCTCCCTGTTGGGGCTAATGATCGCATCTACGGCCTGCCAGGTGGTAGCTCACTCTGGGTGGAATTTAAGTCCGCGACTGGCAAGCGGACCCCAGAGCAAAACGCCTGGGCGAAGAAAGCCGAAATGCTGGGAATCGTCGTCCATCTGATTCGGAGTAAGCAGGAGTTCATTGAGGCGGCGATGGTAGAAATCAGGAAGTCAAAACCATAATAGAGAACAACATGAGAGACATCGTATTCGATATTTGCGAGCAAATGCTCAAGAACTCACCGCAGCGTAGCTTCAAGCGACTCAATCCCTCGTTGCGAAGCACGCTCGTAAACTGCATCACGGCGGACTTGCCATTCCGACCCGACACGTTCAAACGCATCTATTTCGACCTGCGCGGACACTACTGGTTTGGCGATGGCGCAGGCAGCCACGCGGGAGAGCACTTTTACTCGACCGCGTGCGAGTGCAATCACACGAGCGGACAGGAGAGCTTCGAGCATTTTGCGGACCGCCCCAAGGTTCTCTGGGAGGAGAGCGCCAAAACGCCAACGGTCTTGCATGTGGGTGCCAGGTTCACTTGGAAGGGCGAGTTTCTCACGGTCACGTCCATGCGAAAAACCAGTCTCGTGGCCTGCTCTTACAAGGGGTACGAAGGGCAGCACACAGAGAACCTTGCACCGGGCGCCAGGTTTGGTTACGGCCCGGAATATCTGGTTGTATCCTCCGCACCAGCAGGGGATGCAACGATGCTGACAGTTGTCAAAGCATCCCATTCGGAGGGCAACCGTGACGTGCTCCATCGCCTTACGGTTACCTATCATGAGATCGCCGAATTGAGGAGAACCAGCAAGTTGCGGGTCAAGGCAGTCATCCAAAAGATCGCGGCCTGCGATCCCGACAGCGATGCCGAGGCGCTGCAAAGAGAGGTCGGCGCGGGCCATTTCCGGCACTGGGAGCTTGAGCAGATGAATGCAGCGTTGCAGGCTCGTAGGGAAACGGTCGAGAAAAACATAACCTCGGAGCAACTCGCCAGGAGACAGTTGGACAGGGATGAGATCAAATTGGCGGCGTGGCGTGGCGGCGCAGGTGGTGCATGGTTAGGCGTGGATGGAACTTTCATCCGCATCCGGGGCGACCGGGTGGACTGCTCGAACGGCAACAGCATCGCCAGGGCGACGGCGGAGGCCATTCTTCCTATCGTTATGGCCAATCGAAATAAGTCCATCAATCTCGCGGTTCCTATTGACAGCTACCGCATTGACAGGGTCGGCCCGGACGGCGTCAAGGTGGGATGCACCCTTATTCCTTGGCAGGAAATCGAACGCATAGCTCCCGAATTGGCGGCGTAAGTGCATGATTGATGAATCTCAGGAGAAATGAGCCAGAAAACTAAGATCGCTTGGGCGAACCATAGCACCAGTCCTTGGTTCGGTTGCTCCCGCGTGGACGAAGCCTGCCGCAACTGCTACGCCGAGCAACTGACCCTGCGCAACGGATGGGCCGGATGGGGCGACAAAGCCCCGCGTGTCCGCAGTAAGGGATTCTGGAAAAACGTCTTTGTCTGGGATCGGATAGCCCGGCGTGAAGGCGTCCGGCGTCGGACCTTCACGAGTCTCATGGACTGGTTAGACCCAAAAGTCCCTATTGGGTGGCTGGGAGATTTTCTGAAGGTCATTTACGAAACACCGAATCTCGATCACCTTCTACTCACCAAAAGGCCAGAGCTTTTCAGGGGCCGCATGGATGAGGTGATGAGCGAACCAATGCACGAACGGTTTTACAACTGGCTTCAGGACTTCCGGTGGCGCGGCGTTGCCAACGTCTGGTCCGGCATCACCTGCGGCACGCAAGCGTCAGCGGATGAGCGGATTCCGATTCTGCTCAGTATTCCGGCCAAAGTTCGGTGGCTGAGTGTTGAACCGATTCTTGAAGCCATCGCTCTCGACCCGCATTGGCTTGGTGCTGGCGGTAGAAGCGGAAGCAACTATCAAATGCCCCAAATTTCCTGGGTTGTCATCGGCGGCGAGAGTGGCTACAATCGCCGCGAAGCCAAAGGAGGAACGATTGAAGCCATCACGGACATCGCGCAACAGTGCAAAGCGGCAGGTGTCCCATGCTTCGTAAAACAGGACACGGCGCTTTTGCCTGGCCAACAAGGGCGACTGCCGGATAACCTGTGGGCCGTCAAGGAGTTCCCTAAATGAGCAAACCGAATCCAGGTAAGGGCTGGCGCAGGCTAAAGGTGAACGAATGGACCCAGGGCGGCGATGAATGGCGCCCGTGGGAGAAAGCACCGTGGGGGCCCTGTCTTCGTAGGCATCGAATAACGTCAAAGAGCCAGCTTCACCGCCGCCGGATAGCTACGAAAAATGATCCGCGAGTTACCAAGCGCGTCCTCGACATGGGAATGGCCGCATTAGGCAGAAGGAGAAAGTGAACGCTCCAACCACCCCGGAAACACCAGAGCAGGAGGCGCGCCGACTCCCGGACGCCATTTACGGCCCAATCACTGATGAGGCATGGAGAATCATCGCCGAGAATTGGGTTGCTGACCTGCCGTGGCTGCGGGCCAACGCGCCAAAGGATGAAAAGCCATGAAAACCATTGCACTAGCAGCCCTTCTGCTCCTTGCCGGCTTTGGGGCGCAGCCTAGCCTGACTCCCCTTGACCTTCACAAGCCGCGACCGGAGACCGCGCGCAGTTGCCAGCCCAAAGCCGGATACAAAAGGGCTGTGCCAATTTCGGATGCTGGCCACCCGGACAGGTTGTCCTGCATGGCGACAGGCAAACCGTTATGCGGCGTAGCCAACCGCTATCGGCTTGGCCAGCATCCCTCTACTCTACCGGCTCCAAAACCGACGTGCGCCGGACAGCACGGGAGCCGGTTCGAGATCTCACATAGTCAAGCCATCCGCGCTCTCATCGGCGAGTGCGGCGGCGGGACTTACCGAGAAATGGTCGCCGTAGGATGCGCGTTGCGCAATCGAAAAACCTTGGTCGGTGTTTACGGACTCCGGGCCAAATGGCGCATTGACCACGCACCTGAGCGTGTTAAGGCGATGGCCCGCCGAGCTTGGGCCGAGAGCGCGCGCCGCGACATCACCGGCGGGGCGAACCACTGGGAATCGGCCCGACATAAAAAGCCCTATTGGACAAAGGGTATGGCTGAGACGGCGCGTATCGGAAGTTTCTCGTTCTGGAGAGGAAAATGAACACACCACAAACCACAGAGCGAAATTGCCTCGGCCCCGTCCAAAAAACGCAGCGGGGTTTTGAACGGATTGCTTTCAAAGACCTTTACGGCGCAGAATGTAGTTTACAGCAGTCCAGCTTGGCCACTCTCGATGCGATTTGGCTTGGCTGTGAGCGTGAGACTATTCTTCCTGTTACGCATGAATCATGCGGCGCTCGAATGCATCTTGACCGGTCTGGCGTTGCCGCTCTAATCCCCGTTTTGACACGATGGCTTGCAACCGGCTCATTTGACGACCAAACGCCGCCAGATTCGCCCCAGGACGCGCCGCAAGGCAGCGCCGCCCCTCCGACGCCCGCCGATGGCCCCAAGCCCCAGGAAGGTGCCATGGCGGAATGGAGCGACCCTGAGCCGTGGGTTTGCCCCTCCTGCGGCCAGCGTTTCGCGAGCGCGGACGTGCCCGGCAGCCAGGATGAATGCCCGTACTGCAAACCCGGAACGCTGCTCGAATATCACCCCCGCCGACCGGGGGGCGTTCCATGATTTACCGACTCCTCTTTCAAACGCCGGCCCGGCGGCGAGAGGCATCTGCGCGTGTCCGTTCGCGTCAAAGGGGTGGGAGCTGGTGCAACTAATGAGTGCCCCCCAAAGATGTCACCGGGCGTTGAAAGCCCAAAATGACCGAATTTGCCTACATCGGCGTCGAACCCTGCCGCTGCTGCACTGCGGCGGTCGTGGATGATCCCAAGCATAAAAAGGACGTGGCTGAGGACGTGGCCAATTTCATCCGGCTCGGCTTGACGATTGAGCGCGTTCCCGTCGAGGAAGCGCGGAGGCGGCTTGCGGGGCGATGCCCGCATGGTGCCGAGGAGGAGGCGACATGATCAAGCCCTACTTCGAGGACGCCAAGGCTGGGATCGTCATCTACCACGGCGATTGCCGAGAGATTCTGCCGGGGCTTGGACACTTCGATTTGTGTCTCACGGACCCGCCATACGGCATCGGCTATCAGCACGACGGTAGTGGGAGGGGGAAGCATAGCAGAAGGAATAGCCAGGCGATAATCGGAGATAGCGGCCCTTTTGATCCAGCCCCGCTTCTGGCGTTTCCCAACGTCATATTGTGGGGCGCTGATCACTATGCAAACCGCCTGCCAGAAGGCCGCTGGCTTGTCTGGGACAAACTTGATGGTTTGGAATCTTTCGACTCTTTTTCGGATGTGGAAATCGCTTGGCAAAATCGCAAAGGCGCATCGCGTATTTTCCGCTATCTGTGGAAGGGAATTTGCCAGGCCGGCGAAAAAGAGGGCGGTCGCCCCCATCCATCATTAAAGCCCGCCTGTTTGATGGGCTGGTGTTTAACTTTTGTGCCAGAGGCCAAACTGGTTCTTGACCCTTATTGCGGGACTGGGCCGGTTTTGGAAGCCTGTAAAGCGCGTGGCATTGCTGCCGTCGGCATTGAGATCGAGGAACGATATGCGGAGATTGCGGCCCGACGTCTCCAACAGGAGGTCTTGCCGCTGGCGTAGAGCAGCCCCAGCCGGCAACAATTTCTGAAAATTCCCCTTGACGAAAGGGCGTGATTTGGGATAAATTCTCCGCGTGAGCCGACCTAGTTCATGCGGAGTGCAAGAATATGGCCGCCCGCCTTTTCAGACGAGCGACCGCATCGCGCAGAACCTTGGTCGGTCCACTGCCGATTTCCCCGATGCCGCAAGGCTCGGGGATTTTTGTTTTCAACAGCAGGGTTTCTCGGCTCAAAACCTCTCGACCTGCGCTGCGGCACAATCCGGGAAAGAGAGAGCATGGTCCCGGCGCGTGGGTGCAGAACGCTAGAGCGCGAAGCGGTGTCCGGTAGGCCCGGCAGATAGTCTGGCGTGCCTGGGATGGGTCTATCCAAACTCAGGGCCATAGGCGAAGCGACCGACCGACGGGGCTTTATCCAGTGGCAGGTGCAGAGTCCCCTTGGGGGTGCTCTGCCCTGCTCGCTCCCTCCCTCAAAGGCTCTACCCAGTACAGTAGGATCAAGGATAAGACTTCCCCTCTTCTTCTCTTAATCCTCAAGCGGGTTGAACGGCAGCCCCGGCCAGGCGCTTGTTGATTCACCTCCTGCACGCGCAGATTGGCCGGGGCTTGGGAGAGAAGATGGTTCGATCCGGCTTGGCGCGCCGATACATCTTCGTTGCGGGCCAGGCGCCCTGACGTGCCAGGGGCGGCAGTATCTTTACGCCGGTACTACCGGGTTTCGGCGGACCGCCAGCCGGGTCGAAATTCTCACTCGTTTACTGGCCGGCTCGGTAAGACCCCCGGCGACTGCCAAGTGTTAGTTGGGCAATAAGGAATAAGATAATCATAGTTATTCGTTGGACTCCCACAGTGGCATCACCTCCCTTCAAATCGTGACGAGTGTTCCGTCGGGCGCCAGCGCGATTGTCCGGGCGATCCAGTCTGGCGGGACGCGCCAGGGTTCGGTGTCACGGAAGAGTGGTCGTCCAACATCCTTGCACCGCTGCGCCACAAGCTCGCTGCAAAAGACGCGACCATTCGGATTCCCGGCTCGCCGCGTGATGAAGCGAAATACGTCCTTGTAGTCATAGGGCCGCCCAATGTCCGTCATCAGCAACTCGACCAACCCAGCGCCCTTCTGCGCATCCAGCGGGTCAGTGAATCGAAAGACATCTACCCGTGTCCCTGGCGAGTGCAGGCTGCTGATGTTAGGAGAATGCTGGACACCATTGGCCCACGCCTCAATGACCGAGCCATCCGCCAGCAGGAAAGCTGCATGGGAATAGACCGAGCGCGTCACCCATCGGATCACGCGGCTCTCGAAGCTCGTGCCCCGGTAGAGCGCGATACGGGTCACTTGGGGGACGGCACTGGAACCACTGTGTACGTCGCCGTCGCGGGCGAGGTCACAGTCACAGTTGCCGGCGCGCTGTTCGTGCCGGCGCCCACATTCGTGATGTTCACCGTTCCGTCAGGGGTGATTGCGACGGTCTGGTTCTGGCGCGGTCCGCCAATGCGCGTGATCTTCATCGTGCCGTACACAGTCGTCAGACTGGCATTGACGATGGCGGGATCATTGCCCAGTGCGGAGATTGCGCCGGACATGCTGGTACAACCCGGCGTGAGAAAGACTAGCAGCGCGAGCGCTGCCATGATGCCAATTAGGAATGTTCGTTTCTTCATATCTTGATTCGTTGATGGATTACTTTGGGGTGATGGTTCCAGCCAGGGAGCCGGGCGGGGGGTGGATGGGAGCAACAGGGGGAGACAATAGACCGCTTGAAACCAATTGAATCGTGTTGCCGGCTTTGGCGTCGCCAGCAGCCGCGAACCCGTAGAACACAGCCGCGCCCTCAAGCACCTGGGCGGTCGTCTCTAACTGCGACTTGTACCGGGGGAACCAAGCGGCAAGACAAGGGCAACCCCACTTCCCGAAGCCGTAGAGCACGGCGGCGCTTGACGTATGTTTGTTGGCTACTGCCCGAGCAACGATGGAGAACAGCGTGTTCATTCTGGCCGATTATGCCGGTTTGGCCGGCAGTTGGCAAGCCTTATTTTACGTCGGTTTGTGGGCCGCTGCTGCCGCCGCCTGCGCTGCTGCCGCCGCCTGCGCCGCCGCTGCGGAAGCTGCCGCACTCTCGCGGTGTAAGGCACTTAACTCCTGGCCGATTGTCGAGAACTTTTCATCACCCGTTTTGAGTCGGTCATCAATGGCTTGGAGTTTTCTGCCCAACCACCAGACCGCGCCGACACAGGCGACGATCTCCCCGACAGGCACCAGGGTATTCTGGTCAATAACAACAGCGGCGGCCATAACGGCCCCGATAACAAGAGGGGCAACGATGCTGCTCATAAATCAGTTTTGTCGAGTCCAGATGAAATACATGTTGTCCCGGAAGGATTGCGGCAGGAGTCTCTGGACGGAATTATAGAGGTGTCCCCATCGCTCCCGGTAATCGAAGTCCGCCTGAATCCAGTGGTCAACAAGTTCTAGGCCACATTCACGGCCGGCCGCCGAAATCTCTGCGCTGGTGAATTCTCGAACGTGGCCGAAATCACCGTTTAGGGGCACCCGATGCAATGGCATATAGGGCTGACGCCCGGCCAGCATTCGCAGGCGGCGCTTGAGACTCACGCCGTTGTCAGTGACTACCAAAAGTTTTCCGTCCCGATCCAGCACTGACGCGAATAGGCCCATCCAGTGATGGGGCGAAATACACAGGTGTTCAACGATGTTTGACGCGACCGCCAATCCATATTTAGGGCCTTTCCATGGCGCGGAATAGCTGCCGAGAAAATTGAGGTTCATCTCGTAATGATGACAACCAGGGCCGAGTTTAGGAGTGCCGGCATCGCCCTCAATCCATAGGCCGAGTGTATCCACCGGAAGACCAAGGTCTTGGAGTTCCATCGTCAAAAAGTGAGGGCCAACATCGAGAATACGTGTTGTGCCATTGAGCAACCTTCTAGCTAATGCCGCCATTCGTTTCAGTCGCATTCCGTGCATTTCGAGATAGGCATTCATTTGATGATCAACGCCAGCGAATTACCGGCAACGCCCGGCGTCCCGGCGACATTGGAAAAAGGGGAGAACCCCCAGATGTTTGATGCGGCCACCGTGAAATACCGTTGGGCCGGCAGAAAGACCGCGCTGTAGTTTGTCACGAGATTGAGTGTGTAATTAGTCATCACGAGACCCTGGTTAGTCGAAACGTTGGTGGCAGTCACAGGGCAAGGAATCTGCGCGATGGCCGACCAGTTGGTCAGCGGCGTGGCGAGGTCGGTCGTGGAGAAAAGCACGAACGAATCCGGTATGGTGGAGTTTGTGTAGCTCCACGTGAACGCGAGCGGCCTGGTTTGAGCCGATGCGGCCAGACCGAGCGAAAGCGCCGCAAGGGCGCACAATGATTTGATGATTTTCATATTCAATGCAGATTGCCGCCGGTGATGCTGAAATGGCCAGAGAGAGTAGTGGACGCCGCTCCACCACCACCCGCCCCATACATATAGGCGCCGATGGGATTGACGATCTGGGCGATGGCGGTCCAATTGGCGAGGGGGGTGGCCAGATTGGTCGTGGAAAACAAGACGAAGCTGTCCGGGGTGACGGCATTCGTGTACGACCAGGTGAAGGTGAGGGTGCGGGCGGACTGGGCGCGGCAGATGAGAGTAGCCGCAAAGAGCGCAAAGACTACAAAGTGACGTAGCGGGGCGGCTCCTTTGATTTCTTTGCGTTCTTTGCGGTTGATTATGTTGTCTATCATGGTGATTGGTTACTGGGCTGGCTTTCATTTCAGCCAAAAGTGGCCGCTAACACTAAAATGTCCGCCAACATTTCCGGCAAAAGGAGTTGGCGCAGAAGCAGTGAGCAGTAGCACCCAATCTGTATCCCCTGCACTGTTGTTGCCGCTCGGCGTGAAGGTGTGTGTCCCCGTATTCGCGAAAGGTGAGCCGCTCACTGCCGAGTAAGTGCCCACGCTCGGATCGAACCACTGGGCCGTCACGCTGCTCACCATTTTGGTCATGTCCACCACGAGCCCGGTTTTTGCAGAGTCGAAGACCACGCCCAGCGTGCCATCCGGGCTAAGACACGCCGTTGCATAGTTGTTGTCGGCTATCGTCCCGCTTGAGGAATACGTGCCGTAGCCGGATGTAACGAAGGTATGCGATTGGTCCGGCACAAGGTTGTACCACGCGATATTCGTAAAGAAATTGCGGAAGTACTGCAGATTCGTCATGCCGGGACTGTTCAGATAACTCTGCCATCCGCTCGCGAAACTCCACGTGTAGTGATTCCCGTACATGTGACCCGCCAAAGCCCCGCCCAACAGAGACCAGTACTCTTGCCGGCGCAGGACCGCCAAACTCGGGGGCAACTCGCCGATACCACCGACGGTCTCATATTCATAGTTCGCCTCCTCCAGGAGAACCGGCACGGCACCGGCGTTATACGCCGTCAGGCACTCCGCGTAGGTCGGATAATAGGTGTAAGCCGAGTCAAGCGTAATGATGGACGACCAGTTGGCGTCCTCCAAAGAATAACTGACGAAGTAATCCAACTCCGAGGTCTGCAAATGGTTCGGGTCCTCATCTTGGATTCCCTTCGCGACGGAAGTTACCACCAGATCATTTGTCGCCGTACTCCAAGTCTGGAAGTCGTTTCCGGTTATCCAGACGATGTTGGTGCAATCCTTGTAGCGAGTGCCGAGAAACTGACCGTACTGCCGGCATCGGTTCGTCCCGTTCGCCAGAGCCACAGCCGTCCAATCACCGGTTTCGAGGGAGTCCAATAACAGTTGAATCCCATTCGTTGCAGCCATGATCACAATCAAGTCCACGTGCGCCCAATAAGTAGAGTTGGGAGTCGTAAGATCATACGCCCCGCCGCTCACCGTTCCGGTGAAGGGAACTGTCGCGCCATCAATCAAACTGCCATTGGCACGCCCATCCACGTAAGTCGTGCAAAGCAACTCAACCCAAAGAGTGTTGAATCCATTTGTGGCCCGGTTGCGCAAGTAGGTCGCCGCGTCCGCAGTGCTCAAATTGCAGATGATGCTGTGCGGGGAATCTCCAATCATGAGGAACGGGTTTCCGCTGGCGTCCACCAGGTAACGCCCGTTGGCGCTGGCCCGGACCGGATAATTCGCAGCCAGCGCAGTGCCACAGCACAGAAGCCCGAGCAAGGTTAGAAGCCGTGCATGCATACGATAGTCGTCATAGCGACGCCGATGTTGCTGGTGGTGTAGATTTCCGCGTTCGTACTGGCAGTCGAGCCGGTGGCCTTCCAGACTGTGTCTTGCCAGTAGGTGTTGGCGATTTGGTAATTACCGATAATGCTCTGAACTGCTGTGAGGGCGGGCGCAACCAGAGTAGAGGTTCCGGTGTACCCGAGATTGTAATGGCCAAGGACAAGGTGGCTGCTGGCGGAAACCAAATAATTTGAGGACAAAGTGGTGCAGGCCGCAACCATGTTCGTGGCCATCGGCCCGAAAGCGCTGGATGAGTTGGTCACTACTGCGGCATAGCCGGAAGCGCCGCCCTCGGTCAACGTTAAGTAAACGTTGATTGTGTGAGCGGTCGACGGCGGGTTCGTGAAGACATACATATTGACGACCCCGTAAGTGGTGTCATGGTTGTTTGTCAGGAGCAAGCCGCTCTGGCCAGCGGTGTTGGTAATCGTAAAGGTGGCGTCAGGAGGATAAAACATAAACGACACGACTTCGTTGCGGTTGGAACCGGCGAGGTCGGCAATCGCAAACGACAAAGTTGCATGCCCGCCGCTCTGCATCGCCCCATTCGTAAGCACTGAAGAAACGCCGGGAGGACCCGACCAATATGTGCCGCCGCCTGAAACGGCTACCGCGTTTTGCCGCCAGCTTACGCCCCCGCCAGGCATAGGCACGAACTGGGCGCGGCTCGGGAAAGCAGAAAGCAGAAAGCAGAAAGCAGAAAGCAGCCAAGCGCAAGTCAGCGCCAGGCGATCGAGCGCGCTTCTTGATTTCTGCTTTCTGCTTTCCGAATTTCTGCTTTTCATATCAATGTGGCTCCCACGAAATATTGGTGATCAGCGTGCCCCAGCCGTGGACCTGGAAGACGGCCCAGTGGCTATTGGTCACGTAATAGACCGGCGGGCTGGCGTAGCCCAAACTGGCGTTCGGGCTGGAGCCACCGGGAAAAGTGACGGTGTAGGTCGTTGAAGGGGAGGAATTGGTGCAAAGGAGGTAGATGCCCCACAGTTGATTGTTCGGGACCCCGGCGAAATTGGCCAGCACGATGTTGGCCGTCAGATTGATCGCGTAGGCGGTCGAGGCTGAGAGGGTGAGGCTCGATGGGCCATTAGTGGGCATCACGAAGCCGCCGATAAATTGGTGGGCGCTATCCACGGTCACATTGTTGCTGAACGTGGTTGCCGTAGCGACGCCGTTGGTGAGAATGGCGCCGGGCAAAGCGCCGGCAATGTCACTGCTGCTGAGCGTATGGGCAATCATCTTCCCGTTGGCATCAGTCCCGGTGAATGTGGCGCTGGTCAAGGTCGTATTGGTCATGCCGTTCGTGACGGTGATGCCCGCCAGAATGGCGTTGCTCGCGTAGAACACGCCGTTGCTCGCCGTCGCCAGGATGTTCACCACATTAGCCGCGTTCCACAGGGCAAAGACGCCAGCAGCGCCAGCCGGCCCTTGGAAACCAGCAGCTTCAACAACACCTCCAAAGAAATTCGTCTTGTTGGCGTTCGTGACTACAAGGGAGTCGAGTTGCGCGGCGCCGGCCAGTCGGTTCGTGCCCGTGGCCGTGTTGGTGATCAGCCCGGACATGCCGAGGAATGTCAGGTCGTAAAGGCCATACCCGCCCACATCCGCATTGGCACTAAGGGGGAAGCCGCTGCCGCCTGCGGGCGCTGTCCAGCCCCCAAGGCCGTTCCAGAAAAGTGATGAGTTTCCGCCTGACCCCATGCCGGACGCGAGGGCGCTCGGGGAGTTCGTAATCTTCTGCGCCTCTGCCGTTGCGCCGCCAAGGGTGAACGTCGTAACCCCGCTGTTCGTTACGGGTGTAGCTGTCACGCCTCCCCCACCCACAACCAAGGCCAAGTTGGTCTGAACCCCGCCGCTCTGCGCCAGCCAGCCGACTGTGTTGTTGCCGCCTGCCCAGCCCAGGACGTAGTTCGGAGTTGCGCCGTTAGTCCTGATGCCCCCAGGTGGGATATTGGTAAAGCCATAGCCGTTGGCATAGCACGCACCGTTCGTGCCGATTTGAAATAGCACCGTAACCCCGCCTCCGGGCGGCGTGAAACTCATGTAAAATCCCTCCCCGTTGGCCACGGTCGTTTCGGCCAAAGACCAATATCCGCATGCAGAATCTTGGATACGGAACGTTGGGTTCGCCGTTGGAGATGAGGCAACGACAACATTGAAGTTCGTGCTGTAGAGGGTATTGGCCACAGCCACACCTCCTGTGGCAGTGAGGTTTCCTCCCAGGTAGGACGCCCCGCCAACTGTGAGTGTGTTCGTGACAATCACCGAGGTAAAATTGGCGTTCGGAGCCGTTGACTGGTAGAACGATGTCACCCCGTTGATATTGACGGCGAGGGCGGTCACAGAGGCGAGTTCGCCAGGCACGGCCCGAGCGGAGTTGTGGAAATTCTCAAAACCGGGGTTGTCGCCCCAAATAGTGTCCCCAAAAATATAGACATTCGTTGGGGTCGTTCCATTGGGGACCTCAACCATATAAGCGAAGTTCGAGTACGTGTTCAAGGCCATGTTAACATTCGTAGCCGTGCCGATGCTTACGGGCCGTCCTTCCCCAGAAGGAGAATAAACCCAGTTGTTAATGACATCCACATTCATTGCCCCGTCCCGTATTTGGATGGGGGGACCCCAGTTTCCAGATGTGATGTGGTTGCCGGCGATCCTGACGCGGTTTGCGTATGCACAAATCTGAATAGTGTAAGTCAATCCAGTGCTAATCATCGTATTGTCGGTGATGATAGCATGACCAACATAAGGGGTTACGGTGTTGCCGACTTTGACGCAAGCACTACTGCTTGTTCCATCCGATCCATTCGGCCCAGGTATAAAAGTGCAGCCATGAATCTCGTTGTCGGAACCGCGTGCGTCCACGCCCATTGAGCAGTTTGTAAAGGTGCAACCGTCCACGAGGACCTTGTCCGTGTACCCGTTGGCGTAGATGCTCTGGTTGGCCGTATTGGTGCAGCCAAAGCCAGAAAACGTGCAGTCACGGACGTTGACATACCCACCGTCAGTATAGATGCCGCTTCCGGTATATTGGCTACCACTCGAACACGCACTGAAATAGCAATTCTCGACGCTGACTCGCGGATGCGTGGTCTGGCCCTCAACGATAAGAGCGCCATAACCGCACCCGACAACATCACAGTTCCGAAGTGTTCCGTTGGTGCAGTTGTCGAATTCGATGGCAGATAGTGGGTGGGGGATGTTCGTCGTGCTGTTGCCGGTGTCGTCAAACGACACGCCGTCAATCAGGATCGAGCCGGGGTATGCAGTGCTGCCGAGGCTGCCGAAGTACAAAAGATGACCCCCGACGCTCGGATGCCGCTTCACCCAGGACTTGCCACGGACGCCGTAGATGGCAATCGAACCGTTCGTGAAATTGGCCGCGCCCAGCGAGTAGCTGTTGCTCACGCCGCTGGTGATGAGGTTGGTCCCCGGCGGGATATAAATCGCGGGCGGCCCGTTTGTCTGGGCAATGTTGAACGCGGCCTGCCAGGCAGCCGTGTCATCGGTGGTGCCGTCTCCTTTGGCGCCCAAGTTGGCCAGGTTCAGGGCCAAGATGCCATTCACGTTGGTCAGGCCCGAGCCGGAGCCGGTGAGGTTCGTTCCCACAACCAAATTCCGCACCGTGGTCACGTATCCGCTGTCCGAGATGTTCGTGGATGGCGTTCCGATAACACCAGTCAATGCCGTGCCGTTGCCTGCAAAAACGTTGGCCGGGTTGCTGAACACTTGCTTGCCCGGCCAGGTGTTCGTGCTGTCGAGCGTCGGTATGGCCGCCCAGAGGGGGAAGGTTGAGAGCAACAGGCCCAGGGACAAAAGGGAGCGTTTCATATCACATCCAAATGTGGAGCGTGGTGCTCCAAGTGTAAGTGTCTCCCGTCCCGTCCGCCGAGTAGCAGATCGCCGGATTGTCCTCATTAGACGGAGTAGCG
>Ga0187886_1001212_pt1 | contig 24706 bp, 13 predicted proteins | sample June2016WEW_20_1_FD_133001 | JGI IMG/M metagenome (GOLD analysis project Ga0187886, IMG submission 133001) | Peatland microbial communities from SPRUCE experiment site at the Marcell Experimental Forest, Minnesota, USA - June2016WEW_20_150 | ecosystem: Environmental > Terrestrial > Soil >... | reverse complement strand
CAGCAACAGCGTGCTGGTCACTGGCACCGGGTCGGTGTGGACCAACACGGGCGACCTCAATGTCGGCTACATGGGCAGCGGCAACTCGCTGGTGATCACCAACGGCGGCACGGTGGTGTCGTCCAATCTGTTCGTGGGGTACAACTCGAGTTCTTCCAACAACCTCGTCACGCTCAACGGCGGCAACTTGACCGTGGCCAATGCGTTGACCAATGGCGTACTGGACGTCCGCCAGGGCACCTTCACGATGAACGGCCCCGATACGAGTGTCGGGGTGGACCGGTTTGTGGCCACGAATGGCGTCAGCAGCATCGTCACCTTCAACGGCGGCGCGCTGATCACGAAGTCCACGACGGTCAGCAACGGCGCGGCCTTCACGGTTGGCAACGCCACCAGTGCGGCGACGCTGAACCTGCAAGGTGGCACGCATACCTTCTTTAACGGACTGACCATCTCCAGCAATGCCACGCTGAGCGGCGTCGGCTTTGTGCTGGGTGCGACGACGGTCAACCCCGGCGGAACGCTTGCTCCCGGCAACGGGGTCGGCACATTGACCATCAGCAACAGCTTGGTGGTAAGCAATGGGGCGGCGGTGCAATATGAGTTGGGCACCAACAGCGATCTGACGGCGGTGAGCAGCAACCTGACGCTGGCCGGCACTCTCGATGTCACCGATGCGGGCGGGTTTACCGCGACCAATTACACGCTGTTCACTTACGGCGGGACGCTGACCACCAATGGCGTGAGCATCGGCACCGCGCCGTCGGGCTACAACTATACGATCAACACCAACACAGTAAACCAAGTCCGGCTGGTTGTGGGTTATCAACCCGTTGTGGCCGGGTTCAGCGCCAGCACGACCAATGGTGTGGCGCCGTTAGCGGTGACGTTCACCAACACCTCGACCGGTATCATCACCAATGGGTTCTGGAACTTCGGCGACAGCACGACCAACACAACGGCCATCAGCCTGAACTACACGTACACCACCGGCGGGACCTACACCGTCAGCCTGACAGTCAGCGGCCCCGGAGGCACCAGTAACAGCACCCTGTCCAACTACATCGTAGTGACAAATCCGCCACCACCCTTGGCGAGTTTTACTGGGATTCCGACCAGCGGCACTGCGTCGTTGTTGGTAACGTTCACGGACAGTTCGACCGGTAACATCACCAATCGGCACTGGAATTTCGGTGACGGTGCCATCAGCGATACTACCGCCACCAACACAAGTCACACCTACGCCGCAGGCACGTACAACGTCAGTCTGACAGTGAGCGGTCTTGGCGGCACCAATACGCTGACCCAGCTCAGCTATATCACGGCACTGACTCCGGGCAGCATCACGGTCACGCCTGCAGGCCATGATTTCAGCACGCTGGCCACGGGCACGACCACGCAGACCACGTTCACAGTAACCAACTCCGGTGGCGTAGCGGTCACCAACGGCACGGCATCGACCAGTGCACCGTTCTCGATTCTGTCTGGCAGTTCGTTCAGCGTGTCGGCGTCCGGGTCGACCAACGTGGTGGTGCAGTTTGCACCGACCAGCGTCGGCAGTTTCACACAGAACGTGATCTTCGCCACAGCCAACGGCGGCAACTCGACCAACAGGGTCAGCGGCACGGGAGCGATTGTGCCGGTGGCCAGTTTCACCGCCAGCTCGACCAATGGGCAGGCGCCGCTGCTGGTGACGTTCACCGACAGCTCGACCGGCACAATCACCAATCGGCACTGGAGCTTTGGGGATGGGGCGACGAGCAACGCTCTGGCGACGAGCGTGGCGCACACCTACAACTCGGCCGGCAGCAACACGGTGCAGTTGATCGTGAGCGGGCCGGTCGGCGTGAGCACGAATACACGGGTTAATTACGTCGTTGTCACTACGCCGTGCAGCTACACTCTGTCCGCGACGAACGCCAGCTTCGGTGTCGCGGGAGGGAGCAACACCGTGACCGTGACCGCTTCAACGAATCTCTGCCCGTGGACGGCGACCAGTAACAACAGTTGGATTCAAATCGCCGGCGGCAGCGTCAGCGCCACGGGCAGCGCCGTCGTCGCGTACACCGTCCTGCCGAATGCCAGCAGCAGCAGTCCACGCACGGGGACAATGACCATTGCCGGTCAGGCGTTCACGGTGACACAGGCGGGCGACACAACCGCCCCGACGGTGGTTCTGACGGCGCCGACCTCTGGCATCACCGTGAGCAATACCATCGCCGTGAGCGCTACCGCCACCGACAATGTGGCGGTTACGAAGGTCGAGTTCTACGTCGACAGCAGCGTTTTACTTGGCACCGTCACCACGCCACCGTACAGCGTGAACTTCGACACGGCCACGGTGGGCTACGGGTCGCACTGCTTCTATGCGAAGGCGTATGACGCGGCCACCAACGTGAGCAGTTCCTCCACCAACTGCGTGACAGTGAACAACAATGTCCCGCTTGCGTCGCTGCTGGGCACGTATAACGGTCTGGTGATTCGAACCAATGCGCCGCCGTCGCATGAGAGCTCTGGGTCAATCAAGCTTGTGCTGAGCAAGACGGGGTCGTTCGCTGCGAATCTGACCATGGGCGGCGTGAAATCGGCATTCAAGGGACAATTCGATGTTTCGGGCAACGCGACGAACCCGGTCACGCGCAGGGGGCTGGATTCGTTGCAGGTGATCCTGCATCTGGCCGTGGCCGGCCGCACCGAGCAGATCACGGGAACGGTTTCGAACGATGTGTTTGCGTCTGAGTTGCTGGCTGATCGGGCGGTGTTCAGCCGCGCGAATCCATGTACGAACTCGTGGGTCGGTAATTATACGTTTGTATTGGAGCCGCCTAGCGATCCGGGCATTCCGCAGGGATACGGTTATGGGACGTTGAAAGTCACAACAATAGGCGGTGGGAAACTGAGCGGTGTGCTCGGTGATGGGACAAAGATCAGTGGCAACGTACCGGTGTCGAAGTATGGCACCTGGCCGCTGTATAATGCGCTCTACAAGAAGCAAGGTTCGTGCATTGGCTGGGTGACGTTTGCCACCAATAGCACGCTCGAAGCGACGGTGGATTGGTTCAGACCGCCCATGCCGACTTCTCACTACTATCCTGCTGGATTCACGACGAACGTTACCTTGACCGGCGAGAAATACGTGTCGCCGTCAGCGAGCGGCCCGAGTCCCGCAGGCGACCGACAGATCGCTTTGGGCGGCGGCAATCTGGTAAGCAGTATCGTTAAGACCGGGAGTGTCGACGCCGCGGGCAACGTTACCGTGTCGCCCCCGAACAGCGAGAACCTGAAGATGAAACTCCAACCGGCAACGGGCAAATTCAGCGGCAGCTTCACCCATCCGTTACTCAACAAGAAAATCACCTTCAAGGGACTGGCCCTGCAGATCGACAGCGCCGGGGCCGGCTATTTCCTGGGGACAAACGAGAGTGGCTACGTGACGATCGAGCCGGTGCCGTGAGGGGCGCACACCTGCGCTGGCACATAGGTTAGGCTTCCAAGCCTGACGGCTGTAGAACGGGCGTCGCACCGTCGCCATAGCGGCTTTGGCGCGTCGGCGACTTGCCTGTTCATTGGTTAATTGTGGCAGACGGGCTGGAAGCCCGTTCTACAGGACAGGCAGGATGCCTATCCCACGGGGTTGCAAGACACGTTCTTGATGGGCGCGGGAAGCCGCGCCCCTACTTTTTTGTTGCTTGGCTTGCAAGCGGCCACTTCCTTCTTTATGCTCGCGGCACGATGATGTCGGCCTTTTCAAGATTTGGCTCGTTTGTGCTCGATGAACTCGCCCAGCTCGGAGCGATGGTGATGTTGTTCGCCGACATTCTGAAAACGGCGGCCACGCTGGCGCGACGGTCAACGGCAACCTTACGACGAGCGGCAGCCAGACCTACAGCAACGCGGTGACATTGGCCGCAGATTCGACGCTGGCCAGCACTAATGGTGGGGCCGATCACGTTCTTCATCCACGTGAAACATGGCCAGCTTCCCGCCGCCGTTATGGATAGCACTATCCATATTCATTCCGCATCATCCGTTTCGATCAATGGTTGACACTCGCCCTCGTTGCGGCTCAGGGCGCGGATCGCTTGGGCCTTGCGGTTTATGGATAGCGCTATCTATACTTCGCGCGTTCCTGCAACACATCGGTGAGACTTACCGTGCGACCGGCAGTCAACTCATGATTCGGAGGGCAGGTGATGAGCCGAAAGAAGCTTCCACCACCACGTGACCCACTCTGTCGCCGACTGCACGCGAAGCGCAGTGGGCGCACGTTAACGCAACTGCGCGAGGCGCTGGCCGCGTTGGGTTGTTCGGTCAGTGAAATCACCGCAAGCGCCGACGGCTTCTTTGCGCGAGGCGAAGGCGTAGGGGAAATGGAGCGTTGGAGTATTGGAGTGTTGGAGCACTGTAACTTGGGCGAGATCGGATCGCTGCTCCATTACTCCAATTCTGTTTCTCCTCTCACGCCGGGCAGACCGGAGGTCTCACGCATGGCGGCGCGGTCGAGAGACCGGCGCCGAACAGATCGGTTTACTCCATCACCCCACCACTCCAATACTCCGTTCTCTCCTGCCTAAAACGACTCCTGCTCGACGGCCTCGCGGCGCGTGTCGGGTAGTCCCGTGCAGTTGCGCACCGCGAAGTCGCTGACCTTGCGCAAGACGAAGAAAGGCACGTCGGGGGTGCGCCGCGCTTTCACGTGGTCGAAGCCGGCGCCGTCCACATCGTTGAGCACCATCACGGGGCGCATTTCGTCTTTCACGTAGCTCACCTCGATGTGGTCCATTTCGAGGCCTTTGACGTGGCGCACGTAAAACCCGTAAGCCGGCATGGTGCCGAACATGCTGGGCTCGGGATAACCTGTTTCCCTCTCGGGAGGATCGAGCGCCGCATCCTCTTTGGTGCCGCCGCCCTGATAGACGAAATGGACGTTGCTGATGCGCATGTCCTCGATGGGATGGCCGGGGATGCCGCTGATGATCGAGCCAAGCCGCCAACTCGAATTGGAGGTGACGATGTTGCTGATGTTGACCCGGCGGATGACGCCGACGGACGGGTTGTCGGGACCGCGCGCGCGGTTGCCGAGACGGATGAAGATCGGCGAGTTCACGATGTCGCGCATCGCGATGTTGGAGATGCTCACGTCTTCCATTGTGCCGCCATCCACGATTTCCAAGGCGAGGCCGCCGCAGTAGTCGAACACGCAGTTGGCAATAGTGATGTTCTTGAAACCGCCGTTGGATTCCGTGCCGAACTTGATGCGGCCGGTGTGGCCGACCCGGGCTTCGGGCGCGAACCGCTTGTACGTGCCGTCGAGCAACGTCCCTTCCTCGTAGCCGCCGGTGACGTAACAGTTGGCAATGGTAATGTTCTCGCTCGGCCGCAGGTAGCCCAGAGCGTAACTGCTCTTCGGCACGATGGCATCGTCCCACGGCGAGTTCACGCTGCAATTCGAGACGCGCACGTTGCGGCAGCAGTCGATGTCGATGCCGTCGCGGTTGGTGTCGATCTTGAGGTTGTCGATGGTCAGATTGTCCACGCCGGTCGCGAGGATACCGAAGTGGCCGCCGTGAAGGATCGAGAAATCGCGGAGGACGACGTTGCGGCAGTTCTTGAGGGCGATCGATTTGTTGCCAATGCCCGCCGCCAGTGTGTCACGCGGGTTTGGATACGTTTGGTTGGTCGGTCCCCCGAAACCGCCGAATCCGCCTCCACGAAGACCGCCACGCGCCGCTTCATTGGTTGCCGTCGGCCCGCCGAGCCCGCCTCCGCGAAAATCGCCGCGTGCCCCTGCCGGCGCTGCATTGGTTCCCGCGCCTCCTCGGCCCCCGCGCCCGGTGCCGCTGCCCGTGCCACGGCTGAGTCCTTTGCCGTGGATCAAGCCCGGGCCGAGGATGGAAACATTCTCCAAGCCTTCGCCCCAGATCAGGCTGTTGTGCCAGTGAGTGTGGCCGAAATCCTGGTATCTGTCCCACGCGTTGGTCTCGGGCGGGTCATAACCGGCGACGCCATTCGTCGGCGAGTCGGCTGCTAAAATCGTCGCGCCATGATCGAGGTACAACGCGATGTTGCTCTGGAGATGAATCGAGAAGCTCAAGTAGCTGCCGGCGGGGAACTGCACCGTGCCGCCGCCCGCGGCGTGCGCGGCGTCGATGGCTTTGTTGATGGCCGCGGTGTCGAGCGTCTTGCCGTCGCCCACCGCACCGAATGATTTGACATCGAAAACCGCGGCGTGAACTTGGGCCCCGGCGAAGCCGCCCACGAGGATGAAGCCGAGGGACACTATCAGCATGCGTTTCATCATAGATCTGCTCCTATCTGTTTGATCCTGCCGCGGATTATACCACGAGAAGGTTACTTCAGTTGAACGTCCCACACTTTCGACCGGCGCGATTTGCCGTCCGGCCCTTCGACATTGAGCACGGTGACGAAATCCCCGGTTCTCTTGAATTGATGGATCGGGTTTTGTTCCGTCGAGGTCTCGCCATCGCCGAAATCCCATTTCCAAGAGGTGATCTTCCCGACGGACAAATCCTTGAAGGCCACCAGGCGACGGTCCATATCGACGACTTTCCAGGACCATTGCGCCTCGATCGGTTTGAGGAACTGGGGTTCCAGCGGCATCAACTTGAACGCGCAGAGTTCGGACGCGTTCCCGTACATCTTATGGTGGCGGGACAGATTCCAGAACCCGTTGTTCGAATTGGTTTTCACGTTGTCGTAGTCGATCACCGCAAAACTCAGGCCGATGATCTTGTTCTCGTAGAGCACGGATTCCACAGCGCGTTGCGGTCCTTCGGGGCCGGCGTAATCGAAGGGCGTGATCCAGAACTCGAGCACCAGTTTGCCGGACTCGCCCGGCTTGAAATTGTAGGAGTACGCGGCGTTTGACCAGGGGAACTCCTTGATCCACGTCGCGGAACTCCATGCCATGCACCAGTCCTTGTTCTCCGCCGGGGTGAAGATGTGGTAGTTCTGCGCGTGGACGCCGTGGATCGCCCAATGGGCGTCATTCACCGAGATGCGATCATCGGGCGCGGCGCTCACAGCCCCGACTTCTTCGGGAGTCCAAACCCCGCGATGTTCCTTGTCGATCAGCGGCCCGCCGGAAGCGTCGCCGTCCACGACCAATTCGAACGTGTCATTGTGCAAACCCGGTTGCGCAAAATCCCAGTAATCGTCGTACGCCTCGTAGAGGAAATACAGACGGTTGAGACTTTTCACCCAGCCGATGCGCACCTTGACATCGAGGTTCTTCGGATCGGGTTTGTCATGTTTGCCGGAGTCATCCACGAGTTGATCGGTGTGGATGGCATAATCGTCGGGCACGATGTACCAGTCGTCGGTCTTGCCGTCGATCCGGGGGATCATGTCCGGGGGGAATTGAAAGATCTTAAAGGTGACGTTTGTCCGATCAAGGGCTGCGGCAGGGTAACAGATGATCGCTGCCAGCGTAATGGCCAGCGCTCGATAGACGTTCATATGTGATCCTCCGATTCAGTACCTCACGAGCCTGGCTCGAATCAGGACTCCGCGGGAAGGGAAAACCAATCCGCCGTAAGTGAAATCTCCATTCCGCAGCAGCGTAGGCTTCCAGACGCCGTTGTCGTAGACGCCTTCCTCGACCCGGAGGAATTGGACACCCGTGTACTCCGCGCCCATGGACGGCTTGAAATCAAGGGCGGCGTCGAAACCGGCAATGAGAAATTCGTCCGGTCCCAATTGGCCGACCAATACTCGACCCGATGGAACGGATGGGCCCGTCGCGGCCGAGGGCTGGCTGGAACCTCTGACCGGCGGGCGGAAGCGAACGAGAATATCATATCCGTCGAAGTAGAGCATGCGCCCCGGGATTGCTTCCTCCTCGACCGCCGCCTTCAACTTGCCCGATGCCTGCAGGTCCGCAATGACCGGCAGCGCGGATTTGAGGACACGGAAAGTCGCGGCCATGTCGGTGAAGCCCTGGCTTAGCTCGTCGGTTGGGCCGGCGTCCACGCCGTATGGACTGAACCCGATCGCCGAGAAATCCCCCAACGCATAGAAGCAGAAGCGCGCAAACGCCGTCCCGCGCCCGGTCTCCACCACGAGCAGCGGATTGTCCGGGCGGGTGTAGCGCGACAGGATCATCCGATAAATGATCGGCGATTGGTGATAGATGTCCGGCCCGATCAAGTCGATGTCGGGCGCCGTCGCTTTCCACAAGTCAATCATGTGCGACTGGGGACCGCCGCTCGGGTAGCTGTCGCCGGGACGGTCGAACTCAAGGAACCGGTCGTTTGTCCCCTCGCCGCCCATCCACACATTGACGAACGCCGGGATCGGATAGACCTGTTTGCCGGCGCGCGCAACGGCATTGATATAACTCGAAAGGTAGTAACCGGTGAACATCTCTTCCGCCCTCCCGCCGAAAACCTCTTTCCACGTTCCCGGTTTTTTCTTGAAGGCCGTCACCAGCTTCTCCGGAACCGGGCCGTCGAACAACCGCGTCGTTTCCGCGGAATAATCGCGCGGCGAACCCAACAGGCCCGACTCGTTCTCCACTTGCATGAGAATCACGGTGTGGTCGTTCCCGTCAATTTCCTTGAGGTGCTTCATCAGCTCCGTGTATGCCTTGCGGTCAGCCTCCATGGTCGCCTGCCCGTGCGGCGAGAGAACCCGGATCGGCTTGCCGCCGTAGTCCAGCACCCGGGGGAAGCGCTTGGTGTCGGATTTGACCCACATGGGAACATAGTCCATCGCCCCGTTCTTGTAGGTGCCGAACCAAAGCGGAATCGCCCGCAAACCCTGCGAGCGCAGGCCGCTGATGATCTGGTCGACCCCGCTGAAGTCAAACTTTCCCTCTTCGGGTTCGATTTGCTCCCAGTAGATCGGGAACTCGATCGTGTTGGCGTTGAGTGCCTGGAACTTCGGCCACGCTCGCTCCATCCGATCCGGGAAGGCAGCGGGATTGCCGACCTGGCCGCCGAGGATGATGAACGGCTTCCCATCAACGATCAGTTGGGTGACGGCGCCCCGCTTCTCGAGATGGGGAATGTTCCCGCCTTGCGCGGGTTCGGCGCCAAATGCGGGCGCAACCCATACAGTCGCAATGAGACTGATCATTGTTGCTGTCAGTGTGCCTGAATAAACCAGATTTCTTGCAGACATTGCCGGGTCTCCTTTCTCTCTGCACGTCGGATGCTCTTCATCTACTTCGGGAGGATTGTTTAATGCTTTTGACCATCACCAGATATACATGAAACCATCAGATCACAAGCAAGATTTCTAAAAGATTGCACGGAGAGAGTGGGCGAGACCAGTGTTTTATCAGGCTCATTTTCACAGGTCGCGGCCCCCCTATGTCATTTTCGCCGCGGTTCTTAACGACGCGCATTACAGACCGCGTGGCAATCCTATTCGAGTTGGACAAAAGCGCCGAAGAAACGGTCCCGCGTGGAGATCCCGAGACCTCCAAGGGACGTCCGGTTTCCGTTTACTTACGGTCCAGCCACGCTTGCGGGACGGGGATCACACACAGGTCCAGCGCTGAGTTATCCGGAGCCAGCATCGCTGACTGGATTAGGAAGCGATTGCTTTCCGGGCTGAACGTCGGGTGCGGGTGATCCGCGGCGGTGCTCTTGTGCCCGGTAGACAACATGATCATCTCGCTGGTCTTCCGGTCGATGAGATAGATGCTGCGCGTGAAATCGTCGCCGACCGCCCAGCGGCCATCGGGTGAACCATTCACATGCCAAAGCCCGCTGCCCGACGGGGTCTGGCCAACGATCCTCATCAGGTTTGTCCGCAGATTGATGATCGCCAGTCCGGTGGGATGCTCGCGCGTGCCTGCGGCTCCATACGGGCCGGGCCGGGGATTCTGCACATGGCCCATAATGGCGAAAGCGACTTCGTCGCGCGTAATAACGGCCTCGTGCGTGACCCATTCGTAATCCGCCTCTTTGTAGAGCGGGCGATTGCCTGTTCCGTCGGCCATCACCGTCCATGTGCGCTGCGGCGCCTTGCCGCCGGTCTCCCAGCAGTAGATGATCTCGCCGGGAACCCAAGGATTGGTCTGCACGTGTCCCATCTGGAAGGGGGTGTCGATGATGACCTTCACTTCGCCGGTCTTAAGATTCATGCTGCGCAGTCCCGCCGGGCCGGCCCCCATCCGCGCGCCCTCGGGGGTTGGCTCGATCTTCGTGTCTGGGGGCAGATGCGTGCCGGTATCCCCGCCACTCACGCCGATGTATGCGTAGTCTCCATTGGCATCGAGCCCGAAACCGCCTGACTCGCGCAAGCCCGCCGGGAGCGATCCGCAGAGGCGCTCATAATTGGACGGCGCCTTCATCGTGCCAGCCTCGCTGTCAGCGAAGAGCTTGGCCAGATCCAATTCGAATATCTGGACCAGCGAATTGGTCCCAAAACCACCGCGGCCGCCGCGAGCAGTGGCTTGGGTCGCCGATGCTGCGGTCTCGACAGTGCCCGTCGGCGCAGCTCCCGCTGCGGCGGCGTTGTTGCCGCGGCCTCTGCCGCCGCCGGAGCCGGTGTTTCGCGAGTAGTACAGCTTCATCGACTTGCGCGCCACGTTCAGTGCACTGGTGGGACTGCCCGGGCCTTCGGTGAGTTGCACGATCACGCCGCTCTCCTCGTTCACCGCAAACGCCTGCGAGCCTTGATCTGGAACACGAGTGGAGGAGCGGAAGATGATCCACTTCCCGTCGGCGGTCCACTCCGGATGCGTCTGGTAGATCTTGGCATCGCTCGACGGGCCGGTCGTCAGGAAGGTCAATGGCACGCCCGTCACCGGGTCCGGCACGACCTTCTTCTCCGACGGAAATCGTTGGCCCATCTGGGCGAACGCGGGAAGCGTCAGGAACATCGAGGCCAGAAAGATGAAGCCGGTGGTTGTGAAGGATTTTGTCCGCGTAGGCTGTCTCCTAATTGTTGTTCGATTGCCTTGATGCTTCCCACTGCGGCAAATAATCGCCGGCCAACTCCAGGGTCTCGATGGCGTTGAGCGCCCACTGGATGCTCGCCACTCCGTGCAACTGCCAACCGACCGATCTTCCGAGGACAACCGGGTCATCCACTGGGTGTACGACTTCAATGCCTGACATTCTGTGGGGCTGAGGGATCAGCATCGTCGGACCAATCACTGCGTTTCCAACCAACTTATCCCAAGCCAACTTGCCCAGCGCCGGTTCATTTTTCACGAATGCCGCGTAAGCCGCTGCACGCGGCGCGGTCATTTGCCCGCCGCCGCTTGTGGAAAGGGATTGGCACACATTGGCCCAGAAGGGCCAGAATTCCGGGTAATCGAACATTGTCTCCTCCTCGAACAGAATCTCCGGTCCGCCGAAGATGACCAGCGCGCATGGCTCGGGTGTCCGTCGGCTGATGAGGCCCTCACGCAGAGGGTTTTGTGGCAGTTGAGTTCCGTGCATGACCAAGGATCGAGACGCCCCTCATCATACATCAGCCCCACGCCGAAACAAGGTGGTTTCATCCTCCGGCTGTCGCTCGCGTTGGCGCATGCTTAACCGGAACGATTCATAACGAATCCCCTCAACCTGACCACGTGATACGTGGCAATCCTTCTCCCCGTGGGACGGGGCGAACGGAAACGTGATTGGTGTCGGGAACGACTTACTGAATAGTGAGGGCGGTGTAAGAAGTTGTTTCCTCGCCCCACTTTTCGGGGAGAGGATCAAGGTGATGGGGCTTTTTGCGTGGCGTCCACCACTTTTAATCGCACCATGGAGATTCCTCTTAGCTGGACAATCGAAGGATCTTCTGGCAGTCTGGTTGTGTGTCTAATCGAGGGCTTGTAAGCGCGAGACATGACAGCGGTTTTCGTGTGATATTACGTTTGCTGGTTGCAACCAAACGAAGGGCGGGAACGTCCTGGTCTGTGGCGTTGCCAGCACAAACAAAACAACAATGGAAGCAGTGCCGCCAAATTCCGCAACCAACGGTATCCAGGCAGCCAATGGCAATCTCTAAAAAGCGCAGAAAAATCGTTATCTTCTCCGTCATCGGATTGGTCTTGATCGGGCTGATCTTGGCGGCCGTTTTCAGAAAGCGGGAACCCGTCATCACCGTCCAGACCGAAAAGGTGGCGCGACGGAATCTCACCGAGATCGTGGTCGCGAACGGAAGGATTCAGCCGGTGGTCCAGGTCAAGATCAGCCCCGAAGTCAGCGGCGAGATCATCGAGCTGCCCGTCAAAGAGGGCCAGCAGGTCAAGAAGGGCGATTTGGTCCTGAAGATCCGACCGGACGATTACATCGCCAACCGCGACGCGGCCGATGCAAGTTACAAGTCCGTTCTGGCTGGCAAAGCTACCGCCGAAGCAAATCTGAGGAAAGCGGAAGCCGACTTCAAACGCAACCAAGGGCTCCTCGAAGCCAGGCTGATTTCGCAGGCTGACTTTGACCAGTTCCGAGCCTCTTACGAGGGGGCGCAGGCGCAACTGACAAGCGCCGAACGCCAAGTCGAAGTGGCACGTGCCTCGCTGGACTACGCGCAAAAGCAGCTTGTCAAAACCACCATCGTCTCGCCGCTCACCGGCACGATCAGCAAATTGAACTCGCAGCTTGGCGAGCGGGTTCTGGGCATGGTTCAGAATATGGGAACGGAAATCATGACCATCGCGGATTTGAATGACATGGAAGCGCGCGTGGACGTCGGCGAAATCGATGTCGTGCTGATCGCGCGTGGCCAGAAAGCGCGGTTGGACGTGGACTCCTTCAAAGACCACAAGTTCACCGGCGTAGTCACCGATATCGCGAACTCCTCGAAAGGCGCCGGCCAGATCAGCAGCAGCCAGTCGCAGGAAGCCACCAAGTTCGAGGTGCGCATCCGCTTCAACGAAAACGAGGCATTCCGCCCCGGCATGTCCGTCAGTACCGAGATCGAGACCCGCTATCGCACGAACGTGTTCACCGTGCCGATGGCCAGCGTCACCACCCGTGCGCCGAAGCCGCCGAAGAAAAAGAACGCCACCGGCAAAGACGCAGCCAAGTCTGGCAGTACCAACGCGGTTGCGTCTGCCGATACCAACTCGGCTGCGTCTGCCGATACCACCAACGCCGTTCCCTCAGACAAAAAATCCAAGGAGGCGCCCAAGCCAACGGAAGTCGTGTTCGTGGTCGAGGGCGACCACGTGAAGATGGTGCCGGTGAAGATCGGCATTTGCGACAACGATTATTGGGAGATCACCGAGGGGTTAGCCGAAGGACAGGAAGTTGTCTCCGGTGGGTACAAGGCCATCAGCCGCGACCTGGAAGACAGCAAGAAAATTCGCAAAGGCACGGTCACCGACAAGGAGCCAAAGACGTAGCGGTGGCCCTGATCCGCTTCCAGAACATTTCGCGGCGTTACCAGATGGGCACGGAAACCGTCCACGCGCTGCGCGACGTTTCGCTCGAAATCCAGCGGGGCGAATACGTCGCCATCATGGGGCCGTCCGGCTCCGGCAAATCCACGCTGATGAATCTCGTCGGCTGTCTCGACACGCCGACCTCGGGCCGCTACGAACTGAACGGCACCAACGTCAGCGAGATGGACGACAATCAACTGGCCGAGGTCCGCAATCGTGAAATCGGGTTCGTGTTCCAGACATTCAATCTGCTGCCGCGCTCCAACGCGCTGCACAACGTCGAGCTGCCGCTCATCTACGCCGGCGTGCCGGCCGACGAGCGCCGCAAGATCGCGCTTGAGGCGATCACGCAAGTCGGCCTGGCCGACCGCATTCATCACAAACCCAACGAGCTTTCCGGCGGCCAGCGCCAGCGCGTCTCCGTCGCCCGCGCGCTGGTCAACAAGCCATCCATTCTTCTGGCGGATGAGCCGACGGGGAACCTCGATTCCAAGACCGGCGCCGAGATCATGGCGTTGTTCGGGGAATTGGCGCAGAAAGGCAACACGATCATCGTCGTCACGCACGAGGAAGATGTGGCCAAACACGCCCGCCGCATCATCCGCCTCCGCGACGGTTTGATCGCCAGTGATGAGCGTCAGGGCGATGGGCAGAAATCAGCGTCCCCGGCAGTCTAACGGCGTTTATGAAATTTGCCAGCCAACCCACCCCCAACCCCTCCGAGGAGGGGAGCTTCGGCGCTCGTGCGGCGGTCAATTCCCCTCTCGGGAGGGGCAGGGGTGGGTTGAGCCGAATCGCCATCGCGTCACACTCTCGCCATGAACCTGTTCGCTGAAATTCGGGAAGGCTTCGGCATCTCGTGGGGTGCGATCCGCGCCAACAAAATGCGTTCGGTGCTCACCACGCTCGGCATCGTGATCGGCATTGTTACCGTGACACTCATGGGTACCGCCATCGAAGGATTGAACCGTTCCTTCCTCAAGAGCATCTCCTCACTCGGCGCCGACGTGTTCTACGTCCAACGCTTCAACTGGATGACCCGTACTCAAGAGGGCTGGCTCAAGGAACGGAAGCGGCGCAAGATTCGGATGGCGGAAGTCGAGGCGCTGGCCCGGCAACTGACGCTTGCCGCCGCCGTCGCGCCAACCGCGGATGACAACGGGTCTGTGAAATACAAGAGCCGCAGCGCCAGCGGTGTGTGGATCCTCGGCACCACTGAGGAATACCTGCTCACCAGCGGCGTCGGCATTTCGCAAGGCCGTTTTCTTTCCGCCGTGGATGCCGCCGGCGGCCGGCCGGTGTGCGTGATCGGCGCCGAGGTGGCGACCAATCTGTTTCGCAACGAGCCGGCCATCGGCAGCCGGATCAAAATCGAGGACCAGTCCTTCGAGGTCATTGGGGTGTTGGAAAAGCAGGGAAGCTTTCTGGGTATGTTCAGCCTCGATAACCGCGTGGTCATTCCGCTGAAGCAGTTCATCAGCTCCATCTGGAGCAACCCCAGCATCGACATTGAGGTCAAGGCGAAGAAACTCGTGGAACTTGACGAAGCTCGCGAGGAATTGCGCCAAGTGATGCGTCGGGTTCGCCGGCTCGCGCCGGGCGATCCCGACGATTTCGCGATCAACCAGCAGGAGCAGTTCGTCGAGATGTTCCATAGCGTGGCCGGCACCATTGCCGTGGTTGGACTGTTCATCACCGGGCTGTCGCTGTTCGTCGGCGGCATCGGCATCATGAACATCATGTTCGTCTCCGTCACCGAACGCACGCGCGAAATCGGCATCCGCAAAGCCATCGGCGCCAAACGCCGGACGATCCTGCTGCAATTCCTGACCGAAGCCGCCTGCATTTGCGTGCTCGGCGGGTTGATCGCCCTGGGCATTGCCTGGCCGCTGACGCTGGCGGTGCAGCGGTGGTTTATGCCCGCGACGATGTCGCTGACCATCGTGGGCATCGCGTTGCTCGTGTCGCTGGTGACGGGGCTGGTTTCCGGCTTCGTTCCTGCCTGGCGCGCAGCGCGCATGGACCCGGTGGACGCACTGAGAAGCGAATGAAATTGCACAAGCCAACCCTGTTGCTCGCCGAGGCCAGAGAGAGTTACTCCATGGCCATGAACGCTCTGATGGCGCACAAGCTGCGTTCGGCACTGACGTTGGTCGGTGTCTTAATCGGCGTGTTTTCGATCATTGTAGTGATGACTGCGATGCGTGCGCTGAAGAGCAACATCGAGACGCAACTGAGCCGCTTGGGCGGCCAGACGTTCGCGATCAATAAATGGCCGGCCGTCCAGTTTGGCACCGGGCGCGACTGGGAGAAATACTGGCGGCGCAAGAACATCACCCTCGCCCACGGCCGGCAGGTGCAGGGGAAAGCCACGCTCGCCAGCAGCGTGGGCATCGAACGCAATTTTTGGGGCGGCCAGGTCGAGACCCGCTACCAGAAAACGCCGCCCACGGTGCAGTTGCTGGGCGAGACGCCGGGCAGTTTCCCGGCCCGCAATTGGATCGTTGCCGAAGGCCGCGGATTGACGGAAACCGACGTGGAGAACGCCCGCGACGTGTGCGTGTTGGGCAGTGGGCTGGCGAAAACCGTCTTTCCCTTCGGCTCGCCGGTTGGCGACCACCTCAAAATCAACGGCATCAATTACACCGTCATTGGCGTGCTCGAAGCGAAAGGCGGCACTCTCAGCGGCGAACAGGACAATTTCGCTGTCGTGCCGATCACCACGGGGTTGAACCGTTTCGGGCGCTGGTGGCAGAGCCTGACGATCCTCGTTCAGGCGCGCGACGCGGCGAGTTACGACGATACCGTCGAGCAGGTGCGCGGCATCCTGCGCGTTGCCCGCAAAGTCCTGCCCGGTGCCGAAGACGACTTCGAGCTGTTCTCCAACGACTCGATCATCGCGCAGTTCAACGCGTTCACGATGGCCGTGCGCGTCGGCGTAACGGTTGTCAGTTCGATTGCGTTGCTTGCCGCGGGCATTGGCATCATGAACATCATGCTCGTTTCGGTCACCGAGCGCACGCGCGAGATCGGCATCCGCCGGGCCGTCGGTGCGAAGAAGCGGAACATCATGACGCAATTCATCACGGAAGCGGTGGTGCTCTGTGAAGTCGGCGGCGTGGTCGGCGTCCTGCTCGGCATCATCGGTGGCAACGTCGCCGCCCATTTCCTCAAGGTCCCAACGGTGATTCCGTTTGACTGGGTGGTCCTCGGCTTGGCGATCTGCTCGGTTGTGGGGATCGTTTTCGGCACCTATCCGGCCTGGAAGGCGGCCAACCTCGACCCGATCGATTCGCTCCGCTACGAGTAGAGCGTTTCTGGAAACATGCTGCCGAGTGATGCGTCGGCTCTTGCTTGCGGCGGGCGACCCGCGGCGATGCGTGCGGAACACCGGTCAGGTGATTGAGATGGCCCTGTCCCGGTCCGGATGGGCCGCCTCGCCGACGAAATCCGTAAGCTCCAGCCCGGTCACGTCGTTGGCTTCCAAAGCGTGGGTGAAGTAATCCGGCCGATTGTCGCCCCACACGACACTGCACTTCTTCAGGACGATGTTGTCCGCGTATCGGATGCTGAAGCCCGGATTGCCGTGTGGCTCGATGCCCGGGTAGGCCGTCGTTGGCCGGTTGTCGAACAAACCTCCGCGATACTTCGTCCACCGGTCGAGAGTGACCGCGACGTTCTCAAGTCGGACATCGCGAATGCGGCTCTCGCGCGTGCCGCTCACGCGCACACTGTTCTCAGCCCGGCCGCTGACGTTCTGGATGCGCACATCGTGGATGGTGCCGACCTTGGTCTGGGGAGTGCGCGGGATTGCGGTAAGCGAAATGGCCTCGCCTCGGCCCCACCATGGATCCGAGTGGTAGCGCGACACGAACTTGATGTCGCGGAAATCGACGTTGTAAACGCTGCCTTCATCGCGAAGCTGGATGCAGAGGCCACGGCAACTCGAGCGGATTTCGCAGCGTTCGAACCGGATGTCGTGGACGTCCTGGGTGGTTTCCGTCCCGATCTTCAGCCCAGAGTCCTGTGTCTCGATTACGCAGTCCTTGACGGTGATGTTGGCGGAAGGCCCGTAGTCCGTGTCCTGCCGCGTCGTCTTCACCACAATGGCGTCGTCGCCGCAAACGATGTTGCAGTTGCGTATCTCGACGTCACGGCAGTGGTCGGGATCGATCCCGTCGCAGTTGGGGACATCGAGTTGGTTGCGGATCTTGATATTGTCCACGAGGACACTCTCGCAACCCATCAGGTGAAGAGTCCAACTTGGAGCCTGACTGAGAGTGATGTCGCGAACTTGGAGATCTTTGCAGCCGGTCAGCACGAAAAGCCTCGGACGAAAATCGGCCGGCCGCCACCACTCGTCTTGCTCGTCATAGCGGACCATGAACTCTCGCGACCGGCCGTTGATGGTGCCGCTACCGGTGATGCGCAGGCCGTTCGCCTCGCGTGCGGTAAGGACGGCGCCGTCGCCGGCGTAATCTTCCTGCTTGACACTAGCCAGCAACTCCGCGCCATCCGCCAGATGGAAACCGATGCCGCCCTTCAGTTGCAGGGTGCCGATGAGATAGCGGCGGCCACCGCGAATCAATACCTGCGCGCCGCCGCCCGCCGCCGCGGCTTCGTTGACCGCCCGTTGGACGGCGGCGGTGTCGAGCGTGACTCCGTCGCCGACCGCGCCGTAGTCGCGGACATCGAAAACCGGCACCTGCCGCCGTGTGTTCCGTGTCGCCAGTTGGCATGCAGAGAACGCAGATCCGAGAGCCGTTGCGGCCACGAGTTTCGCGCCAAGTCGCAAGGCCTCACGGCGGCTGATAGGATGCTCTTTCATTCCTTACTGCTTCCTCTTGCCCAGAAGAACGACAAACGACGTCAGATTGTTCGTATCTTGACGAGGACTCCCGACTTGGGGTTCCCCGTGCCGCGAGTGTACGACGGAAGCCGGTCTGACGCAACCTCCATGTCCTTTCGGTGGTGTCCTGATTTGAAGAAAATCGGCCTACGGGAAGCTAGCTAGGAGAAGCGATCCGTAGGCCTTGGGTCTGGGAGACCCCGTTTTGGTGAGGTAGAAACAAAGCATACACCACTGATTTTTTCCAAGCAAGAAATTATTGGCGCAGCTTCGACTCGAACGCGCCTCAACCCGCGAAGTTCTGCCGCACCCGCATCTCGCTGCCTTGAACTCCTGCGGGTGAACGCTGGTCAGCCATGAAGAATCGCTGCCGCAGTTCCCGACACGCCGAGAACGTCCCGAAAAATCGATCATCGAGATCGTTTTGCGGTCGGGCGCAAAGCTGATGCCCTTGCCGCGGCGGTTCCCAACGAGACGCATTACCTCGGGAATATCTACGAATCCGGCGAGGTGGAGCGCGACCTAGACGATTACACCAAGGCAATCGTGTGGAGCGAGGACGCCAACGGCATGGCAGTGATGATCGGCAGTCGCATCGTCGGCGTGGAGTTATTCGGCGACAGCGAGACGTTCGCGCGGCTGCGCGACAAGCTGCTGCGCTCCTGCGCTGTGGACGCCATCGAGTATCGTGATGTGGTGAAACCATTGGACGGTGGGCGTGAAGTCGTCGAGCAATTCCTCCGTCAGGCTCAAGAAGCGCGCCTGACGCCGAAGTAGACCATCGGAATCTGTCAGTTGCTCGCCGCGTCGAAGGCGGTGGGCTGTACGGCTCGGTGCTGCTGTGGCACGAGCAAAAGGGTGCGCACGGCATCCTCCACGCCAGCCTGTTCGCAGGCGCAAGCAAGGAAAGTCGTCCCATCATCGTCCCGCTGCCTGCGCCGCGACCGTTGCCCCGTTACCAAGATTAACGTCGGCACCGTTTGTCTTCAGATGCACAGACGGCACATGATCCACCATGCGCACTCCGATCCGTGCCGAGGCATGGTGTTTGATATTGCAAACAGTAGTGTTTGCAATTGTAAACATCTTCCCGGTGGCGTGTTGGCTCGGGCACTTCCTCAGGGAGACGGCGGCGTCGATGGTTGTCTGGCCGGTCGCCTGCTCGGGCGGCAGTCGTGGCGGTTGAGGTCTCAGGCGCGGCTGAGGTATTTGCCAGTGCGGGTGTCGCGCGAACCGCAGCTTACGCCGTCTCTTTCGATGCTCAGGGAGCCTGCGCGGGCCGATTGACCGGGGCGTTGGTAGCCTGGCCCTGGACGGCGTTCTCGAGGCCGGTGCCCGTGACATTGTTGATTGTCAGCAACGGGCCGGAGAAGCCGGTGACGTTGATGCCGCGGAGTTTGGCGTCGATCACATTGGCAAGGGTGATGCCTTTCTGGCAGGTGCCGGTGACGTCGGAGAGGGAGAAGCCGTCAATGGGTTTTTCCGAGGGAACGTTGGCGCCTACGACGAGATTCTTGCAGTGGACTTTGGCTTTGGAGATGTTGATCTTGTCGACGCGCGGGATGCCGTTGTCGCCGGGGACTGGTTCGGAGTCCTGAATGCCTTTGGTGAGGAGGTCGATGCCGATGAACGTGGTGGCACCGATGTCCAGGTCTTCGGCAGAGACATTCTCGATGAAGCCGCCGCGGCCGATGCGGCTCTTGAAGAAGAAGGCGTTTGCCCCGCTGGGGAACGAGCAGCGTTCGACGCGGACGTTGCGGACGCCGCCGGACATTTCGGTGCCGATGCCGACGCCCGCGAAGGCACTGCCGAGGCTGGAATCAACGATGCTGATGTCTTCGCACGGACGAGCGATGCGGACGGCTTCCATGCCGCGCCCGGATTTGATGGCGATGGCGTCGTCACCCGTGTCGATGTCGCATTTTTCGACGCGGACGTTCCTGCAGGAGTCGATGTCGATGCCATCGCCGTTGCTCTTGGTTTTGTCGGAACGGATGTTGAGATTTTTGGCGAGGACGTTTTCGCAGTAAGTAAGGTGGATGCACCACATGCGGCCGTACTTGAAGGAAAGGTCTTCGATGCGCAGGTCTTTGCAGTCGATGGGTTCAAAGAGGGCGGGTCCGCGGGGATCGCGCAGGAAGGCGAGGGCGGGGTCGCCGACGATAGTCCCCTGGCCGAGCAGGGCAATGTGCTGGGCGTGGTTGGCGTAGATGAGCGCGCGGTGACCCTGGCGCCAGCGGCCTTCCCAGCGAACGTCCATGAGCGGGTAGTCCTCTTTGTCGGGGCTGCCGGTGATGGTGGCATCTTTCTCGATACGCAACGTCGTGTACGAGGAGAGATGAATGCTGCCGATAAGGTAGTTGCCTGGGGGCACGACGACTTCGCCGCCGCCGGCGAAAGCGCAGGCGTCGAGGGCTTTTTGGAAAGCGGCGGTGTCTTTGGTTTTGCCGTCACCGGTCGCGCCGAAGTCGCGGACGTTGAGTGGTGCTTTGCGATCGAGCGAGGCGGCTTGGGCAAGCAGAGCGAAGGAGAGGGCGATGGCAATGCCAAGCAATGATTTTGGGTTCATAAGTCCTCTAAGTTGGGCACGAGCGGTGCCCGGGTTGAAGGATGGTGGTTCTGCCGCGAGGGCATGGTTGTTTGAATACGCCAAATGGGCGGTGCGAATACTGATGCGCTCCCGTCTAACGAGCAAGAGCCGGCGTTGTTTTCGGCTGGTGCTCACGTTTACGATTTCCCTTGGTTCGTCGCTATGAGCCGGATGGGCCCCAGCAGACCCGAGGGCAAGGGTTGGACCAGATCCAGATTCTGCGGCTGGAACCGGTTGCCGTATTTCTGAGTGACTCCAGCGTAGCTGTAATTGGGAAGCTTGATGCTGGCCATGTAGTTCATGGCGAGATTCGCCACCTCGACGCGGATCTTGTTCTGGCCGCGCTTGAGGTGGCCGGTCACGTCGATCGAGTACGGCGGGGCCCACACGGAACCGACCCGTCGACCGTTGATGTAGAGGACGGCTGCTTCGCGCACCGGAGTTTCCAGGACCGTCCTGTATCCCATGCCACCTCTGCCGCCGCCGCTTGCCTGCGGGACGGTGGCCTCGCCGAAGTTGAACGACAGAGTCAGGCCGGCCTTCAGCCATTCAGGGGCTATCGTAATGGTCTTTTCGTAGGTCGCGACGCCTGAGAAGTTGCTCGTCGCTGCGTTGTCGATCCAAGAGGCGAGCTTCTCCATGGCAATAGGTTGGGCATTCTTGCCGAACTTGACGGTCCAGCCCGTGCTGAGATCGACCGGCTGTGGCACGGAAGCGACCGCCCGAACCACTTTCGGAGCCGGCTGAGTGCGCTTCGTGAAGACAACGATCGTCGAACCGTAAGGCTCCAAGTTCAGATTGACCGCCGTCGCACCGGCGGACTTTTCTGCGATCTGGGCGGGGCTGACGCGGCCGGTCATCGGGTCCCACCACTCCGGCTGCATACCTTCCACACGGAACGTTGCCTTCACGCTCTTGGATTGGTTGGTGGTATTGGCGACGAAGTGCACCTCGCCCCCATCCGTGTGGCGATGGACAATGCCGATCTCAGGAGAGGCTGGGGATGTCGCCACATCCGGCGCCAATCGCTTGGCGACTGCTTCGCCGAGCCGGGCTTCGTCCTCGACGAACAAGCCCGGAGCGTTTGCATCCTTAAAGAGACGCTGGGCGATGTCACGGACGGTCTTGGTGTCCTGTTCGGTGGCCTTATAACCCGGGGCCAGATCCGGCAATCGCCGCGTCGCGACGACGATGCCGCCGCCACGGGCGAACTGCTCGAGCTTCTGCATGGTGGCCGGCGGGATGCGCTCGACAGCGGGTAGGACGACGACCCTGTAGCGGACGTCGCCGAACGCGAGCGTGTTGCGTTCGACCTTGCCGCGCATCTCGAGCAACTGGTCATCGAAGAAGTCGAGGTTGTAGCCCGAATCGAGGATTTGGCGGGCAGTGTTCTGCACACGCCCCTGAAGGACAGAGTAAACGCTGAACAGTCGGCCGAAACTTGCCCACGCGTCGCTGTTGGCCAAGTAGAGCGCGACATCGTTGGCGGGCGTTCCCTGGCGCATCATGAAGCTGACGCGCTGAAGGTATTTGGTTACGTCCGGCATGACAATCCACCACGGATTCTTCTCATCGAAAACACCGGCGGCATAGAAGCTCCAGCCGGGATAAGCGACACCCTCGGCCGTGTACGGCCAGCCGTGGCAGATGATCTGGTTGATTCCGCACAGGAAGTGCATGTCCGCTTCCGCCTTCATATCCAGAGGCGTGGCGCGGAACACCGGAGAGTGCAGCCAGGTAAAGGTCTCGGATGATGCCACGGGTTTCCCGAGCAGATGGCTGGCCGAAGCGGCCCAGCGGGTGGCGGAGAACCCTTTCCACTGGTATCCCTCACCCTCGGGCAGATCAGCGTAGGCGTAGCTGTACAGCGCCGCCGGCGGCGCGGCGGAGCCCGTGGCATAGCCTTGGATGCGGAATCGGCTGTTGTGTGCGTTGGCCAGTTTCTTGAAGGCACCGTTGAAGCACTCGGTGAAAAGCTCCGTGCACGTCTTGCCCCAGTCATGGCGGATGTCCATGGTCTTGGGGCCGACGTCGTTGAATAGCGCCGGCAGCAAGGGCTTCAGGTCATACCCGCGACGCTTTTGGAACTCCGGCAGGAAGTTCGGGGTCCAGTTCTCGCCGCCCACTTCCAAGCTGTCGCAGAAGACCGCGTAGGGCGGATTAGGTCCGCACGCCTTGATCTCCGGTTCGGCGATTTCCTTGATGAACTTTTTGATGGAGGTCGGGCTGTAGTGGTCGATCACATTGCCATCGGCGCCGTAAGCGGGACGCTTGACCTTCATGATGCCGCCTCGGCTGATGAACAACTGAACCTGCGCCTCGCCAGTCACGTCCGCCGGCATCTGCAGCACGTTGTCGACGACCGGCACTTCCTTAAATCCGTCGCCGGTTTTCATGAAAGCCGCGATCAGCTTCTGCCCCTCGCGGAGTTCCGGCACCGGCGCGCTGCGCTGGCCGGCGGGGATCGTCAAGTTCTGGGTCTGAATCGCGGTCGCTCCTTCTTCCGCCGAGAACTGCGGCCCGCCGTAGGGCCAGCCGCTGCCGAGCGTCAGGTCCATCCGCAGGCCGAGTTCCTTGGCCTTGGCGGCCGTGAAGCCCAGCGCATCGAGGAACTCCGGCGACATGAACTTCAAGTTCTTCACTCCCGGCAACTCACCGTCCAGCGCCAGTGAATACGTCGGCTGCACTTCGAAGCCGCCGATGCCGCCTTCCTTCATGAATCTCATTTCGCGTTCGAGCTGCGGCTTGGTCACGGCCGGCCCGAACCACCACCAGCGCATCATGATCCGGCTGTCGTCCGGAGGCTGGCGAAAGGCCTGCTGCAGCTCGGAGATGCCTGCCGGTTCCGCAGATTTGCCGGTGGTTGTGGCGACAGCCAGCACGCCGGCGAGCAATGCCACGGCAGTCCCGTGAATCGTGATCTGTTTCATAAGAATGTTTTTCATAACTGTTGTCCTTAAACTATTCCGAGCCAGCTTTCCCCTCATCCTCACCCTCTCCTGTGAAAATGGTCGGACGCGCCCGGAAGGTCGAAAACGACGCGATGAGGACAGCGCGCCCTACATTTTTCATTCATGGTTGCGGACTGTTGTTCCATGACGACTCCCCAGCTCTTTCTACTTCGCCTTCGCTGTTTCGACGGCGAAGATGTGGGTCGGCCCGAACATGTTGGATTTGAAGACGACCCACTTCGCGTCGGGCGTGATCGTCACGTTGGGTTCGAGCCAGTAGTCGTGCTTGGACATGTTGACCAACCGTTCGCGCGTCATCGTGCCGTCAGGTTGCGGCCGAAAGAGGTTGATCCACCGGCCGTTCTTGGCGAAGGCCACCTGGCCGGAATCCCCGCCGTCGCCGGCAAAGAGCTTGCCGTCGCGCGAGACGTTGTAATGGATCGACCACCAATCGCGCTCCAGTCTGTAGCGGATCTCCTTGCCGGTGTCAATGTTGACGCCGGCAAGCCAGAACTCCTTGCTGCGCGGGGTTTGCAGGTCGAACCAGATCGTCTTGCCGTCGTAGCTCCAGAACTCGTGCCCGGCAATCTCCATGTCCATGGTGCGCTTGTGCATCAGACGCCGTTCGGTGCCGTCGGTGCGAATGGTCCAGATGCGGTCCACCTCATGCCAGGTGCCTTCGTGGCAGTACAACAGCAGGTTGGGGTCGGTGGGCGAGAACTGGAGGTGATTGAGCCAGGCGTATTGGTAGCCGTTCGTCTTGGATTCGCCGGTCTTGATGTTGGTGAAGACTAAGGCCTCGGAGATTGGATTGGCCAGGCGTCTGGAGAGCCAGTCCTCCTTTTGCGCCGCCCTCTCTTCCTCCGTAGTCAATTGCGTCTTGCCGGGGAACATTCTCTCCCGCTGCGGGAGGATTGTACGAGGTTCCGGACGACTCGTCTTTCCGGTTGGGTCGGTTG
>Ga0187886_1001210_pt1 | contig 24723 bp, 17 predicted proteins | sample June2016WEW_20_1_FD_133001 | JGI IMG/M metagenome (GOLD analysis project Ga0187886, IMG submission 133001) | Peatland microbial communities from SPRUCE experiment site at the Marcell Experimental Forest, Minnesota, USA - June2016WEW_20_150 | ecosystem: Environmental > Terrestrial > Soil >... | reverse complement strand
TCGGTGGGGTCGACGCAGCAGTGATGTAGGAGTTCACCTTGCTGATGATGGTGCAATTCTCGAACACCGCGGTCGCAGCCCCAAAGATAAAATCTGTCGTCCCCTCGATCGTGCATCCCACGTAGTACTGCCGGCTGTTTTCACCCGATGCAAGCAGGGTGTCCTGGTTGCCAACCAGCTTGCAGTTACGGAACACACATCGATCGCCCTCGACGTGCAGTGCGACCGCCTGTCCAACTCGTCCTGCCGAGTTGACGAATGTGAAATTCTCAAACACAATGTTGTTACCTGCCACCATACATGTAGATGACGTAAACGTGCTGAATTTCTTGCCCAGAGAATCCGTCTTGCCGGAATAGTCGTTGTACGTGATGATCGTGCTGTCCACATCCTGGCCGATGATGGTGATGTGGGTCTTCCAGGTGGGGATGAGAAGTTTCTCGTTGTACACTCCATTTTTCACGAAGATGAGGTATTGCCGTTCAGCATAATCCCGGCAGGCTGTGATTGCTTCCTGTATGGTTCTAAAACTGCCGCTGCCATCCCGGGCAACGATAAAATCATACGTTGTCTGGGAGTGAAGCGGTGAATAGGCGCAGAAACAGACCACGCTTAAGAGAAGCATTTTCAACAGATGAGTCGCTTGCGTCCAACGTCGCATAGTCATCGTGTTTATGATTAAAGCATGACACCAAGCGCCCCGAGGGGGCGCCTGAAAGAAATCCTTCAACCGGAGATCAGAGAATGTGAGAGGTAGGCTGTCTGTTTGCGGGAAAAATGAGTTGACACTACTGCGAAATTGCCTGCCCCATGGAACACACTCTGTCTCCACAAACACGGTCGTAATGGCCAGGAGAAAAATCTTATGCCGGGGCTGGAGGAGGCACCATCCAGCCCCGCACACAAGAGAGACGCATACGATGATTACTTCATCAGTACCATCTTCTGCGTCCGAACAAAATCACCGGCCTGCAACCGATAGAGGTACACACCGGAACTCAGGCGGGAGGCATCAAATGTTACGTGATACAATCCGACAGACAACTCGCCATCCACAAGACGTGCAACCGATTGCCCGAGTATATTGAAAACCTCGAGGACCACATGGCCCTTCTGGGCAATTGAAAACTGGATGGTTGTTGTCGGGTTGAACGGATTGGGGTAATTCTGAGCAAGTTGAAATGCTCGCGGGACGGCTCCATCTTCACGCACTGCCGTTGCCACAGTTGTTGATCCTTTGATGACGGCAAGTTGCGTGTGGACGTACTTCGAATTTGATGAGGCGCCCGTGTACCACGGGTAAATCCTGAAATACAACGATTGTCCGCTGTTGACGATTTTTCCAATCGCGAACGCGTAGTACTGGTAGACCGTGACACCGCTATTTTGAGGCAGGTAGATGGCCGTATCCCCAGGATTCAGTTTTGTCTTGGTGGCGAAAGTCGGATCGGTTGAATAGTAGAGATTGACGCGCATACCGCCCGTTCCACCACCTACCATCCAGATCGAAAGCGAGTCCACGGTAAATGAATTCCCCAGGTTCGGAGCCGCGGAGAGCTGAATATAACGGTCAGCAACTTCGCCGGTCTCGGGTCCCCACATTGAGCCAGTCACACCCCCATCAGCGGATGGCCACCAGCGCATCGCTGTCGTGCCGAGTGGGCCATTTGGAGTGCCTGCAAAATTTCGCACATAGAAATTCTTGCCGCTAATCGGTTGACCCGTCACGTTTCCGACGGTCGTTGAAGGATTGGCACTGTCTGGCAGGATGAGATTCCACACCACCGAAGCCGGGCCACCTGCACCGCCAGTAACTCCCTTGAACGCCCACCGCTTGGAACCGATCTGCGAGCCATCGGTCGCTGCATGGTTAAGATCGGTACTTGCTGTGTACGAACAATCAAGGGTATCGTAGTAGTACTCCAGGTGATGGCGGTGGAAATCGTACGTCCAGTTCCAATTCGCGGCAGTGTTGAGAGTGGGCTTGTTCTTGTTGTCCAGGCTTTTGTTTAATACCCATCGGATCAACTCTGTCATCAGACCGGGAGTTTTTGTCGGCGTAATGCTATTGACTGGAATAAATGTGTTTACGGTATCCTTTCCTTGAGATGCCAATATTGTGTTCATATTCCATGTCAGGTAAGGAGGACCTTGTCTGTGATAAAATGGTCCAGCAAAGTATGCGTCATTCGGGGGACCCAACGCAAGGATGGCCTTGCCGGAATCCGAAGATGCGTAGTAGTTCTTCTGGATATTCCATTTTGCTGTATTGTTCTTGTTTGTCAGCACCCATGTCATCCTGGGATTGTTGTTGACCGGGTCATTTTCCCCGGGGTCGCTGAATTCCACCTGACGGACAACTGCTGTGTCTTCCCCTAACGCAAAATGATCAACGAGCAGGTTATTGGTTATTTGCAGAGTCCCTGTGCCAAGCGTGTCCACTGTACCGAGAGACAGAAATCCATGATAGGACATGCTATAGAGTACTGTGTTGTGATCAAAAACCAGGTTTCGGATGCTGTTGGGACTCGTTGCCTGGTAATGCCGTATAACACGATCGTACAAATTCACAAACGTATTATTCTGGACGAACAACGTATCAATTCGCACATTTCTGGCATCGATCCACTTCCCCGCGCCAAAATTGGATGTCGGGTGGCCCATGTCTGCAAAAATCGAGTTTGTAACCCTGACAACCGCCGCGGGGCCTTCCGTTCGAATCATCTGACCTGCGATCGTCTTCATGATGCAGCTGTCAATATAGATCCGAGTATTCGAACTTGTCGACAACGTCCTCATGATCATCGTATTCGAAAGCTTGAGGAGCGAATCGACCTGCTCGTTGTAGCCGGAGATCATGATGTGCGTCAACCTCAACGTCATGTTGGTAGACAACTGGGTCATTTGTCCGGGAGGTGCACCACCACCTGTAGCCGTCGGATAAAAGTAGATCGTTGGATCGTAATGGCCGGTTTCGCCGTATGCAGCACGGAATGTCACTGTGCTCCCCGCAGCAAAATCCAGGGAAGCGTTCCACGCGTAAAGCCCATCTTTATGCAATACGTAGACCCGGGTTCCAGCCTTGAACGCTGCGCTGCCCGTATCTGACGCAATCGCCACGTTCAGATATTGGCCTGCACCAAATCCCGTCGAGGAAAAATAGTCCGCCACGACAAGGTCCTGGCTCAAGGCCTTTATCGGGAGGAGCAGAAGCAGAAACACAAGGAACTTAGAAAACCTGGTCGTCATAGTATCCTCCGAGTAACTATTAAGGAATTTGTTAATTGTGAACGCTGTTGTGGATTCTCTCTACATTGTTAAGCGGACACCAAAGTCCACCGTCGTCCCATAGAGCTCTGCGGTCCGGGGCAAGTGCCAATCGCGCACCACGTTGATCCTCGAAGTGCCTTCCTGCGAGTTCGTGAGGTTGTTGACGTTGAGGAAAAGTGAGAAGTTTTTGAAGATCTCTTGCTTCAAGGCAAGATCCCACTTCGTGAAACTGTTGACGTGGACATCGCTTTGGCCATCCGTCGAGTATTGCATGATATACTCATCCTGATAGAAGACCGAAATCCTCGCCGAGAATCCTCCGATGTCATATCCAAGCGCGACGTTTCCGAACAGTTTCGGTTGGTTTTCTGATTGTCTCTTGACCTCGACAGCAGCATTGTACGGGGTTCCGGGAACCCACTTGCCCTGGCCTGTCCGCGGATTTACCTGGAACACTGAGTCCTGCTTCGATACGCTTTGGATGATATATGTCTCTGAGCGTGTCAGCGATGCGTTGTACGAAAGTGTAAAGTTCTTGAAGTAGCTTGGGAGGAATCCAAGATTGATTTGATGCTCGAACTCGAATCCCCAAGCGTACGTGGGATGATCAGAATTATAAGGAAGTGTGACAGTATAGTTATTCGTCCTGTTAATGAGAGATTTAAACGGTTCTGTGTTCTGCCACGTCACGCCGATCGCAGTGAGTAAGGAATCGAAGCCGCGGCTTATGTTGACACCACTCATTTCGTGGTAGAAGTCGTCGATCTTCTTATAGAATGCCGAAACAGAGATCAGGCCAATTGTGCCGCTATAAACCTGTGCATTAACCTCGTAGTTCGCTGCTTTCGTATCACGTAGCGACGGGTTTCCCAACGTGATGGGAGTCGGGCTGCCAGAGACGACCAAAAATCGGGGCAGGCGCAGATCATAATCCGGTCTCGCAAGCGCCCTGTATGCCGCAAAACGCAGGCTGAGAAAATCTGTCGGTCTCACGATGAGCTGGGCATTCGGCAGCCAGATAGTCTCCGTATATGCCGCCGTGGAGTCCTTGATTCCTGCTGTGGCGGAAACAACAATGCCTATGGTGGAAAGCCCTCCGGGAGCGAACTTTGATTCGTAATCGTTCCTTTCCTGCTCCACCCGGACTCCGGCAATGAGGGTCATCAGTTGCCCGATATTCAAGCTGTTCATGAGAAAGCCGGCAGACAATCTCTCGGTTACATTGTACTCGTTCAGCAGTGCCTGATCATTGGGATTGTACTCCAGCGAGGCTCCCGACACCCCGTTCTTGTTCAGATCGTACCACTGCCTTAACGCGTTGTCGTCAATAAGGGGGTTCATTCTATAGAGGGACATAAGATCCCGTGTCGGAGCAGGCTGGCTGATGAAATCTGAGAGCGAGGGAGAGCCTATCGTACGATGAAGGTAATAATCTTCAAAGCGTGTGCCCGTCAGGTTGATTTTCGAGCCGTCCAAATTGTTGGAGAAGAAACCATGGAGATACGAATTATCGTCATACTCCGCTTCGTCTCGCCAGCGTGTACGGTTCCTGTATTTTCCACCCATCTTCAATTCCCCGGAAAGAAGGTCAGTCAACGTATACTTCCTCGCTAGGTTCAGTGCCACCGACCGTTCGAGTTCAGAATTTTCCTTTCGAAAACGCGAGGCAGTCGTCAATGTAGCTGCCTGATAGTCATTCGCCGCCCAGGGTATGATGTTGAGCTCCGGATGATCTCTCCCGGAAGGCATGGATTCCCCATTGACAATGACGACTCCTGGCGTCTCCGTAAACGCCATTTGATAGTCGAACGGATTCGTCACTTTTGAATTTGCGTAGGATATATTCCAATCTGCCTCAAATCCCAGAAGGAAGTTCTTTCCTTGTGAGGACACACTCAGCGTGCTCGTCCCGAGCTCAGTATACCGATAGTTGTAGTCCCAGTTGACGCCTCCCGCGCCAGCTGGGTAGATTCGATTATAGAGCGAGATGTTTCTTGAGGTGCTACTGTACAGTGCCGATACTTTTACAGTGCCGCTGTCGGGTGTATTCACATCGAAAATAACCTGACCGCCATTGCGTTCGCGTAACTCGTCAGTGAAATCAACACGAAATTGGTTGATTAGATAATCGTTATCGAGTCCCGTCGTGCTTGGATCATAACCAGAGAGACTCGAGTTTTTGAAAGTGCGGTAGCCGTACGTGATGTCTTCTCTGCTCCGTATCTTTCTCTCTGCATTACCCTGGAGTTGGACGCCAAGGATGTCGTCAAAAAATCGTTCACCATACCGGCCGGAGAGATCGTATTCCTTGGACGACTTCATCAGACGATTGTAATCCCCTTTAATGTCAAACCGAAGCAAACGCTCGGAGGGGGCTTTCCGTGTCACCAGATTCACTGCTCCAGCAATTGCATCGGCATCCTGATCGGGAGTGAGCGTTTTATACAATTCAATTCCCGCCAGCGACCCTTGCGAAATCATGCTAAGGTCAACATCCCTCGACGTTGAGTCCGTCGCCGGCACCCTGACACCATCGACGGTGATATTGCTGAACTTTGAGCTGAGACCGCGAAGCACGACCGTTGTGGCCTCACCCCCTGAGCGCAGAATGGAGACGCCCGGGAGGCGGCCTATGGCTTCAGCGGCGTTCGCATCGGGGAGCTCTTTGATTTTCTCTTCGGATACGACATTAACGATCGTGTTGGAAGAGACCTGTCGATTCATCGCGGCAATCTGACCGCGCATCTGCCCCGTTACAATGACCTCTTTGCCCTGAATAACGGTCGCGGTCAGCTGAAAATTCAGCCGGCGCACGGTGAGTTTTGAAAAATCCACGGACACGATCTTCGCTTCGTAACCAATACACGAAACACGCACATCGTAGGTCTTTGCAGGAATGTTGTTGATCTTGTATTCACCTTCGATGTTTGTGGCACTCCCCATCCCTGTGCCCACTAAAACGACATTTACGCCAATGAGTTTTTCGCTCGTCAAAGAATCTGTAACGACACCTGTAAGTGTCGCTTGACCGAACGCAACAACCGGTAACAGGAAAAGCGTTAGCACAAGGAGAGGTACGGAGAGCGGAGCCTTCATAGAAACCCCGGTTCATGATTTGAGTATGGTGGAACATGATCAGGATGGGCAACGAAGCAGCTTGCTCCGCACACGTGTGCGGAAGCAGACAAATCAGTCGTGGACACCGTATTCCTGATTGAAGTATGCAAGCATGGTTGGAGCTCGGTGCGACCCTGGTTCGCTTGTATGATGTGAATTTTGAACGACGGTTCGGATGAGCGGAAGCCTGGATCGCTCCGGGTTTACTTAATCGTTTACTTTATCGCTGCCGGTGCGACACTACTTTAGCAAAAGAAAGGGGTTTTGTCAAGTGAATTGAGGGGTTTTCTGAGAAAGAGAAAGGGCGCCATTCTTATTTCTGCAAATAAATAAGAACCAGCGCCCTTCTTGTACGGAATCAATTTGCACCGTTACAGCAGTGCCTTAGGCTCCAAGAAAAAGAGGGACAATGTGACGTTTGTACAGATTCTCCGAGACGTTCTGTCCGATCGTCTTACGATACTTCACCAGCATGTGCAGATACCGATCACCCATCTCAGCTGCAACTTTGTAGCCGACATGGAGCAACTGTCTGAAATGAAGATTGTATCTCGGATCTGACTGATTGTGTCTTAGCGCGCACGCATAGTCGTCGCTTCCCCACGATCGGACTTTCCGGGGATCAGGAAGCTTCGAGCGATCGATATTGATGACAGTCTCATACGGCTTGCAGAGTTCATCAATCCTGCTGAACGCCTCGGCATAGATCTCCTGTGCCACACCCAATCCTTCACCCCCCGCCATCGCCAGGCCGATCAGTTCTTCCAGCCAGGTAGTGCCCGCAGTCTTGAGATGTAACCCAGCATTGTGCTTCTTCACCGCCCGATGGATCACCGGATAGAGTGAGAACTTATCACTGCCAGAGTGAACGCTGAGCTTGAGATTCTGCGGCAGATTGAATGTCTTGATGGCATGCCCGATCACCAGGAGATCCTCCTCGAACTCCGTGGAGAATTTCTCTACGCTGCCGACATAATCAATCCCTTTCAGGAATGACCCGGTGAACTTCGGAGCAATCGTTTGAACCCTCACCCCTTCCTGTGCCAGGGCAGCAAGGATGAAGAACAACTGAGCGGGTGTCTGCGGCTCGTTCGCTTCGTCTGTCGACACCTCTGCCACGAAATTCTGCTCCTCTTTCTTTTCCGCAATGTGACGGTAAATTCGGCCCGCCTCTTTTACCGCAAAGAGATACTTTCGTCCAATCGCATACAAGTCATCTTTCGTTACAGTTGTCGTCGTGTGAACACCTGCCAGAGGAAAAGCCGAAGTGTACTTCATCATCGATCGAACAAATGTTACTATTTCTTGCTCATCAGTCACCTTCCCGATGAAATCAGCGACATCAAGCGTATAGAAGTTGCTTGAATCCAAAAAGAGGTCGACATTCTTCAGGCCAATATGGTCTGCATCCACATAGTACGAAGCGCTCCAACCGCGCTCTTTGACAGCAGCGTCAGCGGCAATCCGCGTGTCTGCCGGTTTTGTGCCGACGATTGTATGCTCACGGAACGATTTGTTCCACACGGGCACGATCTTCACACCACGCTGATCGGCCTGTTGAAGCGCCTGCAGCTGTGCCGCACCTTGATGTCCAAACCTGTCGCCAACTCCAATCGAGTACTTCTCCAGTGTCATAGATATCTACTCTCTCTTTTCCTGAGTGAATCGAATAATGCGTGTGATATGGTTCGGCGGTTAGACGATGTAGGTCGATGAGGCTGTATCGCCACCGCGACCGGTCCAGTTTGTGTGGAAGAACTCTCCCCGCGGCTTATCGACCCGCTCGAACATGTGCGCACCAAAATAGTCCCGTTGCGCCTGCAGAAGATTTGCCGGCAGACGGGCATTGCGATAACCATCGAAGTAATTCAGCGCCGTCGAGAAGGCCGGAATCCAGACCCCATGCATGACTGCAGTGGCAATCACACGTCGCCATGCTTCCTGCGATGACTCAATCTTTCCCTTGAAGAACGGATCGAGCAACAGGTTGGCGAGTGTTCGGTTTTTCTCGAATGCCTCCTTGATCTTGCCGAGGAACGCTGAACGGATGATGCAGCCACCACGCCACAACAGCGCGATGCCCCCGTAGTTCAAATTCCATTTGAATTCATCCGCTGCCGCTCGCATCAGTGTGAAGCCCTGGGCGTAAGAGACGATTTTTGAGGCGTAGAGAGCCTTCTCGAGATCCGCAAGAAAAGCCTTCTTGTCGCCGGTGAATGTCGTGCCCGGCCCTTTCAGCATCTTGGATGCGGCAACCCGCTCCTCTTTAATAGAGGAGAGGCAGCGAGCAAACACGGATTCGCTGATCAACGTCAGGGGGATTCCGAGATCGAGCGATGTCACGCTCGCCCATTTTCCCGTCCCTTTTTGGCCTGCGGTATCGAGAATCTTGTCCACAAGCGGCTGTCCGTCTGCATCCTTGTAGGCGAGGATGTCCCGTGTGATTTCGATCAGATAGCTGTCGAGATCGCCCTTGTTCCAGACCTTAAAGACCTCGTGCATCTCGGCGGCATTCATGCCAAGCAATTCGTGCATAATCTGATATGCCTCACAAATGAGCTGCATATCGCCGTACTCGATTCCATTATGCACCATTTTCACAAAATGACCCGCTCCGTCGTTGCCCACCCAATCGCAGCAAGGGGTTCCATCTTCCACCTTTGCAGCAATAGATTGGAAAACCGGTTTCACGAAGGGCCATGCAGCCGGTGAACCACCAGGCATAATCGACGGCCCTCGTAGCGCTCCTTCCTCTCCTCCGGAAACGCCTGTTCCAATGAACAAGAAGCCTTTGGATTCGAGGTATTTTGTACGGCGGATCGTGTCAGGAAAATGCGAATTGCCCCCGTCAATGATAATGTCACCTGCTTCGAGATGGGGAATGATTTGTTCAATGAACTCATCGACCGGTTTGCCCGCTTTGACCATCAGCATAATTCTGCGCGGCTTCTTGAGCGAAGCGACAAGATCGACAATCGAATGCGTGCCGATGATCTTCTTTCCTTTTGCCCTGCCTTGCACGAAGTGGTCAACCTTGTTGACGGTTCGGTTGAACACTGCGACGGTAAAGCCGCGGCTTTCGATATTCAACACAAGGTTCTCTCCCATCACCGCTAACCCGATGAGTCCGAAATCAGCTTGTTGTTGCATTCTTTCCATCCCTGTTTGTTCGCGTGTCTAGTTGAGTATTCTAAATCCCATTGCCTGCACAAGAGACTTCAGGCCGGCAGGCGCATTCAGCAAGTTCAATGTGTATGTCGGGAATTCTCTTCGAAGCGGATACGCTCCGCGCTGCTTCTCGAATGTCTCCGGGGACAATCGCAATCTGGCGTCATCGGCCAGAATATCATATGTTCGCTTCACGAGACCGGCGAGCACTGACTGGACACTCAGATTGCCGCATTCGACCTCAAGCGTCGTCATGGCGGGCAGTGGCACCTTCTCGGGATACCACGCATGGAGGTCCAATCCAAAAAACCGGCTGAAGGCCTGCACGCTCATCGCTGTGCCGTTTGCTTTCCCGTCTGCCGAGTATCCGGCAATGTGGGGCGTCGCGATTTCTGCAAGCCCAAGAAGCTCGCGGTCTATGTCCGGTTCGTGTTCCCACACATCCAATACACAGTCGGCAATCATCTTGTTCCTGAGCGTCGCCTTGAGTGCACTCCCCTCTACGACCTCGCCCCTGGACGAATTGATGAGAATTTGATTCTTCCTGAACCTCGAGAGGAGCCCCGCATTCACCATGTGAAACGTTTTGTCCACCCCATCGGGATTCAGCGGCACGTGAAACGTGACGATATCCGACTGTCCGATGACTGTTTTGAGTGATACAAAATTCTTCGATCCCTCGCGACGTTCTCGCGGGGGATCGTTCAGCAACACACGCATTCCCAAAGCCCGGCAGAGATTTTCCACCTTGCTTCCGACGTTTCCAACCCCAACGATGCCGATGGTCCTCTGAGCTAGCTCGAACTGAAACTCTTCAGCGAGATGAAACAGCGCCGCCGCGATGTAATGCTGCACGGAGGACGAATTGCAGCCTGCAGCGTTCGTCCAGAAAATGTTATTAGCTTCGCAGTACGTTGTATCGATATGATCGAAGCCGATCGTTGCCGAGGCAATGAACCTGACCGTTGTTCCTTCCAGCAACGCGCGATTGCACTTTGTGCGTGTGCGGATGATCAGTGCATCAGCGTTCCGAACGTCGTCCCGGGTGATCTCCCGCCCTTCAAGATAAACAACATCGCCGTATTTCTCGAGCACACCATCGATGAACGGAATTTTCTTGTCGATCACGATTTTCATAGGATCCGGCTGGTGAGATGCTTCCGTGCGGGAATTCTCTGAGGTACATTCACCATTACTTGAACCGGTCTTTGTGCGCCCAGAGCCCTAGTGCGGGATTCAAGATGAAGAACACCTGTTCGCCATCGGGCATCGTGTTGAATCCGTCCCTGAGCTTCTTGGGATCATATTTCTTCATCATCACATTCAAATCAGCATACCTGAAGTTGACACTCTCAATTTCCTGTCTTGTCAGATGCCCCGGACAGTACGTGATTGTGAAACGTCCCTCCGACGAGCCGTGGATGAGGTGAGCAGCAGCACTCAGGTTATGCTTCAGATCTTCCGTGGTCTTTACATACTGCAGCACTTCGGGCGTGGTCACATATCCGTACTTGCGAATGAGCTCATCAATCTGCTTGTCCTCACCAAATTCCTTTAACCCGGGGGCCAGCACGATGAGCTCACCGCCATCGGCGATTGCCATCCGTGTCCGGTAGACGCTCTTGTTGCCGAGCCAGGTGCTCTTGAACTCCGAAGGATCCAGATACACTATCACCTTTCTGAGCGGTTCGTCGAGCATTTGAAAGTTCACTTTTAGAGAGAGCTGCGCTGCGAGATGGAAGCACTCTGCATCATCCCCTACAAACAAGCCCCGCACTTTCAGCTGGCCATCTTCTCCACGTGACACCACTGTGAGAACGTAGACGATCGGAAGGTGTTTTGCGAAGTGCTCTGAGGCATAATCGAGGACTCGCCTTACCGGAGTGTCGGCGCGTCCCATCATACGCTCCATGCCATAGACAGCGCCGAGAAAATGGCTCTTGTTAATGCCTTCCTGTCCACCGGTACCGACGAATATATTCTTGTTGTGACCGGCCATTCCGACCACTTCATGGGGCACAATCTGTCCGACGGAAAGAATCAGGTCAAATCCCCCTTGTACAAGGAGTTTGTTGACCTGCGCTTTCCATGCATACTCGAGCTCTCCTTCCGATTGCTCCCGGATAAATTCTGCAGGAACTTCACCAAGCGTCACGATATCGTTACGCCAGTCATGGATCCGGAATAGGGCGAGAGGCGTATCGCCGAACATCGATCGGATATCTTTCTCCTGCATCGGGGAGTGTGTCCCAAGAGCAGGAAGTATATCCGTCAACCGCTCACGGTAGTACTCCCATGCGAGACGAGTCAGGATACCGGCGTGAGAATGAAACCGGGTGTAGTCCGGCGGAATCGCAAGAACTTTTTTCCGCGCGCCGAGCTTTCCGAGTGCTTCATTCAGTCCCGCTCTGAGATCTTCCTCACGGAGAGCGTCGTTCTCAGATCCTCTTTTATAGAATACCATTGTGCGCCGCTCTCCTACCTCTTGATCCTGGCTGAACCGCCGCCCATGACATGCTGAATTTCCTCCATCGTTACCATGCTCGTGTCGCCACGCGTTGTCTGGAGCAACGCTCCATGTGCAGCACCCATCTCAACACACTCCTGGGGTGATATTCCGTGCAGCAGACCGTACACAAACCCGCTGCAAAATCCATCGCCGCCCCCAACCCGATCTTCAATTTCCAGGTTCTCATACCTCCGGGAGCTATAGAAAACGCCGTCATAGTACATGATTGCCGACCAGTTGTTGACCAGTCCGCTCACGACCTCGCGGAGTGTCGTCCCCACGGCCTGAAGATGCGGATAAGCCTTGACCACCTGCTGCACCATTTTCTTGTATCCCTCAATCGGCAGCTGCTTCAGATTCTCATCCGTTCCTTCCACCTGGAACCCAAGCACCTTCTGAAAATCCTCTTCGTTGCCGATGAGCACATCGATGAACGGCATGAGCTTCTTTGTCTCTTCGATTGCCTTCTTCGACGACCAGAGTTTGCTCCGGAAGTTCAGGTCATAGCTGACAATTGTACCGGCTTCGTGGGCTGTTTTCATCGACTCGAACGCAACAGCTGCGCAGCTGTCGCTCAAGGCCGTGAAGATTCCCCCGGTATGAAACCACCTGACTTTTCGTTGTTGAAAGATTCGTTTCCAGTCCACTTCACCCGGCTTCATATGCGCTACGGCTGTGTGGCCGCGATCGTAGAGCGTCACGCTCGCACGCACGCCAATACCAACCTCCGTGAAGTTGAGCCCGATCCGGTCGGTGCGACCCGATCCGTCATACGGTACCCAGATGACTTCGCTGAGATCCATGCCGCTCGTGCGAGCATGATTCTGGATAAAGTGTCCGAGCGGATTGTCTACAAGACGCGAGATCCAACCCGCCCGCATTCCATACCGTGAAAGAGCGTATGCGACATTGTACTCTCCCCCACCGGCGTATGCTTCAAAGACCGGAGTGAGCTCAATCCGCTGATGTCCCGGAGGACTCAACCGGATCATGCACTCTCCCAGTGCAAGGAGATCGAACTCAGTGTCGGATGCTGCAAGTAGCTTCACACCCATTGCTGCTCCTTCCGATACATATTGACAGTACCCTACCGGGTTTTTCGGCCCTTCTTGGCCGGTTTCGCCTTAGGTTCAAACTGCGTGATCTCGGCTCCCTCCCGTTTGCTCTGCCAGATCGCCCACGCAATCGCTATAGAGCAGAGAAGCGCTGCCATTGCTCCGATTGTCTTCATCGCCCATTCTGTTCCAGGCGCTGCAAGCTTTGGCGCGATCACGTTGTATTGGAGAACCAGGCCCAGTGCTAGCAAGCTGACCATGTTCATGACCTTGATCAGAGGATTGACTGCAGGACCGGCGGTGTCTTTCAGCGGATCACCGACTGTGTCACCTGTGACGGCCGCCTTGTGCGCCTCAGAACCCTTGCCGCCATAGATGCCATCCTCAATCAGCTTCTTTGCATTATCCCACGCACCCCCCGCATTGGACATGAAGACTGCGAGGAGCTGACCGACGAGGATCATGCCAGCCAAAAATCCACCTAACGCATAGGGTCCAAGCAGGAAACCTACGGCCAAGGGAGCCATAATGGCGAGGAATCCCGGGCCGATGAGTTCTTTTTGCGCGGTGTTAGTACAGATGTCAACCACACGTCCGTAATCGGGCTTCTTTGTACCTTCCCAGATTTCAGCGTCACGGAATTGTTCTCGGCATTCCCGGACGATATCGAATGCTGCGCGCCCAACGGCTCGTATCAGCATACTGCTGAACAGAAATGGCACCGCACCGCCGATGAGGAACCCGATGAAGACCATAGGATCCGCAACGGTAAGCTTTCCGGCCTCTACAAGGTACTGTGCTGTTGTCATTTCGTTGATTCTGTCCTCACTTCCCACCGCGATCACCGCAATGAAGCTTGCGAAGAGCGACACGGCAGCGATGACTGCCGAACCGATCGCAATCCCCTTGGTTTCGGCTTTTGTCGTGTTCCCGACAGCATCAAGGTCAGCAAGAATCTGACGTGCGCGTTTGTAACTCCCCGGGTTGGCTGCTTCCATTTCCTTCGGCTCGTAACCCATTTCACCAATGCCGTTCGCGTTATCTGCCACGGGACCGAAGACGTCCATGGAAATCGTGTTGCCTGTCAACGTCAACATGCCGATGCCCGTCATCGCAATTCCATAGGCGATGAACAACGGAGGAGTGCCGGAGTACACGAGCACTGAAAGCATGATCGCCGTCGCAATCACGATAATGGCAGCCACTGTGCTCTCGTACCCGACCGCAATTCCCTGGATGATGTTTGTTGCGTGCCCGGTCGTACAGGCTTTCGCCAGGCTCTTAACTGGAGCGTGACTCGTGTGCGTGTAGTAGCTCGTGACCTTGTTCAGAGCGACGGCAAGGAACACGCCAATGAGACACGTCCACGCGGGACGCAGATCGAGCCCCGGTATTCCCCACGAAGCGATGGCTGAGAGGCCGCCTGGATCACCGTGGGGGAAGCCGGCCGCAGCTGTTGGATTCAGGAGAAGATATGCGGCGTCGAAATGGAGATAGAAGTATCCCAAGACGAAGAACCCGACGACACTGATCACCGATCCGATCCAGAAGCCACGGTGAACGCTCTTCAGCGCCTTGTCTGATGAATCATGCTCCCCAGCCCGAACAGTGTACGTGCTCATGATTGACCCGAGGACGCCGATACCGCGCACAAGAAGCGGGAAGATGACTCCTTTATGTCCGAAACTTGCCATTCCAAGAATCATGGCTGCCACGATGGTGACTTCATAGCTCTCAAAGATATCGGCAGCCATGCCAGCGCAATCTCCGACATTGTCTCCGACGTTGTCTGCGATCGTGGCCGCGTTGCGTGGATCGTCTTCAGGAAGATCCTTCTCAATTTTTCCGACGAGATCTGCTCCGACGTCGGCCGCCTTTGTGTAGATGCCGCCGCCGACGCGCATGAAGAGCGCTAGCAACGTTCCGCCAAAGCCAAATCCCAGCAATGCCTCATACGCCTTGTCGCCGAAGATCAGGAAAATGATCGTGCCGCCCAGCAATCCCAACCCGTCGGTGAGCATTCCCGTAACAGTCCCGGTGCGATAGCCGAGCTGCATTGCTTTGCCGTAGCCGTGCATTGCTGCTGCTGCAACGCGGAGGTTTCCGGTGGTAGCGAGGCGCATGCCGACAAATCCCACGGTCCAGCTGAACAGTGCACCGACGAGGAAGGCGAACGCTCGCCCCCATCGGAATGCATCAACAGCGCCGGTGTACGTAATGAACAACAGAACTGTGATGACGATAATCAGCGGACCGATTCGCTTGAACTGGGCGCCAAGATAGGCGTTTGCACCTTCGCGGACAGCTGCCGCGATTTCCTTCATCTTGTCTGTTCCGGAATCGGCAGCGTTCACCTGCCTCATGAGGAGAAGCGCGTAGAGAAGTCCGGCAACGGCGATCCCTAGAACCGACAGGAGACTAAAGATCTCCATGGGGGAATACTTCGGATCGCTGAAAAGGGAGAAGGCTTGAAAGTGAGGGGTTTCAGTGACGGCCGACGCTACCTTGGTGCTGTCCTGACCATACCCGATCTGCCAGATATAGACGGCTGCAAAAAGCACCATCATGAGAACCAGGTACGAACGTCGGACGGCCTCAGATTTGAAGTGTTTTCTTATCGAGTTCATTGTTGAGACCATTTCTCGTTAGACTGCTTGTGTATGTCGTTGGTACGGTTATACCCTGACAACGCTGCATCGGGGCTTGCACCGGCCAAAGCCGGGACGATCCTGAAGGTTTGCTGTTATCATGGGTTTGTGTGGTGAACAAGAATACAATCCTTCCCAGAGAATCGTAATTACGAAACGAGGCTCTCCGAAGCCGATCTCCACCATTTCGCATACTCGACTTCCAGCGCGCGGCGATCGGGGAATTCGTAATACTTCATGCCGGTCTGATCGCCGATGAAAAACCCGCGACGGATGGTTCTGAAGAATGCGTGGTGACGCGGCGACCGTGAAACCGTCTTGGTTTTCTTGTCGCCCCCCTTTTCCAGATCGTTGACGCAGTCGATAAGGTGCAGGGGATCCTGATATGGGAGATATCCTGCAAGCATGCCGCTTTCGTCCCGGTCGAGAAGCATATCGACGAAAAAGAGGCGCGGGACGTTGACCGGATTCTTCGGATCGGTCATAAACTTCAGGAATCCCGACGGCGGAAGCGCCGAAACGACAAGCGGGTAGACGGGACAGAGTTCTTCATAGAGATTGGACCCCGGCTTTTCGGTCTTCACATCGTACGAGGAAGAATCGAGGGACAGGACGCGCCCATCTGCCGTGCAGAGATGGAGCTTCCCGAACGAAGAGAGGGGAAGATGTTCGAGAACTCTGTACACAGAGATATATTTACTGCGTTTCGGACTGCCGTCCATGTGGGGTGCGCACCGTTCCTGGAGGTCGTCCATCCTGAAATAGTCGCTTTTCAAAGAAGGATCGATCTCAAAAAACAGCACGTTCCCCCGTGTGTTCTTTTGCGTACCAATCGCCATGTAGCGACCGAATGCTTCAGGCTCAAGATGGGACGCGACAAGCGCTTCGAAACGATAGCAGAGCATGTACAAGTGTATGTTCATAACAACCTCCGGAACTAACCGACCGTGTCGGTCGTACAGCTTGGTGAACGGTGATTAAGGACAAAACTATTGTACGGATGGCGTACGAGGATTGTACGCCACAGCCACTTCGTGTTTACCGGACAAACCTCCACCAGTCGTAATATTTGTTCTCCAGATCGTCATGCGAAGGCATCGGATAGAACAGCAACTCGCCCGGCGCAGCAAACCAGAATCCATGTTTAATCAGCGAATACGAAGCTTCAACGAGCGTTGTGCTCAGGCTGATCGTTTTTGTTTTTTTGGACATATCCGCCTTCAATTCCAGGAGATAGTCATAAATGCGCGACGGATTGGTTTCCGGAATCGGGGAGTACATGATTTCACGGTTCTTGTTCTTTTCCAGGAACTCGGAAACGTTAAAATCATATTGCGTGAAACAGATCTTTGGCGCGCCCTTGGACTTCGTCTCCGTCGTGATGTATTTCCCAAACGAGCGCTGGTCCAGCGTCGATGCAATGAGGTTGGTCAGCGGGGTCATTTCCTGATAGATGCGCACCAGTCCAGCTTCGTTCACAGCATCGTACGGTTTTGCGGCGAGTTCCAACGACTTGCCGTTTGCCGTAACCAGGTAGAGGTTCTTCATCGCCTTCAGTTCGACATGCTCGAGCACGGCGTAGGACGAGATGAATTTGGTCTTCTTCGGACGGCCATCCGGGTGCGAAACAGTCAGCTCGAGATAGTGATCAATATCGAAATAAGGGTTCCGGAAATTGATGTCAACCTCCACGAAAATGACCTTCCCCTTGTAGTGCTTGGCGCTGCCGATAGTATAGTGCTCGGCAAACTCTTTCGGCTTCAACTGAGAAGCGACAAGCGCGTTGATGGGGAAAACAATCATATACAGGTGTTTTTCGAATTCAGCCATTGCCTTTCCTCCGCATTGCTGGGTTGATCATCATGATGATAGTTTTCAAGTTCTTTGCAAGTGGAACGTCTCCTGATACTGCCGGATTCACGTGTTCGGATGGACTAACGCTGGATGCGCGCCGAGCCCCCTTTTGCAAACGCCCGAACCTGTTCGAGCGTCACCATGGTCGTGTCACCGGGGGTTGTCGTCAGCAGAGCACCATGTGCCCATCCCAGCTTGACGGCTTCCTCAGGCGACTCGCCAGCCAGCAGACCGTAGATAAAGCCGCTGGCAAACCCATCGCCTCCACCCACGCGGTCAAGCACATCCAGCTCACAAGGCGGTGCAATGTACGTCTTTCCGTTGACCCATGCCACGGCACACCAGCTGTGGCGATTGGTCGAATGTACTTCACGCAGGGTTGTTGCAACGGCTTTGACCTGCGGATGCTTTGCAATGACTTTTTCAATCATACCAAAGAATGTCTTTGGGTCGAGTGACGACGATGCCGCCACCTCCGGGCCCGGAATGCCCAAACCTTTTTGAAGGTCTTCCTCGTTTCCAACAAGGACATCCACATTCTGAACAATGCGACCGACAACTTCGACTGCTTTCTGTGAGCCTCCCCAGATATTCCACAATTTTTCCCTGAAATTCAGATCAAAGCTGACGACAGCCCCTGCTTTTTTCGCGGCTTTCATTCCTTCGATGATCACTTCCCCCGTTGTTGCCGACAAGGCCGCGAAAATACCACCGCTATGAAACCAGCGCACGCCGCCGGCAAAGATCGCCTCCCAGTCGAAATCGCCTGGTTTCAACTGCGCCGCCGCTTCATTGGATCGGTTGTAAAACACTACCGGTGGACGCACACCATGCCCCTGATCGCTATAGACGGTGGCCATGTTTGGCCCGTTCACACCATTGTGTTTGAAGTGCTTGTAGAACGGCTTCACACCCATCGCCTTCACTCGCTCCGCTATCAGGTCACCGATTGGATAGTCCACCATGGCGGTCGCGATTCCGGTGTTCATCCGGAAACAATCAGCAAGGTTCGCAGCCACGTTGAACTCACCGCCGCTGACGTGTATCTGGCATTGTGTGGCCTTCCGAAAGGGAATAATCCCCGTATCCAACCTGTGTACCAGGGCCCCCAGCGAAACCAAATCCAGTGCACCGTTCGGGCGAACATTCAATTCATTGCTCATCACGTGCTCCTTCGTACTTATTGAGTCATTCTCTTTCTTGTCCACGTATCTTTTCTAGACCCCGGAGTATGCCGCGAACCCGCCATCGATCGGAAGAACGATTCCGGTGACGAACTCGGATGCCGGCGAAAGCAACCACAACGTCGCTCCGAGCAAATCCTCCGGTGTCCCGAAGCGCCCCATGGGCGTGTGATCAATGATTTTTTTCCCGCGGGCCGTCAGCTCTCCTGTTTCCTTCTCCGTAAGCAGAAACCTGTTCTGGTTTGTGAGGAAAAATCCCGGGGCAATGGCGTTCACTCTGATTTTGGGCGAATACTCCTGCGCCATATGCACTGCGAGCCACTGCGTGAAGTTGCTTACCGCAGCCTTCGCTGCCGAATACGCTGGAATGCGCGTCAACGGGCGGAACGCATTCATCGACGAAACATTCAGGATAATCCCCTCCTTCTGCTCCGCCATGTATCGGCCAAACACCTGGCTCGGAAGAACTGTCCCCAGCAGGTTAAGATCGGAGACGAACTTGATTGAGTCAGCGGGCAGGCTGAAGAACGACTGTTCGGGACTGGTGGTCGCCTTCGGGTTGTTCCCTCCAGCTCCGTTGATAAGACAGTCGATCCGTCCGAAGTGACTGACGACCTCCGCCGCAGCGTATTCGAGGCTTTCCCTGTCCAGCACGTCCCCCTTGGCCACGAGGTACTTTCCTTTGATTCCTTCAAACCGTTGCACGACCCGCTCTGCGAGGGCGGGGTCACGATCAAGGATTGCGACGTTTGCGTTACAGCCGACGAGCGCACACGCCATCTCTCCGCACAAAACACCTCCTCCTCCGGTAATGACGATCGTGCGGTCGGTGAAATCATATTGTTTTGTCAGTTCTGCCAGATTCATGATCTCTTCCTTTTCCTTCTAGAGTTCCACAGGTTTTGCATTTCGCAGCAGCAGCGTCATGATCCCGAGCGCGAGCAGATACGCGGAACCGCAGATGATGAAAAGGGGAATATAGCTGCCCGTCCCCTCCACGATGTATCCCGAGCTTGTCAGCAAGATCATGCCCCCTACAGATCCGGCAAATCCGCCGAGTCCGACAACCGAGCCGACCGCCTTCTTCGGGAACATATCGGAGGCGGTTGTGAAAATATTCGCCGACCATCCCTGGTGGGCCGCTGCCGCCACGCCAATGATCATGATTGCGAGCCACATATCGGTTACACTCGCCGCGGTGATGACAGGGACGACCAGAAGGGCACAAATCAGCATTGCGAGCCTGCGACTCTTGTTGACCGCCATGCCCCGTTTGATCATGGCACCGGAGAGATAGCCGAAGCCGATGCTGCCGATGCTTGTCATCATGTAGATGACAATAAGCGGCAATGCCAGACCCGTGAGTGTAAGTCCAAAGTTATTATTGAGAAACAGCGCCAGCCAATAGAGATAGAACCACCAGATCGGATCCGTCAAGAATTTGCCGATCACGAATGCCCAGGTTTGTCGAAACTTGAGCAGCTCGACCCACTTGACCTTTTCGCTGACTTGCTCGATGGGATCGCTGAGAATATAGTTGAGTTCTTCCTTTTTCAGCTTCTTCGCGTGTTCGGGTTTCTCATAGAATATGATCCAGAACACAAGCCAGACGAACCCGACGGCTCCTGTGAACACGAATGAGGCTTGCCATCCGTACGTCACCGTGAGCCATGGTACGACTGCGGGTGCAACGACAGCCCCGATGTTCGCACCGGAATTAAATATGCCGGTTGCGAGCGCACGTTCCTTCTTGGGAAACCACTCGGCAGTGGCTTTGATGGCAGCCGGAAAGTTTCCCGACTCGCTGAGTCCGAGGAGCGAACGAGCAACTCCAAACCCGAACACCGTAGACGCCAGGGCATGCCCCATCGCCGCGAAGCTCCACCCGATGATTGACATGGAGTATCCGATTTTCGTTCCGTACCGATCGATGAACCAGCCGAACAGAGCGAGCCCGATCGCATAGGCGGCCTGGAAGGCCATGGTGATATATCCATACTGAATGGGAGTCCAGCCGATCTCTTTCTGCAGCGTCGGGGCAAGAAGGCCGAGGATGTTTCGATCGAGATAGTTGATCGTTGTCGCGAAAAAGAGCAATGCACAAATCATCCAACGGTAGCTGCCAATCTTGACGGGTCCTTCGCCTGTTGGTGTCATAGCAGGATACTCCTTTGTGTTTCGTGTGCGAAATCCCGATCGATCTTGATGCCGCGATGAGGACTACAGTTTATAGGCTTTCTTCACCAGTCCGTTCGCCAGGTCATAGATCATCTCCTTCGCCTCGTCCATGTCCACAATGTGTCTCGCCACAAGGGTGGCAAGGAAATTTGCGTCGACACGCCGCGACAAGTCGTGTCGCGCGGGAATCGATACAAAGGCACGGGTATCGTCGTTAAAGCCGACAGTATTGTAGATACCAGCCGTTTCAGTGACCATGGTCCGGAAGCGTGTCATTCCCTCGATACTGTCGTGGAACCACCACGGTGGTCCGAGCTTCATCGCCGGGTAGTATCCGGCGAGAGGGGCAAGTTCACGCGAGTAGGTGGTCTCATCCAGCGTGAAGACGATTACTGTCAATCGCGGATCATTGCCGTACTTGTTGAGAAGCTCCTTGAGGTTTTGCGTATACTCAGTCTGCATCGGAATATCACATCCCTTGTCCGGCCCGTACTTCTCATAAATCTTCTTGTTGTGATTGCGGTCGGATCCCGGATGGATTTGCATGACCAGGCCGTCCTCAACGCTCATGCGTGCCATCTCCATGAGCATATGTGCCGTGAAGAGAGCCGCATCGTCCTTTGTTGATTGGCCAAGCAACGCTTTTCGGAATACTCTTTCTGCTTCTCCTTCTGTCAACTCATGCGTCGCGGGCGAGAAGACACCGTGATCGGTCGAGACGGCACCCATGGTCTTGAAAAAAGCCCGGCGGTTTTCTAGCGCCTGGATGAACCGGCGGTACGACGTAATTTCCAGCCGGGTCCGTTCACCGAGCAGCTCAACATTCGCCCGCCAATGCCGGTTGTTCAGATCCGTAACACCATCCGGCCGGAAACACGGGATCACGTTCCCTTTCCATCCCGATGCGTGGAGCTTCTGATGAGGTTCAAGCGTGTCCGTCGCTGCGTCCGTTGTCGATAAAACGGCTATTTTGAATCGCTCGAACAATGCACGGGGCCTGAATTTCGGCGACTGAAGTTTTGCGCTGATCTCATCGTAAATATCGAGTGCCGTCGCACCCGTGAATCGTTTCTTGATTCCAAAGACAACCGAAAACTCGTGACTTACCCATGCGCCGGTCGGCGTACCGCGAAAGAGATAGTAATGATCGCCAAACAGTTTCCAGATCTTTCGTGCATCGGTTTCGCCTCTCGACCCGTCGAGTGCCGGAATCCCCAGGGACTCGTGCGAAATCCCCTGCGAGTAGAGCATACGGAAAATGTAGTGATCCGGAACCAGAAAAAGCTCAGTGGGGTTTGGGAACGGCTTGTTCTCCACGAAGATATTCGGATCAACATGACCATGCGGACTGATGATTGGCAAATTCTTCACGGATTGGTAGAGTTTCCGTGCAACGGTCCTGATCGCCGGAGCCGGATCGAAGAAGCGGTCTTCGTTCAGTATGAGTCGAGGATTGGATTTCATATCTCCCTTTGTCTATGATTGGTGAGTCTGGAGGCTCACGCTGTTTACGCCAGGTCGTTCACCTTGACGCCATCCATGTCGTCAAAGACTTGGTTTTCACCCCCCATAGCCCAGATAAAGGTGTAGTTCTGTGTACCCACCCCTGCATGAATCGACCAGCTCGGGTTGAGGACAGCTTGCCGGTTGCGCATCATGAGATGTCGTGTCTCCTCAGGCTGGCCCATGAGATGCACAATCATTGCGGCGGGTTCAATGTTGAAATACATATATACTTCCGATCTGCGCTGATGCGTATGCGGCGGCATCGTGTTCCACACGCTCCCCTCTTCCAGTTCGGTCAGGCCCATGACCAGTTGGCAGCTCTTGATGCCGTTGGGGTGGATGTACTTGTAGATCGTGCGTTTGTTTGCGTCTTTCTGACTCCCCAGTCGTGCCGGCTCCGCATCAGTGAACTTGGCATGGGTTGTTGGAAATTCCTTGTGAGCCGGATAGCTCACGAAGTAAAACATCGCTGGCTTGTCGGCGGTCTGGCTGGAGAACTCAATCGTTCGCACGCCACGTCCGATGTAGAGAGCGTCTTTGTACGCCATCGCATAGGCTTTCCCATCGACGGCGATGCTTCCCTCACCTCCTGTGTTGATGACACCGATTTCCCTTCTCTCCGAAAAATACTCCGCCGCCATTTCCTTCTTGGTTCCCAGGAGCTTCAGAGGTCCTTTGACTGGAACAGCTGATCCCGTGATGGACCGATCGATATCAGAATAGACCATCGGCACATCATCAGGTACAAAGAGATGATCGATCAGAAATGATCTCCGGAGTTCTTCCGTTGTCATCCCCCGGAGTCCCTTGGGATCTGTCGAATAGCGTACGTCCATTGTTCTTCTCCTTTTCAATAAATCTGAGACATCATCCCTGGTACATAATTTTTCCACTCACTCACAAACGATCTAACGCTTGCTTCGCTGATACCTGAGCATCGCTTCTACAAAATAGTAGTCAGCGTATATAATCGAGACATCGACTTCGGAATTTGCTGGCTTGCTGCCGACAGCATGATTCAGGACAGCATGCGACTTCGTTCCTTCAGCCAGATACGGAGCGTAGCAGAGCGATCGTAGAATTCTCCCGGCAGCCTCTCGATAGGTCGATTGTTGCGTCTTCTCCACTGCATACTCGGAAAGTTCACATAGCGCAGATGCGGTGATAGCGGCCGCGGAGACATCGCGTGGTTCGTTTGGAATCCCGGGGGCCATGAAATCCCAGTACGGAACATAGTCCGCGGGGAGATGGCCGATGAAATAGTCCGCGGCTCGTTCAGCCGTCTGGAGAAATCGTTTGTCGTGAGTGAATCGATATGTCATCGTGAACCCGTAGATCGCCCAAGCCTGCCCTCGCGCCCAGACAGATTCATCCGCATATCCTTGGTGCGTATTTCGGACTTTGACCGAACCATTGGTGGTGTCATAGCCGATCACGTGATACGTGCTGCCATCTACTCGAAAATGGTTCTTCATTGTGGTTCCTGCGTGCTTGATGGCAATCTCACGCAAGTACTTCGGGCCGTCATGTTCTGCAGCCCAGAAAAGCATTTCAAGGTTCATCATGTTGTCGATGATGACCGGATACTCCCACCTGCGATTGTCCCACGACTTGATACACCCGACAGTCGGATTGAACCGCTTCGCCAGGGTCTGCGCTGCCTGTAGGATGACTTTTTTGTATTCATCGGTTGGATACAGCCGGTATCCGATTCCATAACTGTCGAAAACCTTAAACCCCAGATCGTGCGTCCCGGTATCGAACTGCTCGTTCACCATACCGGCTGTCCACCGCTCAGCAGCGGTGCGGAAAGCTGGATCCTTCGTGTAGTCGTGTAAAGACCAAAGGAGTCCTGGGAAGAAACCGCTCGTCCATTCGCGCGCGTTAGTCGTCTTCCAAGATCCGTCTGAAAGCGAACAACGCGCGAATTTCGTGCTGTCGTGAATCTCATCAACGGATCGCTTCGTCTGTTGGGCGGCAAACATCAGAGCGTGCACAACCAACGAATCGAGGCTTTGCGGGATTGCCCACTGCGGTGCGATCACGAGCGCCATCACAATGTATGGGACAACCCTCATGGCGATCCGTTCGTCTCTCAAGGTTTGATGCGTTTGTGTTTTTATGCGTGCAGCTAACGCGCCATCCAGCCGCCGTCCACAATGAGCACGTGGCCGTTTACATAATCGGATGCGGGGGAAGCGAGAAATACTGCCACACCAGCCAAGTCCTCGGGT
>Ga0187886_1001209_pt1 | contig 24755 bp, 21 predicted proteins | sample June2016WEW_20_1_FD_133001 | JGI IMG/M metagenome (GOLD analysis project Ga0187886, IMG submission 133001) | Peatland microbial communities from SPRUCE experiment site at the Marcell Experimental Forest, Minnesota, USA - June2016WEW_20_150 | ecosystem: Environmental > Terrestrial > Soil >... | reverse complement strand
CTGTTTGGGATCCAGGACCCGCATTGATAATCTGACTTTCCGCATATACCCGATCGTTTCACTGCGATCATCCCTGCAACAGCGGATGGGTGAGCAAAGTCGTGCCATACGGAGAGTGAGTGATAAGCGTATTTATAGCCTTTTGCGCCGCGGTAGTCCTCGATTCGCACTGATTCCCTGCACCTGCTGGTCTGTTTGGGATCCAGGACCCGCATTGATAATCTGACTTTCCGCATATACCCGATCGTTTCACTGCGATCATCCCTGCAACAGCGGATGGGTGAGCATAGTCGTGCCATACGGAGCAGGGAGTCCTGACTCCGTCGTCCGGTAGGGGAGCGGATCCTACTGCCCGATCATCCCTGTGTTGGCGGTCCCCGGCCGTGCCTGGTCAGGCAGTTGATGATCTTGCGGATCTCGGCTGGATCGAGAATGACCGCGATCACTGACATCCTGCATCCGCAGTTGGGACAGGCCATGACGTCGAGTTCGTACACCTTGGCAAGCAGCCGTGCCCATGCTTTCTTGCTGCAGAGCGTGCTGACTTCCTGATCCTTCGGGGCATCCGTGGGCGTGGGAGGCTGAGCGGCCTGTCGGCCATACCAGTGCTGGGGCGCGCGAGTGCAGAGTGCGGGGCGGTCTTTCCAGGTCCCGCGTCCGCGGGAGGAATACAAGCCATAGCGGCGCACCAGGTGGCGGCCCCGGGGCGGGATGTGCAAGGTCACCTGGGCGATGAAGTCCAAACAGGAGAAGTGACGCTCCCTGCCCTTGAAGTATCCCGAGGTGGAGGACTTCCAGCTGACAGTGTCCTGGTCCTGATCCCAGTGGATCTTCTCCCGTGGAAGCGGGGCGCGCACGATGTATTGGCTCAACGCCTGCCGTGCTTCCTGGTCGTAGATGCGGGTTCCGCTCTCGATGGAAAAGCCGGAGTGTCTCCAGCTGAGGAGTTTGCGTGCGAAGTCGGGGTTCAACAGACCCTTGGAGAGGAACAAAGCAACCACCCTGTGGCGCCAGATTTCCGTCAGAGCTTCGTTGGCGCCCAGGGGAATGAAGAAGAAGCGGTCATGGCGGTCGAACCCACCTTCCAGCACGATGGCGTGCCAATGGGGGTGCCATGCGGCGAACTCGCCGAAGGTCTGGTGAGATGAGACCATGGCGGTGTAGATGCTCCTGCCCGCGGCTTGGGTGAAGTAGCGCGTGAGGATGTCAAAGAGCAGCCTGCCGATGTCGGCAAACAGCTCCCAATCATGGCGAAGGAAGACGCGCAGCACTTTGGGAATTGTCCAGACGAACTGTCGGTGGGGCAGGCACAGCAAGAGATCGTCGCCGAGGTACTCCCCCAGAAGGAGGGTGCGCTTCTGGGCGCATGAAGTGCAGAGGAAGAAACTCTTGCACGAGAAGGGATGGAACAGGTCGTAGCCGCAATCGGGACATCGGATGCGCGCGATGCCTTGGTTCCAGTCTCCGCAGAGGCGGAAAGCGGAGGCGGCGCGGCAGATGAGGGGGAGGCGGAACTTGCCAAAGAAAGCGGCGTACCGTTGCTCATAGGCGGCCTGGAAGGTGGGGAACCGTTGAAGGAAGAGCTTGCGCAGCGGATCCGGCCCACGGGAACGGTAGAGAGTCCGAGCGCCAGATTGGGCAGGCGCAGCAGCCGCAGTTGCCACATGGAGAAAGACGCGGGAATGGGTGCTTCCGCTTGTTCAGGGTCGTTCGTTCATCCCGGTGGCGTTTTATTCGCTGCCAGTATGTTCTTGGTCGGAGAGGACCTCGACCCTGGCACTGTGTCCGCGCGCACGCGCCATGCGAGCGTCGCACGTCACAAGGGGGGCGTCCAACGCCTCGGCGAGAGCGATGTACGCCGCATCGTATGCCGACAGCGAGTGCCGCAGCTCCCAAATCCGTTCGAGAAACGGCTCATGTGAGCAACGGATCAATGGAAAAGCGGCGAGGTCATGAAGCGCCTCACGCCCCCGTGCGTCCCGGAGATCGCCTCTTTGTGCGTAGCGGCGAAGCACTTGCGTCACCTCGACGTCGAGCAGGTGAGGAGCGAAGAGCGGATCGTCGGGCCTCAGGAGGCGCTCGGTGCAGCTCGCTCCGAGCGGAGTACGGAGAAGCGCCTCGATGAGAGCCGAAGCATCGACGACGGTCACCTCGCGTCCCGCTCAGCGCGAACGGCTGCAGCAGCCGATTCCTTGGAGCGCACGCGACTCCTGGACTCCAGGCGCTGTTTGAGCTCTGCGGTGGTGGGTCGTTCCGCGACGGCTTGTATCTGGGCACGCAGGTAGTCGGAGAGCGAGGTCCCTTCCAAGGCGGCCCGCGCCTTGAGGCGCCGATGGAGCTCGTCAGGGACGTTTCGGATCTGGATCATTTTCATGTGGAGAACATACTTCCATGCTATGAACATGTCAACGAAGTGATGACTTCTGGTCACCACGCAACCACAGGGCGCATTTAAGGGGCTGCACATCGAAAGGGAGGAGCTGGGCGTTGAATACGATCCGCGCGGGAATATCCGGTGCAATCCGGACTATTCTACCTCGGCGAAGGGGGTTTTCGCCGCAGGGGACGCGAACACGGGAGCCTCGCTCGTGGTGCGGGCAATCTTCCATGGCCGCGAGGCGGCCCGGAATATCGACAACTACCTCAAGGGGTGATCGGGCGCAATGGGCCCGTACCGCGTTGGAGCCGGCTGGAAGGGGCAGACACGGACCTAGATGCTGGGCTTCGCCCAGCGTGCCCTAGGGCACGATGACCTCCCAGGTTTCGAAATCCTCAGATATCCCCTTGGCCGTGATCTTTCCCGCGAATCGGGTTGCCACCACGTCCTTCACCGCATGGTAGACGGGGGCGCTCACCAGCACGCCGTCGACGGGCGCCTTGCTCTCCAGGCGCGAGCCGAGGTTCACGTTGGACCCGATCGCGGTGTACGCCATGATCCGGCGCGAGCCCATGTCACCCACCACCCCTTCGCCGCTGTTGATCCCGACGCGGATAGGGAGGGGCATCCGGCCTTCCGGCTCCCACCTCACGCGAAGCCCCCGCACCGCCTGCTGCATTTCGATGCCCGTCCGCACCGCGCGCAGGGCGTGGTCGGACTGCGCCAGGGGATCCCCGAAGAAGGCCATGAGGCCGTCACCGATGAACTTGTCGACGGTTCCTTCATTGCGGAAGACGATCTCGGTCATCAGCTCGAAGTACTCGTTGAGGGTGCGGTGGATCGCGTCCGGCGGCTGCGTCGTGCACCACGAGGTGAAACCCGAGATGTCGCTGAAAAGGACGGTGATCACCTTCTGCTCGGCGGACATCAGCCTCTCCTGTGCCTGGAGGATCCTGGACATCAGGCGGGGCGCGAAGTATCGCTCCATGCGAGTGCGGATTCGGAGCCTCTCCCGATCGGCCTGGAAGAAGCGGTACGCATTGACGGCGACGAGGGCGAAGACGAATCCCAGGGTCGGGCCGGCCAGCGCCGGCATGATGCCGGCGGAGATGAAAAGCGCCAACTCCCCGGCCGCGAGCGCCGCCCAGAACAGCAGGGCGAGCAGGGAGCCTGCCAGGGGGCGCAGACGCCATGCCGCAGTCCAGAGCAGGCCGGCGAAGACGAGCGTGAGGAGCAGGGCTTCGCCCGGGGACTGCGCCCGGAGGAAGCGATTGGTGAGGATGCTGTTGAGGATGTTCGCGTGGATGCCGCTTCGCGGATACACGCGCTCCAGCGGCACGGCCCCGTAGTCGCTGGAGCGGGTCGTGAGATCGGAGATCACCAGGTGCGCCTTCTCCAGCTCCGCGGCAACGCTCTCCGCCAGGTCGGGATCGTTCTCGGCCTTCAGCAGCGTTGCGAATGAGTAATGGGGGAACGAGGCTGCCCACGGGCCGGTATAGTCGATGATCGTGCGGCCGACTCGATCAATGGGGATGTCGATGTCCCGCACGCTGCCGTCCGGCATCTTCGCGCCGGGCAGCCGGATCCGGCGTCCAAAGGTCACCTCGATCTTCGCCGGTTCCACCCCGAGCGCGTCGCACGCCGCCCGGAGGGCCAGGCCGGGCACAAAGCCGCCCCGGTAGGTGACAATCAACGGCATGCGGCGGAAAACCCCATCCGGGTCAGGATCGGTGTTGATGGTCCCAATGCCTCTCGCCACGCCCGTCAGCTCCGCATAGCTCACGGTGGAGGAGGCGGCAACCGCAGGGCCCCCTCCCGAGACGACCCTGGGGTGCCAGAGCCACGCGGCGAGCGGGTCCCTGCCCGGCTCCTTCTGGCCCGTGACCCTTCGAAACTGTTCGCTGCGGATGATGGCCGGGAGGTACACGGTGCCCGCCTGTCTGCTGGCCTCCACGAAGGCCGTGTCCCCTGCCGGTGCCCCCCGTTCGGGGAAGATGATGTCGAAGATGATCGATGAGACTCCTGCCTTTGCAAGCACGTTGACCAGCCGGGCGAAATCCCGCCGATCCCCTCCCTTCATCCCCAGCTCTTCGACGATCGAGTCGGTGAGGTCAACGTGGGCGACGTACGGAAGGATCTGCTCCGGACCCTTGAGAGCGTACCGAAGACGGAAGAAGGCATCGTTGAGCCGGTTGTTCCAATCCGTTCCGGCGGACGCCGACAGCAGGGAGAGCGCCCAGGCCAGCACGAGGGATGTCGCGACGATGACGGCAGGGGCCAGCGCGGTACGGATGCCTTTCACGCGTGCGGAGCATATGCCGGTCCTCGGGCGCTGTCAACGATTTCGCCGGGAGCGATTTCACCGGGCTTCCCCTTGGACGCGGCGGGGATCCTGCGTTATGCTCCCCCACTATGGTCCAGGTGCAGATTGCGCGGATCGGAGGACCCGAAGTCCTCCGCGCTGTCGAGGTCCCGTCAATTCCCCTGCTTCCCGACCACGTGCGCATCAAGGTGAGCGCCGCAGGGGTGAACTTCGCTGACGTGCATTTGAGGATGGGACTGTACGCAGAGGCGCCGCGCATCCCGTTCGTTCCCGGCTTCGAGGTGGCGGGGGTGGTCGCGGAAGTCGGCCCCGGCGTCCGCGCGCTCCGCCGCGGTGAGCGGGTTCTGGCAGCCTGCCGTTTCGGCGGGTATTCCAGCGAGGTCGTGCTCCCGGCAGCGCACGTTCGACGGACCCCGCGAAAGCTGTCCGACAAGGAGGCGGCATCGATTCCCATCGCGTTCATGACCGCCTGGATTGCCCTCATGGAGATGGCCCGTGTCCGCGAAGGGGATCGGGTGCTCGTCCCCGGGGCCGCGGGCGGAGTGGGGACGGCGATCGTGCAGCTCGCCGCGCGCGAAGGGGCGCAAGTTGTCGCGGTGGTGGGATCGGCGGAGAAGAAGGAGGCCGCACGCGCGCTGGGCGCTTCCCAGGCGTTCACGTACGCCGAGCTCGATGCGCGCGACCGCCCGGACGCCCGCGATTTCACCACGATTCTCGATGCGCGGGGAGGACCCTATCTGAAGGATTCGATGCGGCGGCTCGCCCCGGGAGGACGGGTCGTCAGCTACGGGGTCTCCTCTCTGGTCTCAGGCCGGAAGCGGTCGATCCCGCATGCCCTCAGGCGTCTTCTGCAGACCCCCCTGTTGACGCCGATCGGACTCGCCATGGCGAACAAGGGCGTCTTTGGACTCAACATGTTGAAGCTTTTCGACACCGAGCAGGGAATGGGACTCCTGATGATGGCGATGGACGGAATGCTCGATGGGTTCCAGGCCGGTCTGTTCAAGGCCGTAGTAGCGAAGAGTTTCCCCCTCGCCAACGCCGGGGATGCTCACGCCTTTCTCCAGGCAAGAAAGAATTTCGGCAAGGTCGTGTTGACCTGTTGATAGATGCAGAAAAAGTTAAAATAATCAATTGACAATTAAATAATTTAATTATATCTTCCATGTATGCCCAGAAACAGAATCGATGCAAATGTTCGATGTCCATCGTGCAATGGACAACTTTACCCGAGGGTGCTCGTCTGCGATTCATGCGGCTTGAAGGTCGAAGGTGACTTCGTCATGAACGAGTTCGGCGCGCTGACGCCTGATGAGCTGCACTTCCTTCGCGTTTTCATCTACTGCGAGGGGAGGATCCGTGACATGGAAGCGGCTCTCGGGGTGAGCTACCCCACCGTGAAAGGGCACATGGCCTCGATCAAGGAAAAGCTCAACCTGGCCAGCACCCGTCCTTCGGCGTCAGCTCCGGCCGCGGAGAATGCCGCCGCGCCAGGGGGCTCCCAGACGGCGGACGAGGTGCTGGACGGGCTTGACGCCGGACAGATCAGCTACGAGGAGGCCCTGCGGCTCCTGCGGGCAAGGAAGAAGGAGGCAAAGAGCGATGAACAGCAAGGCGGCTGATAGGATCCGCGCGATGAGGGAGAAGGGAACGATCACCCCGGAACAGGCCGAGGAGCTGCTGGGCGTGATCTCCGAGGAAACGCAGGAGCAGCCAGGTCCGGGGGAGAGAGACGGCCGCCATCGAGGCCGGCGGCGCTCCGGCGCTTTCCTCGACATGGATTGGGTCGGCGACATGGTGGACGGCATCACCTCAGGCCTCGGCGTCACACCAGATCGCGGCCGCCCTTCGCGGGATTCGGAACGCTCCGGTGACGACTACCGCTACGAGTGGGATCCCCGGTGGGGACGGCGGAGGGGCGGAAACGCGGAGAACTCCTCCCGGGTCGAGCAGCCGGAAGGCGAGTCTTTCGAGTTCCGGGAGAACCGCGTGATCTTCAGCAAGCTCTCCGGCATGCGCCTTGTGCGCTCGAAAGTGCGCGACAACGCGTTCTCCGCCTCGACCCTCCGGGGCGCGGATCTCATCGACAGCGCGATCGTGGACAGCTCCCTCGCCGGCGCATCGGTGCACGAGCTTCGCATGGACACCGCCGAGATGAAGGATGTCGTCATCGCCGGCTCCAAGCTCAACCGCCTGGAGCTGCGGGGAGGATCGGGCATGAAGAACGTCAAGCTCTCCGGTTCGTCCGTCTCGGGTTTCAGTCTCGAGACCGGCAGCCGGATCGAGGACACCCGGTTTGCGGGTGTCGCGATCAACGGGTGTACGTTCTCGGAGAAGACCCGGCTCAAGGACACCCGGCTGAACGGCACCGCGGTGAATCATTGTACGATGCAGGGGGTGACCCTGGCGGACACGCGGATCGACGGATGCACGCTCGGCAACACGAACTTTGCCGATTCGGAGATCTCGGGGTGCGCGATCCGGGGCGTCAGCTTCCACGATTCGGAGATCACGGGGTCCCGCATCAGGGACTCGCGCCTGGAAGCGGTGGGCTTTGCGTCGCTGTGGATCGAAAGGAGCGAGTTGCGGAACGTCGCGATCCGCGATGCCTTCGACGGCCGCATTCCACGGAAGGCGGAGAAGCTCACCCTCGTGGACGTGAAGCTGGACAACGTGCAGTTCATCGGGTGCACCTTCCGTGACACGACCATCAGGGGCATCAGCGTGGAGGGGCTGAGAATCCGCGGCCGGGATCTCTCCGGAAAGACTGTCGAAAAGGCGGAGGACTTGCAGGCCCTCTCTGAAAGGTAGGCCCTGGAGACTGCTTGACAACTTGCGGGGCTCCCGAGCCCTGAGGCTTGTTAATAAATTAAGATAATCAATTTATAATTAAATAATTCAATTTTTCTATTGACATTAGTAAGAATATCTTGTATTACTTGATTATGATTCAGGTTCAACAACCCCTTTTGCTGCAAGATAGGAGAATCCGCATGGAAAGGGCCGTGGAGGTCGAGTGCATTGACGTGGAAGCATGGTACGGCCGATATGGGCCGATGGTCCTGCGGCGCTGCCGGCAGCTGCTTGGAACCGAGGATATGGCAGCCGACGCCATGCAGGAAACTTTCGTGAGGGTCCTGCGGCGCAGAAAGAGCCTGCATGCCCGCCACCCGTCCAGCCTGCTGTACCGCATCGCCACGAACATCTGTTTGAACGTGCTCCGCAGCAATCGGCGCCGTCCGACGGTGAGCGTGGATCCTCTGCTGGACGGCCTCGCCGGACAGGAAAGAATGGAGGACAGGATCCTGGACTCGTTCGTCCTGGATCAGGTCTTCTCGACGGCGCGTGAGGGCACCCGGAGGGCTGCCGAGATGTACTACCTGGAAGGCTGCACGCTCGCCGAAACCGCGGAGGAAGTAGATCTCTCGATCTCGGGCGTGCGCAAGCGCCTGCGCGCGCTGCGCGAACAGAGCCACGCGCTCATCGGCGGGCACACGTGGAGGGAAATATGACCATGAATACGGGTTCAGCGGAGATCATATCCGTTCGCAATCTTCGCAGGAGCTTCAAAGGCCGGCGCAACAAGGGCCGGCCGGAGGTCGTGGAGGCCGTACGCGGGATCGATTTGTCCGTGACACAGGGAGAAATCTTCGGCTTCCTCGGGCCGAATGGAGCAGGAAAGAGCACGACGCTCCGCATCCTTTCGACGCTCCTCGCCGCCGATGCCGGGCAGGTGAGAATTGCCGGCTGCGATGTCGGCAAAGACCCCGGGGAGGTAAGAAAGCAGATCGGGTACGTGAGCCAGGCCGGCGGGGCCGATCCCCTGGCAACGGGAAGGGAGAACCTTCTCCTGCAGGCGAGGCTGTACGGGCTCGATCGGGTCCTTGCCAACCGGCGAGCCGGGGAGCTCATCGATGCGCTCGGCCTCCAGGATTTCATCGACCGTTTCGTGAAGACATGTTCCGGGGGCCAGAGACGGAAGCTCGACATCGCCATCGGGATGGTGCACAGCCCGAGAATCCTCTTTCTCGACGAGCCGACGACCGGCCTTGACCCGGTCAGCCGGTCGCAGCTGTGGGCCCAGATCCGGCTGCTGAGAAAGCTCGGCACGACGGTGTTTCTCACGACCCACTCCATGGAGGAGGCGGACGCGCTCTGCGACCGGGTGGCCATCATGGATCACGGGCAGATCGTTGCCGAGGGCACCCCCGGCGAGCTGAAAGGCGGCATCCAGGGAGACATCCTCTCCCTCACGGTGAACCACATCGAGGACGCACCCGAAATCGCCCTGGGTGTGCTGCGCGAGCTGGAAATGGTGCGTGAAGCAACGGCTGAAGGCGGGAGCCTGCGCCTCGTCGTTTCGCGGGGCGGGGAAGCGCTCCCGGTCGTGCTGCGGCTCCTGGAGGGGAGGGGAATCGATGTCGCGGACATCGCCCTCTCACGCCCGTCCCTCGATGACGTGTTCCTCCGCGCCGCGGGGCACTCCCTGAGGGATGAGGGCGCCGTGGCGGCGGTCAGTCCCGCCCGCTCGACGTCGGACACGGAGGAGTAACAGATGAAGCTCTTCAGGGATTTCCGGGTCCTGTTCGTGCGCAACATCAAGGGGAGCCTGCGCAACCCCATCTGGCTGTTCATCGGGATGTTTCAACCCGTGCTCTACCTGCTGCTCTTCGCGCCTCTCCTGAAGGGATTGGGCAGCGTGCCGGGGTTTCCCCCCGGCGGCGCGTACACGGTCTTCACCCCGGGTCTGCTGGTCATGCTGGCCCTCTTCACGACCGCCTTCGCCGGTTTCGGCCTGGTTGACCACATTCGAAACGGATTCGTCGAACGGATCCTCGTCACCCCGGCCAGCAGGTTCTCGATCCTTCTCGCCTACCTGGCGCGCGACGTGGCGGTGCTCCTCGTGCAGTCGGTCATCGCCGTCTTCCTGGCCATGCTCCTCGGACTCACGGTGAGCCTGCCGGGTCTCCTGGTGACCTTCGGCCTGATGGTGCTCACGGGAGCACTGATGGCCTCCTGCTCCTACTCGCTCGCGCTCCTGTTGAAAAAGGAAGACACCCTTGCATCCGTGATCAACACCTTTGCCACGCCGCTCCTGCTCTTGTCCGGGATCACCCTCCCCCTCACCCTGGCGCCGAAGATCATCCGAGCCCTCGCTTCGATGAACCCGTTTGCCTACGAAGTGACCGCCACTCGCGCGCTGTTCCTCGGGAACTTCGGCGATTCCGCGATCGTCGTCAGCGTGGCGCTGCTCAGCAGCCTTGCGGCCCTGGCATTCTGGTGGGCGATCCGCTCATTCAAGCGGGCGGCAGCGTAGAGCGGGGTTGACAACTGCCCCAAACCTTTCGAAATTCGTCGCACGCATGGAGAAGAGGGAAAAGCTCGGGGCCGAGATCCGGTTCCTCGGCCGGGTCCTCGGGGACGTCATCAGGGAACAGGCCGGCTCCGCGCTGTTCGAGCTGGAGGAGGAGATCCGCCTCGGTGCCCGGGCCCGCCGCGAAGGCGCACCGGGCGCCGAACGGGCGCTGGGCGCGCGCATCACGTCCATGAGCGATGCCGAGGCAAGGATCGTCGTGCGGGCCTTCACCATCTTTTTCGACCTGATGAACCTCGCCGAGGACCGGGAGCGGGTGCGCGTGCTCCGCGAGAGGGAGCGGGGACGCTACCCCGAGCCCCGGTCGGAATCAATGGAAGAGGCTGTCCTGCTGATGCAGAAGGCCGGCCTGGACGCGAAGGGAAGCCAGGCTCTCCTCGACATGCTTTCCATCGGACTGGTGTTCACCGCCCACCCCACGGAGGCGAAGCGCCGCTCGGTTCGCACGAAGGTCAGACTGCTGCGGCAGTTCCTCGTCCAGCTGGACGACGCGGACCTTCTCCCTCGCGAGCGGGAGAGGATCGTCACCCGGATCCGCTCTCTTCTCACCGGCCTCTGGCAGACGGATCTCATCCGGCCGCGCCGGCCCAGCGTGCTGGAAGAGGTGGAGGTGGGGCTGTACTTCGCCGCAACCCTCTGGGAGGTCGCACCGGATTTATACGCGGAGCTCGACCGCGCGCTGGGAAAGATCTACCCGGGGTCTTCCTTCCGCCTCCCGCCGTTTCTCGGCTTCGGCTCCTGGATCGGCGGCGACAGGGACGGGAACCCGTTCGTGAGTGCCCGCGTCACGGAGCTCACGCTCATGAGGATGCGTGCGGCAGCCGTGGATGCCCATCTCTCCCGGTGCCGGCTGCTCTTCGACGAGCTCACCACTTCGGAAAGACAGGCCGCGGTCTCCTGGGATCTGCGCCAGGCCGTGGACCGGCGGGCGCGGGAGTATCCCGAGATGCTTCAGCTTCTCGAGCCGCTTTCCCCCCACGAGATCTACCGGCGGTTCCTGAAGACCGTGGAGTGGCGGCTGCAGCGCACGCGCGCCATGGACTCCCTGGAGCATCTCCCCACGGGAGCGTACCGGACAGGGGCCGAGCTCTCGGCCGACCTTCTCCTCATCAGGGACAGCCTGCGAATGAACAAGGGAAGCGCCATCGTGGAAGGGAACCTCCAGGCCTGGCTCTGGCAGACGGAGGTCTTCGGCCTGCACTTTGCCCGCCTCGACATCCGCCAGGAATCGGGACGCAATACCCTGGTCGTGGCGGAAATCGTACGGGTCCTCGGTCTGTGCCCCGACTACACGTCTCTCGATGAGGGGGCGCGCCGGGCGCTCCTGCGAGGAAGCCTCGGTTCGCGCCGTGAGCTCCCTCATGATGCGCTCAGCGCCGATGCGCGTGAGACCCTGGATTCGTGCGAGGTCCTGAGGCGGGCCGCGGCCACCGTGGGTGAGGAAGCCCTGGGCGGGAACATCATCAGCATGACCCACCGTTTCAGCGACATCCTCGCCGCGCTCTGGCTCATGGAGCTGCGCCCCGGGCGGAGCGCGGGCCCCATGCCAGCCATGGACATCATCCCTCTTTTCGAAACGATCCGGGACCTCGAACATGCCCGGGAGATGGTGCAGGACATGCTGGACGATCCTGCCTATCGCCGGCACCTCGCGCGCCGGCGGAACGTGCAGATCGTCATGATCGGGTACTCGGACAGCACCAAGGACGGGGGGTACCTCGCCGCCTGCTGGTCGCTGTACAAAACGCAGAGCGTGCTCTCTGAGGTCGCCCAGCAGCACGGCGTGCGCCTGATCTTCTTCCATGGAAGGGGCGGATCGCTGGGCAGGGGGGGCGGACCGGCGGCCCGCAGCATCCTCGCGCTCCCCCCCGAGTCACTCGGGGCGGGGCTGCGCATGACGGAACAGGGTGAGGTGCTCGCCGACCGCTACGACGATCCCCGCATTGCCGGCAGGCACCTCGAACAGGTGATCTGGGCGACCCTCGCCGCCTCGCTCCAGCCGCTCACGCCGCCCCGCGCCGAGTGGCAGGCAGCAATGGAGGAGCTCGCACGGGAGGCCCTGGCCGCGTACCGCGCGCTCATCGAAGAGCCCTGTTTCCTGTCCTATTTTGAGCAGGCAACGCCCATCCTCGAGATCGAATCCCTGCCCATTGCATCCCGTCCCGCCCATCGGCACGGCGCCCGGGGTCTCTCCGACCTGCGCGCCATCCCCTGGGTCTTCGCGTGGACGCAGAACCGATGCATGATCCCCGCCTGGTTCGGGCTCGGCAGCGCCTTCCAGGCGTTCGCCCGTGCGCACCACGATGGATGGCAGACGATGCGCGCAATGTATGAGGGGTGGCCGTTCTTCCGCGCGACCCTCGACAACGCCGTTCTCGCCCTCGCGAAATCCGACATGGACATCGGCCGCACATATGCGGAGCTCGTGGAGGACGCGGAGGTACGGGAGAGGATCTGGGGCATGATCTCCGCCGAATACCAGCGCAGCAGGGACTCCGTGCTGCGGACAAACGGCCAGCCCCAGCTGCTGGAAGAGGTCGGCTGGCTCCAGCATTCGATCCGCCTGCGCAATCCGAACACGGACCCCCTGAACCTCCTGCAGGTGGAGTGGCTGCGGAGGCTCCGGGAGGCCGAGCGCCGCGGGGACGAGGAACAGCAACGGGAGTGCCGGGAGCTTCTGCGGCTCACCATCGAGGGAGTGGCGGCGGGAATGCGCACCACCGGCTGAGGTCCGCAGGCATCGCTGCCCCTCGACGCCGGGCGATTTCGGTGGTACATTGGAGTCATGGCGATCGATTCGGTTTCCCCGATCATGTCACCCTCGCCCCTGACGAGCCTCAGCAGGCCGCCGGAGACGACCCCCAATGCCCGTGAGACCGCCGCCCAGGAAAACGACGCACGCCGGATCGCGGAGTCCGTCAGCGGCGCCTCGCCGGCCGCGCAAGGCCGACCCGAGGAGAACAGCGGCCCTGTGTCTGCAGGAACGCGGGTCCAGGTCCCAGCCTCTCCCGATGCGGAAGGATCGCTGCGTGAAGCAGCCTCGCAGATCGCCCGGGCCTCCTCGGGTCCCGACTCCTCGGCCGCCCTTCGCAATGCCTCCGAGGCGTACCAGAGCCAGGCCAACGCGCGCGAAACCATCGCCCAGCAGCAGAAGAATAACGGTGCTACGAGCGTCAACGTGATGGCCTGACGGCCGGCGCGCCTCGCGGTGCTCATGATCCCATGAACCAATCCATTGGCATCTGGGGCACGCTCCCGCGGCCCTTCACCGTCCTTGCTCCCATGGAGGATGTCACCGACACCGTCTTCCGCCGGATCGTGCAGATCGCGGGCGCTCCGGATCTCCTTGTCACCGAGTTCACGAGCACCGACGGTTTGTGCACGGCCGGCCGCCATCGGGTCATTGGCAGGCTCAGGTTCACCGCCGGTGAGAGGCCCCTGATCGCCCAGATCTGGGGGAACACGCCCGAGTACTATCGGCGCGTTGCTGCCGAGATCCGGGAAATGGGATTTGACGGGCTGGACATCAACATGGGCTGCCCCGTGCGGAAGATCATCGAGCGGGGCTCCTGCGGAGCACTCATTGAGAATCCGGGCCTGGCGGCCGAGCTGATCGCGGCGGCCAGGGAAGGCGCCTGCGGCCTGCCGGTCAGCGTGAAGACACGCATCGGGGTCACCGAGTCACGGGCCGAGGAGTGGCTCGGTTTTCTACTCGACCAGGGGATCGCGGCGCTCACCGTGCATGGGCGGACAGTCGTCCAGCAGTCGGAAGGCGAGGCGGACTGGGACATCGTGGCTCTTGCTGTCCGTCTCCGTGACGAGACGGCACCGCACGCGCGCATCGTGGGCAACGGGGATGTGAGGACGGCCGATTCATTTCACCAGCGCCTGGAGGAGAGCCGGGCTGACGGCATCATGATCGGCCGCGGCATCTTCGAGAATCTTTTCCTTTTCCGCGCCATCCGCGGGGAGCCCGGGCCGCACGACTTCGCCCTGCTCAGTCCCGAAGAAAAAATCGCCTGGTTTCACCGTCACATTGCCCTGCACGAGGACACCTGGGGATCCGCGGGAAGGTTCGACGTGCTGAAGAAGTTCGCCAAGACATACCTGAGGGCCTTCGAAGGGGCGGGGCGCCTGATCGACGCGATCATGCATGCCCGCACGCACGAGGCGGCGCGCGCGACGCTCGATGCGTGGGTGGCGGAGCGCGGGGTCCTCCAGCGCGGCTAGAGGCCCGGCTGCCGCATGCGGGAATGTCCGCGCCGGTGGCGTATTCACGTCAAGGCAGGGGATCAGCCGAACTCGTCTAGAAACTGTATGACCCGTTCAGAGACGCGAGGAAGGGGTACGCCGGGGCTCCGTTCAAGTCGTACTCGCTGACGCTGAGAGACCCCGCCAGTGCGAAACCTTTCCAGAGCGAGGCGCTGACGGAGAGGGTGCCATCGTGGCGCAGGCCTCGAAAACCGAAGGACAGGGCATACTCGGTCGTGAGGGTGATGGGCAGCCCCTGGCCGCCCAGCGTGAGGCCGAGAGCGTTTCTGTAGTTGCTGTCGGGAGCGGGGGCTCCGAAATACGGCACGCTGTCCCATTCCCAGTCGAAGCGGTAGCGGGTCGTCAGGATCGTGAGAATGGGCACAGAGACTCCCGCTCCCGCCTTGGACAGGATCGCGTTGGGGCTTGCCATGAGGTCCAAGGCAAGCGTGTCATCGGCGGTGAAGGTGACGACCCGTTCGCCGAACCGGGGAGCGACGGTGAGCTTTGCCTGGGAGGACTGTATCAACGTCGATTGGACATCGGGACCTTCGGAATTGGACAGGTCAGCCGCCAGCGCGTACGAGATCTCCGGCGTGACCTGGTGCGAAACGGCGGCGTGCGCCGTGTTGGTCAGGGAGACCTGCGAGATGCCGTCGATGCTTCCGACGTAGCTGGCGTTCGCGGCCAGGGCGCCCTGGTCCCCGAAAAGGGGTGATGCCTTCCATGCGGCCTGGTTGTTGACCACGGCGCCGGAGTCGTCCACGGAGATCGAATCGCTTCCCCCCGCGGCGATCTCCTTCAGTGCGTCGTCCTTCTGACCGTGGTAGGCGACGTTTGCGTCCAACGAGTTGATGTAAGGCCCGCCGACCGTCTTGCCGAACCGCCGGAGTCGAGTGGAAGGAGGCGACAGGGCTCACCGCGTCCTCCAACTAGGTTGCATTGGTTTGCACTGAGCGATGACATCGCCGTTGGCGATGTCCAAAGATGCAAATGGAGTGATTGTTCCGTGGCGGTGATCCGTGGAGGGCAAAGGCAGTTGAATGCTGGAAGGGTTATGTGGAGCTACACCAGGCCGAACTTCTCCTCAATCGCATCGAGGGCCGCCTCGTCGATCCGGACAATAGGACCCAGTTTCATCGCGTTCAGCACAGCGCGCGCGCTGAACTCCGCCACCTCCAGCCGGTCGAACGCCTGCGTGAGGGTGGCGCCGGTGGTGAGCACCGCATCGTTTTCAAGCAATGCCACCGGCGAGGCCGGCGAGATCTCCCGTGCGAGTGCACGTTCGTCGGTGAACTGGCGCCCGTAACGCACCAGCGGGATGCTGCGCAGCACGACGTAGCTCTCGGGGATGATCGCGCTGTCCAGGCTCGTGCCGGTCACGGAGAAGGCGGTGACCGCAGGGGACTGGGCGCTGGCAATCGCATTGATCTTGGCCTGGGCCGCGTAGATTTCCTGGTGGAGGACGACCGCCCTGCTGGGGACGGTGCCGCGCTCTCTCCTTCCCCCGCGCACCATCACGAAATCCGATTCGTCGAGGTAGCTTCGGTCCACGCCAAAGGGGCTGATCAGGAAAGATTCCCGGTCCACCCGGGCGGACACGGTGCCCTCCGTGCTGGTCATGAGGCGCTGGCGGTAGGCGCGGTGCACCATCTCGCGCATGTCGCGACGCAGACTGCGCTCCTCCGATGAGCGGGGGAGGGGTTCGAGCTCGGGCAGCCGAAGGTTCTTTCCCTGCTGGGAGAGGGCAATTTCTTCGGGCGCCAGGGCGCGGGCCTGCCCGAGTGAGCTCGCATTGATGAGCGTGCGTGCGCAGAAGTCCAGGGTTTCGAAACGCTGGAATGCCTCCAGGAGGTCGCGTCCCCCGGTCGCCACGCCGTGGTTTTCCAGGAGCACGCTGTCGAAGCCCCGCGCGAAAGCGTCCGCAAGGTTCTTCCCGAGCTCTTCCGAGCCGGGGATCGCGTAAGGAGCGTACCCCACCGCGCCGCACACGGAGCGCGCCTGGGGGATGATGCTCGTGTCGGGAATCACGCGCACGAGACTGAATGCCACGAGCGCCGCGGGGTGGGCGTGCAGGACGGCGCGGATGTTAGGCCGACGCGAATAGACGGCGCGATGAAAGGGATACTCGGAGGAAGGGGGATGCGTTCCCTCGACGACGGTGTCGCCGCGCATCCGTACAATGTCGCCTTCCGTGAGCCCGCCCTTGTCGATCCCGCCGGGCGTGATCCAGACGTCCCCTGACTCGTCGAGGATGGAGATGTTCCCGCCGGACGTCGTGGTCATGCCGTATCCATAGACGCGCCGCATGATCGTGACGATCTGCTCGCGGGGATGCATGTACTCGTACTTCATTCGCTCGGCCCCCCTGGAGAAGAGTATACTATTCGGGCATTGTGGTGAGGCGCCCGGAGGCGCCCGCACGACATGCAGCTGCCGTCATTCGCCCTGGAGAGGTTTTTCGCCCGGCACGAGTTCAAGGCCCGGCACCTGCTCTGCGCATCCGACTGTGAATCGGTGAGCATCAGCGAGCTGCTCTCGATGGAGCCGGGGGCCTCCGAGGCATTCGGGAAACTGGGTCTGGGATACACGGAAAGTCCGGGCAGCCCGTCGCTTCGCGCGGCAATCGGGCGGATCCACGCATCGGTGGGCCCCGAGGACATCCTGGTGACGAGCGGCGCCGAGGAGGCGATCTTCCTGTTCATGCACGCGGCCCTCGCGCCGGGGGATCATCTCGTGGTCCACCAGCCCTGCTACCAGTCTCTGGTCGACGTTGCTCGTTCCATCGGCTGCGAGGTCACCGGGTGGCAGGCGCGCGAGGAAAGCGCCTGGGAGCTCGATCCGGACGATCTTCCCCGGCTCGTGCGCCCCTCGACCCGGGCAATCGTCCTGAACGTGCCTCACAACCCCACCGGCTTTCTCATGGGCAGGGACGCGTTCCTCCGGACCCTGGAGTGTGCAGAAGCACGCGGCCTCCTGCTTTTCTCGGACGAGGTGTACAGGGGGCTGGAGCGCGCGCCGGGCGACCGCCTTCCCCCGGCGTGCGACGTGAGCCCGAGCGCCGTCTCACTGGGCGTGATGTCGAAGACCTACGGGCTGCCGGGCCTGCGCATCGGCTGGATTGCCACGCGGAACGCGGGCCTGAAGGCGCGAATGGCGGAGCTGAAGGACTACACGACGATCTGCGCGAGCGCCCCTTCCGAGTTCCTTGCAGAGGTCGCGCTCCGGCACGCCGAGACCCTGGTGACTCGCAATCGCGGGATCATCGATGCCAATCTGGGGCTGCTCGATGCATTCTTCAGACGTCGCGCCCATGTCTTCTCCTGGCACCGACCGAAGGCCGGACCGATTGCCTTTCCCCGGTTCCTGCGCGGAGACGCGGAGGGGTTCTGTCGTGACCTGGTGGAGTCGAACGGCGTGCTCCTGGCGCCGGGCGTGCTCTTCGGCGGCCCCGGGAGCCATTTCCGAATCGGCTTCGGCAGGAGGAGCATGCCGGAAGCACTGGCAGAGCTGGAGACGTTCGTCGAACGGAACCTCATGGACGGCCGAGGCGCGTGAGCAATATGTTTCACCCGTTGCCGAAGCGTTCGGAGGGTCCCCATGTATCCAGCTCCTGGATACCCATGTATCCAGCTCCTGTCTGAACGCACCACAGACGAGTTTTCGATGTTTCTCATATTCCCTTGTTCTGTAAGGAGATACACGCAAATGTGCCGAAACCAGCAATTTGGCACACCGCTTGCAACTACCAACGCGGTTGTCAACCATTCCCTATTCATCACAGGAGGTTTGTATGAAGAGATCGCTCCTCATTCTTCTGGCCCTGGCACTTGTCGTCCTGATCGCGGCACCAATTTTCGCTTCCGGCGGAAGCGAAAAGAAAGTGAAGACGATCGCGTTCATGCCCGGCGTCGCCGATCCGTTCTATTACACAATGGAGAAGGGCATACGGGCGAAAGCCAAAGAGCTCGGCGTGAATATCGTCGTCGGCGACTATCCCGCTACGTGGGGTCCCGAGGTGCAGACTCCGAACCTGCAGGCGCTGATGGCGAAGGGCGGCATCGACCTTCTGCTCATCGCCCCCACATCGACCACGGCCCTCGTTGCTCCGCTGAAGGCCATCTCGGACAAGGGTATCCCTGTCATCACCGTTGATACCTACCTCGGCGACGGCGACTATTCCAAGGCCAGCAACTACAACTTCCCCTTAGCCTACATCGGGACGGACAACAAGCTGGGCGGCAAGCAGGTCGCCGAACACCTGGCGAAGCTCATCGGAGAGAAGGGCAAGGTGTACGTGGTGAACACGAACCCCGACGTCTCCTCCGTCATCGACCGCGGCAATGGCTTCAAGGAAGGCATCGCGGAGTTCCCCAATATCCAGCTGGTCGGCATGGACTACTGCATGGATAACCAGCAGAGGGCAATGGAGCAGACCACCGCAGCCCTGCAGAAGAACCCCGACATCGTCGGCATCTTCGGCGTGAACGTGTTCAGCGCCCAGGGCTCTGCCCAGGCAGTGAAGAACGCGGGCCTCGTCGGCGCAGTGAAGATCGCGTCATGGGACGCGACCCAGACCCTGATCGACGCCCTGAAGGGCGGGGACATCGACCTCGTCCTGGCGCAATTGCCTGCAGAGATCGGCTCCCTCGGCGTGGACGCGGGGTACAAGTACCTCGGCGCCAAGACCATGCCTCCGAAGAAGATCATCCCCGGGTTCCAGTTCTTCACCAAGGACAACGTGAACAACGCGGACATGCAGCAGTACGTCTACTCGAAGTAAGGACCGCGGCCACGGTACTCCGTGGCATTTGCGTCGTTCGAAAGGGCCGGCGTCACCTGGCGCCGGCCCTGCTCTCTTTATCATTCGGCGACATCGATTGCGATCACATCGAACGTATTGTACTATCCGGCCGGGGAAGGGGTGATGGTGCATGGGGGACAAGGCTCTGGTGACGAACAACGGAAGGGCGCGGACGCCGGCGGTGTCCCTGCTGGCGCGCAACTGGGCCTTCTTTTTCCTGGTGCTCACCCTCGTCGTCTTCTCATTCACGGGGAAGAATTTCTTCGCCATCAACAATTTCCAGAACATCGTGCACCTTGGCACCACGGCCCTCCTCCTGGCGTGCGCCGAGACCTTCGTCATCATCACGGGGGGCATCGACCTCTCCGTCGGTTACGTGCTCGGGCTTTCGGCCGTGTCGGCCTCGAGCGCGATGCAGGTGCTCTACGCCGCGCACTGGTCGGTCGCCGCGTGCATTCTCGTCGGAATCGGTGTGGGGCTCGTCTCGAGCCTCGCCTGCGGGCTTGCGGCGGGAATCCTCGTCTCGCGCTACCGGGTGCCGCCCTTCATCGCGACCCTGGGCACACAGGGCATTGCCATCGGCGTGACGTACCACATCTGCGGCGGATTCCCGGTCTGGTACCTTCCGCCCGGCCTGACGGAGATCGGCAACGCCTACGTTCTGTATATCCATCCGGCATCGGGGGCGTGGCGCTTCTTCTCCCGGCCCGCCGGTATCGCCGCATCGCGGATCAAGGAGCTGGTGCGGCTCATCCCCGTGTCATTCATCCTGATTTTCGTTTTCCTCATTTTGCTCTGGCACCTGTTGAAGAACACGCGCTTCGGCCAGCACACGTATGCCATCGGAGGCAGCATGGACGCGGCGGTCCGCGCGGGGATCAACACGCGCCGTCACCTCATCTTCGTCTACGTCCTTTCCGCCTTTCTCGCGGGGCTCGCGGGGATCGTCGACCTGTTCCAGACCGGGACCGGAAACTTCACCACCTTCGGCGCCCAGCTCGAGCTGTTCGCCATCGCAGCGGTGATCATCGGAGGGGCGAGCCTCATGGGAGGCAAGGGGCGGGTGCTCGCCTCCGTGGTGGGTGTCATCCTCCTGAAGGTGCTGGAGAACGGCTTGAACCTCTCCGGCGTGGAGCCGTTCTACCGCTACATCGCGGTCGGCCTCATTCTCATCGTGGCGGTCGTCATCGACCAGCTCTTCCCGGATCTCTTCTAGGCGGCCAAGGAGCGGCACATGACGCGGCGGGCAGGAATCACCTCATTCGTCGGGCAGCGCTGGTCGGTACTGTTCTTCCTCGTTGAACTGGTCTTCTTCAGCGCCGTGGCCCGCGGGTTTTTTACACTGAACGGCGTGCAGATCGTGCTCTTCTACAGCACGACCCTCGCACTCCTTGCCACCGCGGAAACCCTGGTCATCGTGACCGGGGGAATCGACCTCTCGGTCGGGTTCGTCATGGGCTTCGCTTCCGTCATCTCGGCGAAGCTGTCGGGCCGGTTCGCCGAGATGGGTCTTGCGCCCGAGCTGGCCCTGCTGCTCGCGATCCTCATCACGCTGGCCATCGGTCTTCTCCCGGGGTTCGTGAACGGCCTGCTGGTCGCGCGGCTGAAGGTGCCGCCGTTCCTCGCCACGTTCGCCGTCCAGGGCATCACGTACGGGACCTCGCTCCTGATCACCCAGGGATCGGCGGCGATCAACGTGCCCAACCTCGCCAATGTCATCGGCAATGGGTACTTGATCTATCTTGTTCCCGGGCAGGGCGTGTCGCTGTTCACGCGGCCGCAGGTCGCGCCGGGCACGCCCGTCATCGACATCATCCCGACGATGGTGGTCGTGACCGTGCTCTTCGTGGCGGTGGCCGCGTATCTCCTGAAGCGGACCCGTTTCGGGCAGCACACCTACGCGATCGGCGGAAACATCGACGCAGCCATGCGGGCGGGCATCAACACGAACCGGCACCTCGTGGCCATCTACGTGATCTCCTCGTTCCTCGCCACCCTGTCCGGCATCATCTACATGATGGAGTATGTCACGGGCAAGTCCGACGCCGGATCCTCGTTCATGCTGGACTCGGTCGTGGCTGTCGTCATCGGCGGGGCGAGCCTCTTCGGGGGGACGGGGACGGTCTGGAGGACGATCCTCGGCGTGCTCATCCTCTCGGTGCTGGAGATGGGGCTGAAGATCATGGGAGTGCAGACCTTCGACAAGTACATCGCGGTGGGGATCATCCTCATCTTTGCCGTGCTGATCGACCAGTTCTTTCCCGAGCTGGTACGGAAGGAGGATTGACAATGGGGTACCTGCTCGAGGTCAGGAACATCACGAAGCGTTTCGGCGGCCTCGTGGCCGTGAACAACGTGAGCATGGGGGTGAACGCCGGCGAGGTGGTGGGCCTCCTGGGGGACAACGGCGCGGGAAAATCGACGCTGATCAAGGTCGTCTCCGGCGTATACGGGGCGGACGAAGGAACGATCCTCTTCCAGGGCAAGCAGGTGCAGATCAATTCCCCGATGGACGCGCTGGGAATGGGGATCGAGACGATCTACCAGGACCTCGCCCTCGCGGAGAACCTCAACACGCCGGCGAACATTTTCCTCGGACGGGAGAAGATGAAGAAGGTGCTCGGGGTCCTGAACGTCCTCGACCACGCCTACATGCACGCGGAGAGCCGCAAGGTCCTTGAAAAGCTCGACATCCTCATCCCCTCCCTGCGCAACCGCATCCGGGCCCTCTCGGGCGGCCAGCGGCAGGCTGTGGCGATCTCCCGCTCCATCTACTGGGACGCGAAGTTCCTCATCATGGACGAGCCGACCGCCGCACTCGGCGTCGCCGAGCAGAAGAAGGTCATCGACACCATCAACCTCCTGAAATCGCACGGCCTGGGGATCATCGTCATCAGCCACCAGATGCACGACATCTTCCAGGTCGCCGACCGCATGGTGATCATGCGGCGGGGAGAGAAAGTGGCGGAGCTCGTCACGAAGCAGACGAATCCCGACGAGGTGGTGAGCCTGATCGTCGGCGCGGAGACGGTCACGCACTAGGTCGATGCCGAAGGCGTATTTGTCACCGCCGAAGGTGGTGGGCGTATGAAGCTCTACAGAAAGACGATCCTGTTTTTCATCGGCGTCATTGCGTTCCAGTCGATCCTCACTATCTTCCTCATCACGAACTTCACGCGCCGCGCAAACCTCGCCGATGCGCAGAAGGAGCTGGAAGACGAGGCGTCGGTGCTCTACGAAGGCTTTAACGCGTGGAAGCGCCAGATCTGGATCAGTCTCGTCTCGATCGCGGACGACACGCAGCTCCTCCGGCAGTTCGCGCGCGACCGGGAGCGATCCCTGCGGGAGCTGCTCCTGGTCTCGAAGGTCGACGCGCTCGGACTGAAGGACACGCGGGGCAACGGCATCTCCAGCCTCGCGCAGACCTTCCCCGGAATTCTCACGCTTTCCGACGTGCAGTCCCTCGCCAAGGCCCGGCCGTACCCGTATATCGAGCTGATCACCGTGCGGGGCACCCTCTGCCTGGTCGGGGCGACGACGCTCTCCTGGGGGCCGGGGAGGTCACCCGACGTATTTCTCATCAAGCGCCTGGACTCCGGGTTTTGCGACCAGCTCACCCTGAACAGGAACTCCCTGGTGGCGTTCCTGCAGGGCACGCATACCCTCGCCTCGACTCTCACCACCGACATGGGGTCGGGCTTCTTCGATCCCCGGGCCATGCGCAGCGCCTACCAGGAGGTCTACGACCGGCGCATGGGCGCTGCTCGGTTCAACGCCGCCTTCCAGAGGCTTGGCCGGCTGGATCACCAAAGCGAAGGCGACGAGCTGTTCCTGGGAACCTTCGTGTCCAACGAGCCGTTCAATGAAAAGCTCCTCCTCCTCGACCGGGCGATCCTCCTGGTGTCCCTGGCCGGCGCGCTGCTCACCGTGCTCCTGAGTCTCTTCTTATCGCGCAACATCACCCATCCCATCGGCGAGCTCCTGGGCGCCATGGGACGCATCCGCGACGGGGCGCTGGACACGCAGGTGCGCACACGGGGCGGGTCCGAGCTCAGACGGCTTTTCGAGGGGTTCAACGACATGGCGCGCGAGCTCGCGCAAAGCCGGGCGGCCATGCGCAACGCCCTGCACGAGACGGTGCTTTTGAAGGAGTACAATGAAAAGATCGTGAACTCGATCCGCGCCGGCATTGCGATCGTGAACAGCGATCTCGTGGTGGAGAAAGCGAACAGCTCCTTCCTTTCGACCTTCGGCCTGGACGCCGCCCGGGCCATGGGGGCGCCGCTCACCTACCTCGACATCGACATCATCGACGAAATGATCGTGGAGAAGATCTTCGCGATCTTCCGGCGGGAGAGCGAGTTCCACTCACAGGTGTCGCGCTCGCGTGCCGGCAAGGTCTACGAGATACGGCTGTACCCGTTTTACAGCACCGAGGGCGGGTTCCACGAGGCTTCGGGCTGCGTGTTCATGGTCGACGACATCAGCGCCCGCACGGAGCTCGAGGAGAAGATTTTCCAGGCCGAGAAGCTTTCCACCATCAGCATGCTTTCGGCAGGGATGGCGCACGAGATCAACAACCCGCTGGGGTCCATTCTCACCAACGTGCAGAACCTCATCGACGAAGAGTCGAACGCCGAACGGCGCGTGTCGCTGAAATGGATCGAGCAGGAGACCCGGCGGATCGCGCGGATCGTGCAGGAGCTGCTGAACTTCGCCGCCGCCGATTCCGGGCATGCACCGGGCTCTGACGTGAACGGCGTAGTGCGGGAGGTGGTGGGCCTCATGGCCCGATCGCCGGGCCGGGAGGAGCGGATCCGCATCGACATGAGGCTGGCCCCCGGGCTCCCGCCTTCGGTCGTGAGCACCGACGAGCTGAAACAGGTGGTGATCAACCTGCTGAGGAACTCCATCCAGGCGATACCGGAAGCGGGACGCATCGTCGTCAGCACGCGCCTCACCGAGGGGGGCGCGGTCGCGCTGGCGGTGGCAGATACGGGCACGGGAATCCCCAAGGAGATCATCCCGCGGATCTTCGATCCCTTCTTCACGACCAAGGCAAACAGGGAAGGCACCGGCCTGGGCCTTTCCGTGGTCTACGGGATCGTCAGCAAGTACCGCGGCTCCATCGACGTGAGGAGCCGGGAAGGCCGGGGGACGCGCATGTCCCTGCACCTGCCCTGCATGGCCGCCACCGGACGGGGCGCCGCATGAAGGGATGTACCGTCCTCATCGTCGATGACGAGGAGGGAATCCGGCACGGCCTGATGACCATGTTCCGCAAGGAAGGGTTCACCGTGCACTGGGCCGCGGACGCGGAAGAGGCCGTGGCGGCGGCGGGCCGGCTTCCCGTGGACGTCGCCGTGGTGGACGTGCGCCTCCGCGGGGGCCGGTCCGGCATCGATCTGCTGCAGGAGCTGAAGAGGCTCGAACCCGACGTCGTGGTGATCGTCATCACCGGTTTCGGAAGCATCGACAACGCGGTGGCCGCCATGAAGGCCGGCGCGGCCGATTACTTCCTCAAGCCCATCGATAACGCCCGGTTGCTCGACGCGGTGCGCAGGAACCTCGCCCTGCGGACTCTGGCAACGGAAAACAGGTTTCTCCGCGACGAGCTGATGCGCCG
>Ga0187886_1001208_pt1 | contig 24794 bp, 14 predicted proteins | sample June2016WEW_20_1_FD_133001 | JGI IMG/M metagenome (GOLD analysis project Ga0187886, IMG submission 133001) | Peatland microbial communities from SPRUCE experiment site at the Marcell Experimental Forest, Minnesota, USA - June2016WEW_20_150 | ecosystem: Environmental > Terrestrial > Soil >... | reverse complement strand
GCAGATGCTTGAGGTTCCGAACCATCAAGTGTGTACTTAATGATCGCATTTGAAACTTGGGAGCTCACAACTACCTGAAACTTGGTTTGATAGAATCCATGTTTCACAGAAAATTCGGGAATATCAGTTGATACAAGTCCAAGCTTCGGAAAAATGTGCTGCCAAGTGTTAGATTGTGCTTGTACGAGACCATTTGACATTCCCCAAAAACAAATAGATTGAAGTAGGACAAAGAAGCTTCTTTTTATCACACATTCCTCGGTCTTTCTAATCAGTCTTGTTGAGTAAAGATTGATTGAGAAACACAGTATCTTATGAGAAGATACGTAGATATTCGAAGATAATCATCATTACCTGTATTAAAGTTGAAAATTTTTGTGCCTGAATAAGAAGATATCGACAAATATGATTCCTGTGTCCATTGAAGTATATAAAGAATCGGTACTTGAAAACGCTTGCTTGCTATCACAAGGACAACTGGAATGACTTGAATTTTTGAATCATCAAGATATGCTAGTGTGATTCTTGTTTCACCTGCTTATTTCACCAGGAGCATATAAGTTAATATCTCCACTGAACTTTTATGATTTTGAAATCGTTTGGTTGAACGATTCTTTTCATGTCACAATTGTATACCTTGTGTTTTTCCGTCGTTATGTTGAATTTGATTACTATGGTTACTTAACCTATGCCGGGCAGGAAGTCAATCGAGCCGAGAAAACTAAAAAAAATACGCCCGCAGCTTTCTATGAGCTACGGACGTAATTTGTTTCACAAGGGTCTAAATAAACTTTTCTCAATAATATGGAGCACCAGTAGTTCCTACATCAACTTGATAGAGTGTCCAATTTGCTGCTGGTTGAGTGATTCCACTTATCATATAGAGCTTTTTTCCAAAATAAAAATTTTTACAATTGGCCGGCAATATATTTTTGTAAAGAATATCTACCCTGTCTGGTGTTATTGGTATATTCATCGCATCGGTAGCAATCAGAATGGGATCTGTTGAATCAGTCCCAATATACATCTTACTTCCATCAGCAGAAAAAGAAAAAGTTTTTATGAGACGGGAAGAGAAAATTCCATTTGCCAAGTCGAGAACTAGTTCTTGGCTTCCCACCATACTCGTATCACTAATCGAATGGCGATAGATCTTATTTCCAGCCGCAACATAGACGTATTTGTTGAACACACGTATACCTAAAATTTTGTCGCTGGAATAATAATTGCTTTCCAATCTTTGTGAACCATCAGGCCGAAGCACTACCATACCACTCATATTGCCGCCGGCGTAGAAATAACCGTTGTCATCAAAATCACCGTAGTTAATATTTATCAGAGAAGTAAACCGCAGTGAATCCTTTGTTGAATCTGTCGACCCATTCATATCTATCATATAAATTCGCTTCTGGAATTGGCTGTTGAGATAATAGAAGTTCCCTTGCGGACTAATTTTTGCATCCGTCGGTAGATAAGTAGCTTTTCCAATCGCCGTCTTATTTCCGTTTGGAGCAACTTTAAAGATAGTACAAGGAGCAACTCCTTTGATAACATATAGATTTCCATTTGCATCGATTGTTACCGTACCCAGCGGAAAATTATCTAAAAAAGCATTAGATTTTGATTTGACAAGATCGATTTTATAAGGACCTATCGTCGCTTTAACAAGCGCTTTTGACGAAAGAACTTTAACTATACAAGAATTAGATACAATATCAGGTCTGTGCATCGAGATTGAAGTCGAAGTGATTTTAATAACGTCTGCAGTCACATTATCAAAATTGATACCCTGATAAATGATGGTTGAATCCTTGTTTGTACTTACATTATGAACTATACTTGTATCTATTGCGCTGTCGAAACCCGAGCCGTAAATTGTAATGATATTTACACCAGGCGCTGCTTCTTGCGGCGGGTCAATAGATGTGATTGTTACTTCAGTACTTGATGTAGCTGGTTTATACCACTGTGGTTCGGCTACATCATATTTACACCCTATGATCACGACCAAAGATATCGCCAGCAAGAATGCCGTAATTATTAAGAAGCTATAGACTTTCATAATCTCATTCCTTCCTCTATTCAAAATGTGAACCGTGTCGTCATCCGCTGAACCTTATCGAAAACACCAAACGGCATATAGGCGTAATCAAAGGCAAAACCTAATTGGGATACGCCAAGTCCAAACGACAGCCCGTTTCCGCCGTTATCATTTGCATAGCCGCCGCGCAAAGACAATGTATTCATGAACCTATATTCCAGTCCTATTTTAATCTGCTCTGGATGATCAATGTAATGACTCGCATCAATACTTATAGAGAGTGAATGATTCAGAGAATTCTCATCTATTAGATCTATCAGATTCATCGATATACCGAGTGTGAATACCAATGGTGCCTGAAATCCTTCCTCCGCATATTTCACTTGCTGCGAAAAATTCCTTACGGACATCCCAAATACCAGACTTTTATATCCTGTCTTGAATTGTGTTCCAAAATCAAAAACAAACGGTGATAGTTTATTTTTCACCGTGGACGTATCTGCGATATTTCGCTGACCAGTTGGATCAGTTGTGTCTTGTCGAATATTCACCGCTATATCAGATGTGCCTAGATCTTGTCGTACCCACCGAATATTCGCTCCAACAGAAAATCGATCCGTAAGCTGTTTAGCATATCCAACACCTATAGCTAAGGCATTCAATTTAAATATACCTATATCATCATACTGCAGTGGAACTGCTTGATTTACACGCGTACCATAGAATTCTCCATAATCCACACTCTGTATACTGAGACCTATGACTCCATAATTCCCTTTAGCCGGACAAAGAGCCATGCCAAAGGTGTAGTGCTTGATATCCGCAATCCATTGATTAATACTTGCTGTCATATCAAAAAAGTTTTCCATTCCCGCCATGCCTGCAGGATTAGAAAATAAAGCACTAGAATTTATCTGAAGACTTGTAGTCGCCTCCGCCATAGCAGCCAAGCGTGCATCAGATACCACACTCAAAAATTGAAAGCCTGTCTGGGCTAATTTTTGATAGTCTTGAGCATACGTAATGCTCACCAACAGACTCACCATTAGAACGCGAACGATTAATCTACATACCTTATTTTTCATTGATTATCTCCTTACCTGATAACTACGAACTTGCGAAACACCGACCCCTGTCCAGATGTTTCAACATAAAGGATATAAATACCACTGGCAATAATCTGCCCTGATGAAGTTTTCGAATCCCATAGTTCATCACCGGATCCACTATGATCTTTTTCCCAAATAAGGTCGCCTCGCTCGGTGAAGATTTTCAGTTTACAATCGGCCGGTAATCCGTAAAAAGCTATCCGATCGATTTGAGATTTGTCGCCAAACTGGAAGAGACGAGCACGAATATCATAAGGATTCGGTACAACTCGAACTAAATCTAATCCCTTACCACTGGCAATTGCATATAAGGTAACAAAACTTGCACCACTATATGTTACAATATCATTAGCGCTATAATGTGAACCAGAAACCCAATCTCCTTTGGAATTCAGTACTTTCCAACGATATTTATCAAGATCCGGAGTTGTCGAGTCATGAGAAATATTTTCTTTACATATATATCTCGAACCATTATAAGACACTATGTCATGTGTCGTATCGGCATACGAAGCGCCAAGAACCCAATCTCCTTTATCAAATGCAACCGAGTCTCCTTTAGATGTCAGCAATCTCCAATGATGAGTTGTATCCGCAAGCGGCTTTGTTGTATCAGAAACAGGAAGTGTACATATATAAAACAAACCTCTATAAGACACAACATCATGAGTTGTGCTGTTATAACTAGTGTCAGCAACCCATGCTCCTTTATAGTTTGTTATTAATTTCCAAAACTTAGGATTAGCATCTGGAGGATACGGTGTAATGGGTTCAGCCGGTTGATTTAGAGTCGCGGGCACATTTGTCACTGTCCAAAACATACTGCTGTAAAGTGTACGGGGAACTCCAGGAATATCAACCTGTGTGCCATCGTCCTTTGATTGGATATAGTAATAATTGTCTGAACCCCGATTTGCAGTTATATCGATAAAGCTATGGACGACGTTCGTCTTGCCGCATTCGAAAATCTTTTCATATACTGAATGTCGGTTCAGAACGGTGCCAACAGATCGATAGATTATATATCCCCCAAAGTGACCACCTTCATCGGTTGGATCCCAATCTAACACAATCCCTTTGTCTTTGGAGGTGACACTAAATTTTGGTGGTGATGGTGGAGCCTTCGGAAGATTATTATATCCTAAATTGTAATGCCGCAAGGCATTGCGATATGTCTGCAAAATGGAATCTTTTCCGGTCTCGCACCATTTTCGCTTATATAGATTATAATCTGTCGTAGTGCTTCCGTCGGGCATAACAAGAATCGGTGCTCCTGTCTTATTCCTCCATTGGAGCCAGTTGCCGCCAACTTCACGACCCTTTTCCCATGAAATTCCAGATACGCATTCTGCCATGACGATATGAATACTGTCGCCTGGTACCATTGTATATGGACCGTATGCCATCTCTGGTTGTACACCGCCGCCGGTGTTTCTTCTTGGGTCTATATATAGTTTAGGGTACTTGTCATCTACGAGCACGTCATGCTGTACTGCCGGATGGCCGTCTGTTATCGCTGCCCAGCGGTCTGCCATCACTGTTTCATCGTACTGACTTATATCGCTATTGAAGATAGTCTGATCAGAGCTGATGAAGTTATTCGTTATGGGCTGGTATGGATCGTCCGATCTATCGCTTGCACTTTTATCGGCGTGTAGCGTCACACATCCTGCATATTTGGCTGCTGCCAATTCCCCATCTTCAGTCTGTGCCGGATCTCCCCAGTCCTCATCATACGTAACTTGCGTACGCTCGTAGTCTGGTCCGTACCATGTGTACGCTGCTCTCAACTGATAGAGAGGAGAATTTGGATCGGTAAACTCAGATGCTGTCGGATCTCCGCCAATCGAGTGATTTATATTGCTTTCTCCCCACGTCGAATTCCATGAACCCCATCCCTGGTTGAAGCCGGTACAGCTTACTCCGGCAAACGAATACCGATCACAAAAATAGAAATACACGGAATGCAATGTGTCATGTATGACATCGCCGGCGGCATCATAGATGCCGGTGTTTGTAAAGACAAAATCCTTAATAAAGTAATTGTCATGGTTCGACTGATCAAACGCCATAACCTTTTTAGTGACCGTGATTCCTATGGAAGTGTTGAACTTCACTAAGACCATGCGATCAGCGTCTATAGTCGGATCTATCACATTCAACGAATCGAACGAATAAAGATCCGATGCAAGCTGTCCATTCACGGTGACAACTGGAGATGCCCTTTTTCCAATGAGTTTGATATCCTGTGGAAAGATTTTAGTATTGTACGTCCCGACTCGGGGACCTACGTCTATTACTTTATGGGTTTTTTTCGTCCCATCTCCGGGATCATTGAAATCCATGCAACCAATCCACAAGCCTCTGCAACGCATTGTATTCTGATCAATACTATATTGGGCAGGCCATGAAAAAATGTTGGTATTTGAAGCTGTAAATTCATTCTCAAATTCTGCACCTATTTCGTTAATAGGTGATTGTAATGAAGTGATCCGGAGCCATTTAATCCGTTGGGCATAGTCGGTCTGAATACCGACTAAAACTAAAAGGCATACTGCGAGTATCGGAAGTAAATTTCCAATTTTCATTTTTTGTGTTTTCATGGTTTTTCTCTTTCTGTTTTCTAATCGGTGAAATCGAACGAAAGTTTCAGGCCGAAATAGATATTCCGGGGATCCAGGAACCAGAATGTGGATGCATTCGGCATATCTATATACGCTTTGTCTTTGTTGATCTTGTCTATCTTAGCCTGATCGACTTTCACCCACCGTTGGTAAACAGGAATGTTCGGATTATCAATATACTGCCAGTAATTGCCGGATGTGCCTTCATAAATAATCGGGCGTATTTCCCCGGGTCTGGTTCGGTCGATGGTTTTTTTATACAACTCGGGCTGCCAATCGACGCCCGGTGTACGATAGACACCCACCTTATCATCTCCTGGAATATTATCGTATGCTTCGCTTTTGGGAAGATGGAGGGAATTCATATACGGATCATTTATATTACCGGGGTCAAAGCCGTACAACTTGAGCGTATTCAAGACGTTGTTGATGTCCATAAATAATTCCAGCTTGAATTTTCCAATAGCGATGCTCTTGTCAAGCCGCAATGCCGTATTAAAGAAATCGACTGCCTGAATATTATAAGATGTAGAAGGAAGGGCCTTTGTATTCCATGTGGTCCAGAAGCCAGCCTGCCAGTCAAAAGTCGCGTTTAATCTCCAACCGCCTAGAATTTTATTTCTTAATATCGAAGGACCCCAATCATCAGGTGTGAATAAGCTGAGATTGACTCTAGCATACGGCTGAGGAACAGGACGGTCTTGGTACACATTCACGGTTGCTTCATCCCATTTATTCTGGTCCGAAGGATTGTCATACACCTTCGAACTGCCGAAATGCCCGGTGCTGTTCACCTGATACGTGTAATTGGCGAAACCAGATACCCAGCGCCCGAAAGTTCTACGCAGTGTTAGCTCAAATCCACGTGAATCCTGGTAGTTATTTGCAGTCGATTTTGTATACGCAAAACCGGCAATGGAAGAAATATATTGAGTGAAATCTTGCTGGTCTGAGATATCATTGTAAAAGGCTGCTATTTGTAACAAGAAATCTTCTAATAAAATTTGATCAAAGCCCAGTTCGTAAGAAATCGTTTTGGCAAGAATGAGATTAGGATTGCCAAAACTCGTCATCATACCGTGATCGTCTCGTTCGACACGGAACAGACTTTCGTATTGTGGTACCTGCCTGAAATGACCGTAATTGAAGAACAACTTGGAATTTTCTGTAATTGGATGCGCGATACCGAGGCGTGGGCTCAACTGCCACTGCGGTTTGAAGTTCTCCTTCGTAAAATCCTTATTCGGATCGAATGCTGAGGAGAAGAAGCTCGGGTCAAATTGATTCATGTTCCACCATGAAGTTCTCGGGTCGCTGTAATCGAGACGTAATCCAAGATTGGCGATAAATCCCTTGGTTTCTAATTTGTCCTGAATATATGCACCGCCCTGCACCGGGAATACACGCAACTTAACATGGCTTGAGTAAGTCTCAGTAACCTGTCCGCCCGATTTGATCGTGCCATAATCAAAATTCAGATCGTTGTAATTGAACTCTAATCCTGCTTTCAACATATTCTGGAAATTAACCTGGCTCGTAAAATCAGCCTTGAGTGTTGTTGAACCTACAACAGTGTTGTCACGCGCTTTGGAAACATGCATAAGGGCACTCGCGGGACTCAAATATACGGTCTCGGTCGCGTTCGGCCAATAACCAAATGGATTTGAATCTTCATAATATCCAGGGATAATTTCAAATTTTTGTGATGTATCTCGCAATGCGACAGGTTCCGTCTTGTAGTTTCGCCTGAAACTCTCTATAGAAACTTCGTAGTATGTAGTAGGACTGATGTTATGAGTTAACTTGCCAGACATGGATTGCTCTCCAATGTCAGTTAGGCTGAGATTAAAATCAGAGAATAGTTTGATGAGGTCGGCATATCCCCAGCCATTTCCGTTAATTTCACCGGCTACTTGGTTTGGATAACGCGGATAAAAATAATTTCCCGTTGACTGCCAACCGTCACTCATTGTATATTTTTTCCCTGCCATACCCGATAAGCGTAGTTTCATCGTGGAAGTTATATCAGAAATCATCTGGACATTCCAATTATAATCACTATAGTCAGGCCTTGATAGTGGGAACACCAATTCCTCACGTGTCCTTCGATAGGAGGCGAAAAATCGAAGACTCCCAAGTGCTTCACTGATGAAAGGAACCGGACCGCCGAAACCTGCATCAATATCATAATCCGGCTGGTCGTTAGGCTGAACTTTACGCGTCTCGTATTCGAAAGCACGTTGAGCTCCCTGTGGTGTTAAATCGTTAGTTGGATCTTTATCCGAACAGAGTCTTCTCGAAACTGAATCCCAACCTTCGAAGGGGATATACTTTTGCTGTGTAAATCTGTCCCATGCCCCGTTACCAGTCCCTGTCCAACAAACGGCTGGATCGAAGTAGGGCCGTAAAATATATGAGTTGGGATCTTGAATATCCAGAGTACCAGGTCCGCGCCAATACTTCGGTCCGGGTGCACTGTATCGCATTTGGAAACTGCCGGAGTAACCACTTTTGGCACCCTCTCTGGTAATGACGTTGATAACACCTGACCGAACCTGGCCATATTCAGCGTTGAATCCACCTCGTTCGACAGAAATATCCTTCACGGAACTTAACGCCACATTGGTCGATGGTTCATTGTTTCTGGGGTCACGCATTGTAACACCATCGACCATGAATAGAATATTATCACCTTCACCGCCGCGAATATTTAGACCGCCCTGAACACTTACGTGCCCTCGGATGTAGTTACTTCCGGAGAAGAATGATGGTTGGGCTGAATTTACCAGACTGCCGCTCCAACCTCCACGAACACCCGCCTGCAGACCGACTGCGCTCATGACACTGTTGATCGGCAGTTCTGCTACTTCCTTCTCGGACACTGCAGCAACGCTGGTAGCCACGTCTGCCTTGATGGTTTTTCTTTCGCCTACAACAACAACCTCGTCTGTATAAATTGCTTGCGTTGCCATCGCAATATCTATCCGTGCAGTTTGATCAATATAAACCCTTACATCATTGACCATAACCTTTTCATATCCGATGGATGAGATTTGGACTTTGTAAACTCCTGGCGGAACAAATAAAATGGAGTATTCACCATTGATATCTGATACTGCCCCCAAGGATGTCCCAGCCACAACGATATTGACTCCTATCAGAGGATCGCCACTCGTTTTGTCTGTTATTGTGCCGGCAATTTTTCCCGTCGTGCCCGACCAAAGTAGAGATGCCGATACCATTGTCAGCAGAAGAATCAGTACTATCCCATTCTTCAGTTGTTTCATATCTTATTTCTCCTTCCAGTTTAGTAAACTACTATCGCCTGAAGGCGGAGGTTTTTCTCCAAATCTAAAAGCGAAGTAATACTTAATGAGAGCGAATAACGCTCATAATGCTTTTCTAAAGACAGGGTAATGAATCACTGATAATAAGAAGTATTAAAAACTCTTCAATAAAAAGTCTCCATTGTTATTCATATTTTTCGTTTTTTTATTGCACTCCGGTAAGTAAATATTCTCGTAAAAATTAATACTGTACTTTTCAAACGATTTCAAAATTAAGGGAAATAAAATGATTATCTTATTTTACAGCTAGTGTATAATACTTTTTTTAAAGAAATGCAACAATAATTATAAGAATTTTATTTTAAACATCGATGAGTCTTCAAGAAAGTATCTAAACTTTATTATTATAATAGATATAAAGAGCGGCTGCAAATTTTAAACTTTTTTTTATTTCTTGCCTTCAGAAATTATTTGGACTAAACTCCATCGATTGAAAATTAATTGAATTGTTTCAAGTTTTTTATAAAAAGTAATTTTTTTTATTACCTATCGTTAGTTTTGGAGACCTCTAATGAAAAAAGTCACGATTGGTGATGTAGCCAAACAAGCCGAAGTCTCCATAGGTACGGTGTCCGCCGTAACCAATGAAAAAAATACTGTTAAACCGGAAACACGAAAATCTGTCCTGAGTGTGATACAAGGACTGAATTACCAGCCACGTGGAAGCACTCGAAATTTGGAAAACGCGGATATTTTTCCAGCAGTATTGGATTATTTATTCGAGAATTAGATAATCCGTTTTATATGGCGATTGCAAAGGGAGTTCTTGAGTACGCCAAAAGCAATGGATATTTAGTAATTATCGCATGTTTAGAAGGCGATCACACATTTGAAGAAAAGATTATACAAGGATTCTCGTAGAAGAATATAAAAGTGAAGGTGAAAGAAAGTAACTCTATCCAAAAGAAATACGCCTGCAGCATTTCATCAGCAACAGGCGTACGATGTTTCACGAAGGTGAAGATACATTCTTCTCAATAATATGGAGCACCAGTAGTTCCTACATCAACTTGATAGAGTGTCCAATTGACTGCCGGTAGAGTGATTCCACTTATCATATAGAGCTTATTTCCAAAAAACAGAAATTCTTACAATTGTCCGGTAAAATGTTTTTGTAAAGAATATCCACCCGACCGTATATACTAAGTTATAACTTCCAATTGCTTCTGAGTCGAACGGGCCGCTTATCAAATGCGTTTTGGTTGAAGCAGTTGATTTATCTTGAAATTGCTCCTTATATGATGCCGTCCAGTGGGATTCCTATAGAAAAGGTCGGTATTCGCTATCAACACCGACCCTATGTGTTTTCAATGGTGAGCTTAGTAACTCGGCGCACCCGGCGCACCGACATCGATCCGATGCAGGTAGTATTTCGCTGTCAAATAATTCCCGTCGATCATATAAATGAAATTGTTGGCGGGCCCCGACGTGATCTGGATACCGTACGACGGAGCGATGTTCTTGTACATGACATCAACCTTCCCTGACGCCATATCCATCACCAGCAATCCGTTCAGGCCCGTTGTGCAAATGTACATCAAGGCTCCATCACCCGAAAACGTAATGTTCGTCACCGTCGTTCCGGACGTTAACGGATTCTGGGTCAGGTCAAGAATCGACTGACCCGCTCCCACGTTTCCGTTCTGATCAATCGAATGCCTGTTGATCGCTCGCGACGACGATGTCGTGTCGACCACGTACAGATAATTACCGAACACCCGCATACCGGTAATCGTATGCGATGACGCATATAATCCCGTTGATATATATGTCGAATCGGGCGTCATCACTATCAGATCCGATCCCTTCCCGCCCATATAAAAATACCCGTTTTGATCGTAATCTCCGCACTTCACCGACTTCGCGGGCTTCTTTGCACCGACAACTCCCGCTGAATCCGATCCGTCGGTCCTCAAGCCGATTACCCGGGGCTGCCCCACAAGTATGATGACCCTCTTCCCATCCGGCATCACCTTTACATCCGTTACCGGGACTGTCCCAGCCACACCGAGCCTCGTTGTGTCGCCTGCCGGCGAGATTTTAAACACGGTATGGTCTGTGTTATTTTCTACAAGGTAGACATTCCCCGTATTGTCTGTTGTGACTGCTCCCAATGGCGTAGCCGCGTCGGTCAATAGCGCAAATCTCGACACAACTTCATCGATCTTATACTGCGAGGTCTTCGCCGTAAGATAGGCTCCCCTCGATACAACCGTAATCACACAGGAATCGATGACCAGATTCGGTCTGCGTACAACGATTGATGTCGCGCTGTTCGATATCACTTCGGGCATCAGTTTGTTGAAGTAAACCGAATTCACTGAGTCTGAAAAACCTGTCCCGCTGATGGTAATCAGGTTCGCGCCTGCCTTTATTTCCGTTCCCGTCACCGGTGCTATTCCGCTGATCGTCGGTGAGCCGGGAGGAGTATACGGATCTTTCCACGTAGGCTCGGCTATATCGTATTTACATCCTGACATGATTGCAAGGAGCGCAACCACAAGCAGGACTTTAACTGTAAGTATGTTATTCTTGTTCATGCTTTTTCTCCTTCATCACTCAATATGTAATACGTGCGGTTATCCGCTGTACCTTCGTGAATACTTCAAACGGCGTGTACGCGTAGTCAAACGCTATTCCGCTATACGCCACTCCCAGTCCGTACGATAACGAACTCTGATCATAATCCGACTTCGACACGTATCCGCCCCTCAGCTTCAAAATGTTCATGAAGCTGTACTCAAGTCCCACCTTGATCTGTTCCGGATGGTCACGGAAATGCGTAGCGTCGATACTCAAATACAACACCTGATTCGCCGGAACTTCGGGTAGTAAATCCAGCACATTCATCGATATCCCAAGGTTGAACACCAGCGGCACCTGGAATTCTTCCTGCGCGTATTTCACCTCTTTCGAAAAATTCCGCACCGACATCCCGAATACCAGACTCTTGAATCCTGTCTTGAACTGCGTCCCTAAATCGAAAACTAGCGGATTCAGCTTGTTCGACACCGATTCAACCGTATCGATCGTTACGTTATCACGCTGTATCGTTGCCGGTATCAGGCTCGTTCCGAGGTCCTGATGCGCCAGCCGCACCTGGCCCCCGACGCTGAACTGATCGGTCAGCTGTTTCGCGTACCCAATGCCCACCGCCAGGGCGCTCAGCTTGAAAGTGCCCATGTCCCGGAATCCAAGGTCCGAGGTCTAGTCGACCACTGTTCCGTAGAAGTCTCCATAATTCACACTTTGTGCACTCACGCCAAACACGCCGACATTCGCGCCAGGATTGAACACCAGCCCGAACGTGTAGTGTTTGATATCAGCGATCCATTGATTCACGCTGATGGTCGCGTCGACAGAGTTATTCATCCCGGCCATACCAGCCGGATTGAAAAACAACGAGCTCGATCCGGTCTCGAGACTCGTCATTGCTTCTCCCATTGCGGCACCCCGGGCATCCGAGATGACGCTCAGGAATTGGAAACCGGTTTGCGCCAGTTTCTGATCTGCCTGTGCATACCCGAAGCTCGTCATCAGACTGCATGATAGAACTACGATTATTATTTTATTTCTCATGTTTTTCATTGTTCTTCTCTCCTTACCTGATGACCACAAACTTACGTATGATATGATCGCCTCTGCGAGCGGTAATATCGCCGGCGTGGTATAAAAGGGCTCCATTCTTGTACACGTCCCTTGAAGCCTGGACATCTTGAGTCACTTCGACAGAAAGAATATAGATGCCGCTGACAAGGATTTGTCCGGACATTGTCTCGGAAGTCCATGCTTCATCCCCGGTTCCGCTCGTATGGTCCTTTTCCCAGATCTTATCGCCTCGTTCCGTGAAGACCATTAGTTTGCAAATGGGCGGTAATTGATAAAATGCTATTTGGTCGTACTGAGCGTCGGTGCCGAATTGGAGCTTCCGTGAACGAATGTCATATGGATTCGGAACAACCCTGACTTGTTCAATCATAGATCCTGCAGCAATATCATGCATACAGATATATTCAGCACCGTTGTTGTTGACTGTAACATATTTTTTATATGCTGAACCGGATACCCATTCATCTTTCGATACCAATTTTCTCCATGGTCTAGTATCTGCTTCCCAGTAATATCCTGATCGGTCCTCCGGACTTGGAACATTCACTGCATTGACCGAATCCGCCTGTTTCGTTTTTGCGGTTATGCTGTCATAGATGCATATGTATCTGTCTCCATTTAATTGGACAAGGTCATATTTGCGATATAAATTATTCTTACTCCATGCACCTCGGTCGACTGATGTTGACAATGGTTTCCAATTCGATGTATCCGAATTCGGAGCCTGAGGCGGTTCGGTCACTGCCGGCCGTTGCAATGTTGCCTTCTCGCTGGTCATCGTGAGAAATTTACTGCTATATAACGGAACACCGGGATTGACATCGTTCTGCGTTCCGTCATCTTTCGATTGGATATAATAGTAATAATTGAAACCGCGTAATGGTGTTTTATCGTCATAAAAATTATCGGTGTACGTTTTATCGCATTCAAAGATTTTTTCATACACAGCTTTGTAATCTTTTACGATGCCTCTGGATCTATAGATCACATACCCGTTGAAATGAGGGGCTGAACTGGCGTTACCGTCCCATATCAGACGGATTCTATCACCGCCTGATTGAACGGTGAATTTAGCCGGTGCCGGTGGAGCTTGAGGAATTTTATATCCTGAAGAATAATTACTGACTGCATTCTTTAGAGTCTGCATGATTGAGTCTTTTCCGGTATCATGCCATGCTTTCTTATATGCATCAGCTGCTGTATAAGGATTATTATTATTATCGGTATACGCGACAGGAGTGGAGCCATCCGGATTGACCAAAGTCGGAGTACCGAGTCCCTTGTAATACTGGTACCAGTTTGCTCCGATCTTGACGCAATTTTCCCAGCTCAGTCCGTTTACTCCTTCGGCAAAAACAATGTGAATGCTGTCTCCCGGATTAAGAGTATATGGGCCGAATCCCTGTTCCTGGCTTGTTCCGCCGCCATTATCGCGATCGGTATGTTGACCCTGCCAGTCCGATTCGTATTGATTTCCGACCGATTCATCGTGGGTCTGTGCAAGGTGTCCCTCAGTCATTGCTTTATAACGCAAACCCATGAGCGATTCATCATACTGGCTCACATTTGCACTCATTATTGACTGGTCGCTCGAGGTATATGCCGTCGTAGCAGGCTGATCATTGTCATCCGTCCAATCATGAGCGCTCTTTGAAGCAAATAAAGTCACCACACCGCAGTATTTGGCCGAACCCATACAGCCGGGAACATCGCCTCCTAATTGATTGGGACAGCCCCAATCTTGTGCATAGTTGACATTCGATCGTTCTTTTGCCGGTCCATAGTAGCTATAGAATCCGCGAAGAGGGGAATTTCTGTATGGGCCGAAATCATGCAATTGCGTAGTTTCTCCCCATTGCGATGCAAATGCTCCCCATGTTGACCCCCACTGGGTTGATGTAACTCCTGCAAAAGCGTACCGGTAGACAAAGTAGACCCAAAAATCGGTTAACTTTTGCTGTTTAACTGTTCCTGCGGCATCGACAATTCCGGTATTGGTAAAAACGTAGTCCTGAATGAAATAATTGTCGTGATTTTGCTGAGTGAAGGCGTAAACTTTTTTATGGACCGACACGCCTATTGATGTATTGAATGTAATATCGATTAAACGATCGCTCGGGAGGTCCAGCAGAATCTCATCAGGCGCATCATATAGGCTATTATTAGAACCGGACTTATTGTCCACCGTAACAATGGGCGGGGTAGAACGGGCGTACAACCGAACCTTTTGCCCGAAGATCATCGACGGCTGTGTATTCGGGTCATACCGCGGTCCGGAGGACACTACTTTCGTACTTAGAACTTTCCCTAAAACCGGATCGTCAAAGTTTTTACATCCAAGCCAAAGTCCCTTTGCACGGAACGTATATTGCTGATCCCCGTAGTCTGCCGGCCAGGCAAAGAAATCATTAACTCCTGACGGATAACTTTCGCATTCGCTTCCGAAATCCATAAAAAAACTCTGGAGCGAACCGATACGCATCCACCTAAGATCTTGCGCTTTTATCTCTGTACATATACCGGCAATAGACAGAAGAGCAATCGCCAGCAGGATGAATCGAATTCTAAAATATCTTTTTTTCATTTTGTCACTCTAAAATTAGTTAATGATAAATGTTATTCGAGATCCAGTGAAAGCCGTACTCCCACCGTGAACGCACGCGGATTGAGGAACCAGAATGTTGATGGATTCGGCATCTGTATATATGCTTTATCTCTATTGACTTTATCTATTGCCGCTTGATCAACCTGGGCCCATGATCGGGCACCGCTGGTCTGATCTTTTACAACGCGCCAATATTTGCCTGTATTACCTTCATAAAAGAAGGCGTGAGGGTCGTCCGGCGCATTGACGAAAGTCCCGTCTTTGTGTTGGATTTCAGCCTGATAGATATCCGGCTGCCAGTCCACTCCCGGTGTGCGGTAATCTCCGAACCTGTCGTCACCCGGAATGTTGGAGTATGCTAGACTCTTCGGCAAATGCAGTGATTCCTGATAATTTTGATCATATGGATTGAACAATCGAAGTGAATTAAAGAGATTGTTAATATCGAGAAACATCTGAAGTGAAAAACGATGAATGGAGATTGATTTACTGATCCGCAATGTTCCGTCAAAATAATCTACAAATTGCACATTGTTCACTATTCCGGAAACATTTTGCGGATTATATGTTGTACAGGCGCCGGCGCTCCAATTAAGTAAAAGATCGAGCCGCCAGCTCCCGAGAATATTGTGTCCGGCGAAAACCGGTCCAAAGTTTTCGGGCGTGTAGAAGCTGAGGTTGGCTTTTGCATTCGGCGTTGGGACGGATTTGGTCTGGTAAAGGTTGACGGTATTCGCATTATATTTTGCTTGCTCTACAGGATCCTCGAATTGTTTTTGTTCTCCGAAGTTTCCGTAAGAAGTAACCTGATATGTATAATTGAGAAAACCCGAGAACCAGCGGCCTGTCGATTTCCGCACTGTGATTTCCACTCCGCGTATATCGGAATAATTGGTGCTCGTGGTCAAATCGTAAGTCAGTTTATTCCTTGTTTGATATGTTGTTGTGTTCTGCTGAGAGCTGATATCCCGGTAATATGCGGTCACCTGGAAAAGGAGATCTTCGAATAGCAGATGGTCATACCCTAATTCATAGGAAATGGTTTTCGCCAGAGTTAAATTTGGGTCGCCAAGTTGCTTTAATGAATTGTCCGCCGACCGGCTGACCCTGAACAATGTTTCATATTGGGGCATTTCCTTGAAGTGTCCATAATTGAAGAATAGCTTGGAATTTTCCGTTATCGGATGCGATATGCCAAGCCGGGGGCTTAATTGCCATTGCCCTTTCGAATCTGTCATCGGATATACCAATGTATTCGAGTAGCGGTTAGTAACAAAGCTCACGTCGTATGGATTAGTATTCCACCACTTCACCCTCGAATTGCTGTAGTCTGCTCTTAAACCGATGTTAAGAGTGAATCCTTTTGTTTCGAGTTTGTCCTGAGCATAGAGTGAGACTTTAATCGGAAAATCTCTCGTTTGGACTCTAGTGCCATAGCTCTTGCCCTCTGACGTGAAGTCGATAAATCCGTAGTCCAGGTCCAGGTCGTTATAATTAAACTCACCTCCAAATTTGACAAGGTTACTGAAGTTAACCTGGCTCGTTAAATCGACTTTGAGAGTAGTTGAACCTGCAGTACTGTTATCACGCGCCATCGAGACTTGACCACCACCACCACCCAATATGACGCCGGTTCTTCCGCTTGAATAGGGGTCATAGCCATACGGAGCGGATGTTTCAAAAAATCCGGGCAACACTTCAGTCAAGATCGAAGTGTCACGTGCTGTCGTGGGGCGTGTGTAATATTTGCGAGAGAGGTGTTCTAAGGAAATCTCATAATAGGTATTCGTCCCCAGGGTCTGTGTCAATTTTGCGGCAGCCGATTTATAACTTATGTCAGTACGGGAAAACGCTTCATCGGTGAACACGTAAAAGAGGCTGGTGTTCGTTTCACCGACAAGATCACCCGGTGTTGTCAAGTAATGCGGATAACTATAGTTGGCGGACATCGTCGCCATCGTACCGTAACCGCCGGTGATTTGGAGTCGCATTGAGCTGCTGATATCGGAATTTAAAACCAGCCGCATATCTTGGTCTCTGTAGTCCGGTAGTGTTGATGGAAAGATCAACATATCGCGTTCACCGCGGTATGAGAAAAAAAATCGGAGATTGCCCAATGCGCTTCCGATGAAAGGAACCGGCCCACCGAATGCTCCATCTATATTATAATCAGGTTGGTTGTTGGGAATATTTTTTCGGGTTTCATACAAAAATGCGCGTTGTGCTCCGATTGGTGTCAAGTCGTTGGTTGGATCGTTATCGGTGCAAAGCCTTTGCGAAACCGAGTTCCAGCCATCAAAAGTACCATATTGTTGTATTGTATATTTGTCCCAGCCCCCCTGTGATTCAGGGGTGGTTGTTCCCGTCCAGCATACCGCAGGATCAAAATAGGGACGGAGCCAATATGAGTTGTGATCCTGAACACCGGGAATACCGTGCTCGCTGTAGTATTTCGTGGCCGGAGGGGCTGCTTTAATTGTCAAACTACCGGAATACGTCTTCTTATCCCCTACGTTGGTTACAACATTAACGATGCCTGCCTGAACATGCCCATACTCCGCATTAAAACCGCCGCGTTCGACTGAAATTTCTTTGATGGAGTTAAGTGGAACTCTAAATAGCGCCTGGTTATTTCTCGGATCACGCATCGTTACGCCGTCGATCATGAATAACGACTGATCGTTGCCACTCCCGCGAATATAAAAATCTTTACCTCCGTTTGATATGCCAATGCCGGCCTGCATCCCTAAAACGTCTGCAACACTAGAGACTGGAAGACTGGTGATCTCTTTGTCCGAAACGGAGGCTACACTAGTAGCGACATCTTTTTTAATAATATTTCTCTCAGCCGTGATAATTGTCTCCTCCACCTGAATCGCTTCTTGTTCAAGAGCAGCATCCACTCGTACAGTCTGATCGATGAATACTCTGACATTATCAACGATAATTTTTTTATACCCGATGAATGAAATCTGAACTTTGTATGTTCCCGGGGGAATTTGGAGGATAGTATATTCACCATTGATATCTGTTGCTGCGCCAAGAGATGTCCCGAGCACAACGACATTTACCCCAGGTTGGCTATCTCCTGTGTTCTTATCTGTTACTTTTCCAGCGATCTTTCCCGTTGTTCCTGACCAAAGTAGGGATGCTGATACCATTGTCAGCAGGAGAATCAGTACTATCCCATTCTTCAATTGTTTCATATCTTATTTCTCCTTCCAGTTTAGTATACTACTATCGCCTGAAGGCAGGGCTTATTCTCCAAATCTAAAAGCGAAGTAATACTATAATTATACTATGGAGCGGATTACGCTCCATGATGATTTTCTTATGACAGAGTAAAGAATCACAGATAAATAAGAAGTATTAAAAACTCTTCAATAAAAATTCTCCATTGTTATTCATAATTTTTATTTTTTAATTACACTCCGGTAAGCAAATATTCTCACAAAAAATTAATATTAGATTTTGCAAACGATTGCGAGAAACAGGAAAAAAAACTACTCATTTTACTTAACAACGTCTTTATAATACTAATTTCTTAAAAATGCAACAACAGACTCAAGAATTTTTACACCAAATACCGAAAAAAGAGCGGCTAAAAATTTTAAAACTGTATTTTAACTTCTTGACTTTAGAAATTATTCAAGCTAAATTCAATCAATTGAAAATCGATTGAATTGTTTCAGTGCAATATAATAAGTAGATTTCTAAGAAAGTCAAGTTGTTTTTCATTCCAAAAAGCCTAGATATCAGTTTTGGTGACCGCTCGTGAAAAAAGTTACGATTGGTGATGTAGCAAGGCGAGCCGAAGTCTCAATAGGTACGGTATCCGCAGTGATCAATGATAAAAATACTGTTAGACCGGAAACAAGAAAAGCTGTCCTGAGCGCGATAAAAGCATTGAATTACCGGCCACGGGGAAGCGCTCGAAATTTGAAAAACACGGATATTTATTCTAGCAGTATAGGATTACTCATTCGAGAATTAGACAATCCATTTTATATGGCGATTGCAAAGGGAGTTCTAGAATACGCCAAAAGCAAAGGATATTTAGTAATCATCGCTAGTTCAGAAGGCGATCACACGTCGGAGGAAAAGATTATACAAGGGTTTTCAGGCAAAGATATAAAAGGAGCTATTATTGCACCCGTCTTAGAAGGAACAGCTGAAATCGAGCATCTGTTCAACTTAAAGATGCTTAATTTTCCATTTGTCCTTTTAGAAAATGTCAGAGGCATCCAAGCGAATGTAGTGAGTATAGACAACATCAAAGCAATGAAAGATGCGATGAAATATTTATTCAACAATGGTCATTCAAGGATTGTTCATTTTGCCGGCCCGAAACACGCTTCTCATACGTATGAAAGGATTGATGGCTTCCGTCAGGCGTATAGTGAAAGTCATTTTGCCTTCAGCGACGACATGATTATTTCGACCGGAGCTCACCTTGAAAATGGTTATAAAACATGTCTTGAATATTTTCAAAATAGAAGTCGTGATGATTTCCCAACGGCTATTGTTTGTTACAATGATCTTGTCGCTCTTGGTGTTATATCGGCTCTAAATGAAAAGAAAATCAAGATACCTGATGAAATTTCTATTGTGGGTAATGATGATATTCCATTCTCAAGACACATTCCTGTGCAACTGACGACGATTCGTGCTCCTATATTCCAATTGGGTAGAAAAGCAACTGAGATCCTGATTAGAAACATCGAATCATCTAGACCCTTACAAATTGAAAATGTTATGTTTAAAGCTGAATTTATAGTGAGACAATCGACAAAAGCCTTGCAATCAATCCACTCCAACCAACGCAAAGATCAATGAATGACCCTGTGGCAAGCCACAGGGAATTCCAAGTTAAACCACTGACCACTGATAAAGAATTGATCAAAGCAGGACATATAACCAATGGTGTTGTCATTGTTTTAGGAATGGTATGGATTCCGATGATGAAAGGAATTTCCCCTATTCTGTATCAATATTTGCAAAGTGTTCAATCATATCTTGCTCCGCCTATCGCAAGCGTTTTTCTCATCGGTGTATTCTCAAAACGGATTAACGGTATTGGTGCTCTAACCACGATGATTGTCGGATTCATCATTGGACTTCTTCGTATCTTTTTTGAACTTATCAAGAGTCACCTGAGTGGGTTCCTCTATACATTTACAACTATTAACTTTCTTTATTTCTGTATTCTCCTTTTCGTTTTTTCTATGTGCCTCTTAATCGTCGTAAGTCTTCTCACGTCCAAACCGTCTGAGATACAATTGAACGGACTAACATACGCAACGACAGTTGCAGCAGATAAAACAAAATCTCGCGATAGCTGGAATATGATGAATCTTGTTCTCTCATCGATTATTATCGTTTTCATCGTGGCTGTGTTTATTTATTTCTCGCCCTTTGGCATAGTTGGGTAATTGCAGATTGTTTTCTTCTACGTACTATATGACCGAAGTTCGTTCAACTTCGGTCATATTTTTTTTTGTATATTAAATCTAGAAATACTATGAAAAACAAAATTGCTTTGTTTCTCTGTGACTTATTATTCTTTGTTGGTGCCCAAATATCTTTCGGCACTGACACCGTGAAACCTCTTCACAACGGTATTCAGATAGAATCCCGTAGTCAAAGTGTAAAAGTGCAATTTTACGCTGGCAATATAGTTCGAATTACTAAACGACTTCCTGATGCTGCACCTGACTCGCCGAGTTTAGTCGTTATTCAGAAAACGTTGCCTAACATACAACTTCAGATTTATGAGAATGATACAACCATCAGCATAGGTTCAGAGAAACTGCGTCTCATCATTTCAAAATTAGATTGTACTATCGAATTCCAGTCTCTCGATCATAAAACAATTCTCAAGGAAAACGGAAAGGCAATTATTACTCCCGCCCTCCTAAAAAACGAACAAGCATACAGTATTAAGCAACAATTTAAACTGACACCAGATGAAGGCATATATGGTTTGGGACAACATCAATATGGCTATATGAATTACCGCGGACGGACTATCAAGCTTGTACAAACTAATACCGATGCAGTAACTCCTTTTCTTATATCGACAATTAATTACGGAATCTTGTGGGACAATTATTCTAAGACAATTTTCACTGACAACGATCAGGAAACTTCACTTTGGTCTGATGTTGCGAGCGGCATAGATTACTATTTCATTTATGGTAATTCCATGGATAGCGTTATTGCCGATTATAGAAATATTTCAGGCCATGCTCCAATGTATGGTAAGTGGGCTTATGGATATTGGCAAAGTAAAGAACATTATGAAAATCGGGATGAATTATTAAGCGTTGTCAGAGAATATCGAAAGCGGCAGATTCCTATTGACAATATTATCCAGGATTGGGATTATTGGGATGGTGCACAAAATTGGGGACAATTATTCTTCGATGAAAAGAAATACCCAAATCCGAAAGAGATGATTGATATAATTCATAAACAAAATTTTCACGTTATGATTTCTGTCTGGCCCGGATTAGGCCCCAATACTCCGATCTACAAAGACATGCAGCGAAGAGGTTATCTCTATAGTCCTGTCGGTTGGGGTGGTTTTAAATATTACGATGCATATAATCCTGATGCAAACAATTTATATTGGCACTACGCAGAAAAAGGATTATTCTCGAAAGGGATTGATGCATGGTGGTTTGATTCGACTGAACCGGACGTCATCAATGCTTTGACCAAAGAATCTACCGAGTACGAATTAAAAAGAATGGATAATAATTATCTGGGTTCTTTTGCTCGATATCTTAATCCATATTCTCTTCGTATCACAGAGGACACATACAAAAATCAACGAAAGGTCACCGATCAAAAACGCGTTTATATCCTCACGCGATCTACATTCGCCGGTCAGCAACGAGCTGCTGCTACCACATGGTCAGGCGATATCGGAGCAAATTGGAAAGTCTATAAGAATCAAATATCAGCAGGATTGAACCATTGTATGTCCGGTATTCCTTATTGGACATTCGACATCGGTGCGTTTGTTATCGGTAGTTATGAAGGTGTATTCTCAAATGGCGGTAAAGACCCAGCTTATCAGGAATTGTATACACGAATGTTCCAGTTTGGGACATTCTGCCCGATATTTAGATCTCATGGCTCAGAAACACCCCGCGAGATATGGCAATTCGGGGATTTTACTCCAACACTGATAAAATTCGACAATCTTCGATACCGCTTGCTGCCTTATATTTATTCGATGGCACATCAAGTAACAGAGAACGGCTATACTATCATGCGCGGGTTGCCGATGGATTTTGAAAACGATAAAAAGACATTTTCTATTGATGACCAATTTATGTTTGGCCCGGCAATGATGGTGTGTCCTGTCACCGAATACATGCTTCATCGTCCGCCTGAGCAGAGTGTTCCGATTACGGCTGAACATTTCCGAACAAACGATGGTAAGCAAGGTTTAAACGCCAAGTATTATAAAGACACGCAATATAAAAATCTCACACTCGAAAAAGTCGATTCAACGATAAACATTTTCTGGTACTCCGGGCGTCCCGAATATGTGACTGATTCGACATTATCCATACGATGGGAAGGAAAACTTATCCCGACGCAAACAGGAAAACATCAATTTCATATTAAATGCTTCGGACCAAAACGAATATTCCTCAATGGAAAAGAACTCCCCTTCATTTATCAAAGTGTTGAAGTATATACTGACTTTTTAGAGTTGGAAGCTGGCAAAGAATATGATTTTGCTCTTGAAACGGAAAATTTCAATCCCGGTGCATTGAGAGTCTTGCTCTATTGGAAAACACCGGAGATTTTCGCAAAAGAAAAGACAATTGAGGAAAGACAACAAACGCGAAATGTCTACTTGCCTTCCGATCATCGATGGTACGATTTCTGGACAGGCAATACTTGGATTGGCGGTCAATCCATTACTTCTGACGCACCCATCGATAAGATACCGCTTTTCATAAAAGCAGGTTCAATCATTCCAATGGGGCCGTTTATTCAGTATGCCACTGAAAAACCGGCCGATCCAATTGAACTGCGTATTTACACTGGCGCAGACGGAAGCTTCACTCTCTACGAAGACGAAAACGATAATTACAATTATGAAAAAGGTATCTTCTCCACCATTTCCTTTTCCTGGAACAATGTAACTCGACAATTAACCATCGGCAAGCAGCAAGGATCATTTCCGGGAATGTTGGAAAATCGCAATTTCCAAATTGTGCTTGTGGGAAAAGATAAGGGCAATGGATTAGAAATATCAAAGATATCTGATAAAGTTATCCAATATCAAGGAATAAAAAAGGTAATTCAGTTTTAAATATCTATTTTAAGACTTATTACTGCGAGGAAACAGTCATGATAAAAAAATTCACTGCAATATGTATTTGCGTATTTGTAAATATTATTTTGGGATTCGGGCAAAGCACAGAAATAACCGGTAAGTGTACTATTCCCGATGCTCCTGAATGGACACGGCATGCTGTGTTTTACCAAATATACCCTCAAACATTTTACGATTCCAACGGCGACGGCATTGGTGATCTGAACGGTATCATCCAAAAACTCGATTATGTCAAAAGCCTCGGAGTCAACGCAATATGGCTCAATCCATTTTTTGATTCACCATTCAATGATGCCGGCTACGACATTCGAGATTACTATAAAGTAGCCCCTCGCTATGGAACCAATGAAGATGCAAAACGACTGTTCCAGGAAGCGCACAAGCGCGACTTAAAAGTGATTTTCGATTATGTCATTACGTACACAGCCATCGACCATCCGTGGTTTATTGAATCATGCAAAGGAACGCCGAATAAATATTCCAACTGGTATATTTGGTCTGATAATGTCTGGAAAATGGAAGAGGGAGAATTCGCGAATAGATTTATCCAGGGATATGGGCAACGAAACGGAAATTTTATGCGAAATTTCTACTGGTCGCAGCCTGCACTGAACTTCGGTTTCGGCCAGCCGGATACAAACAAAAAATGGCAGCTCCCAACCAATCATCCCGATGTTCTGGCAATGCGTGAAGAATTGAAAAAGATTTTCTGCTATTGGATGGATATGGGAGCCGACGGCATACGCGCCGATATGGCCGGTGCACTGGTCAAAGGCAACGATGTGAACGGCGATACAAAGAAATTTTGGAAAGAGATCCGCCAGACCGTCAAAGAAAAATATCCACAGGCATTTATGGTCTCTGAATGGTCATATCCGAAAGATGCGCTTGATGGAAATTTCCATGCCGACTTCTTCCATTGGTTTGAAGGCTACAACGACCTGATGCAAAAGGAAAGCTGGCGCATTCTGAACGGATTTTCCGAAGGGCATAGCTTCTTTGATAGAGAAGGTAAAGGAAATATTGCTTATTTCCTCTCAAAATACATAGAACAATACAATGAAACAAAAACCAAAGGATATATTCTCCTGCCTCTG
>Ga0187886_1001207_pt1 | contig 24795 bp, 23 predicted proteins | sample June2016WEW_20_1_FD_133001 | JGI IMG/M metagenome (GOLD analysis project Ga0187886, IMG submission 133001) | Peatland microbial communities from SPRUCE experiment site at the Marcell Experimental Forest, Minnesota, USA - June2016WEW_20_150 | ecosystem: Environmental > Terrestrial > Soil >... | reverse complement strand
GCTGGTAGTCCCGAAGGGTGCCATGCAGCTCCATTGCCTGCGGACGCAAAAACTCGCCAAACTCGGCAGGGGTCGGGAAGGCGGTGATTCGCTCGGGTAGCGTGTTGGCCTTCAGGTTCTGGCGGAGAAAGACCTTCCCATCACTTGCGAAGAGAAGTGAGATGTCACCGGCAGTGTTGCGCTTGTAGGCGCGCGCATACGCCTTGGCCTGTTCCAGCGCCGCCCAAAGGTCCCTGCCGGGCTTCTTGGCCTCAAGGATGGCAATGGCCTTACCGGCGTGCAGAAAAACCCGATCCGCTTCATCCCCATCAAGATAGTCCCGCCAGCGTTTCCGAGTGACCGTGAAGTCGGTGATGTCCCATCCTCGTTTGCGGAGGTGTTCTTCCACCAGAATTTCGGCTTCGTCTTCATTGATCGGTTTCACCTAGACACCTCCGCTGGCACATCCCTGGGGAACGCTGCTTGGGAGAAGAGGGCCATTATCCTCTATGTTGTGGTTTAATCTTACCCATGCATGTGCAGCCATGGCAATCTTCAGCAACCGGGGTTTAATTATTTATATTGGAGGTGGATTTAATCAAGGCCGGATATGACTCAATCGCGGCCGGATGCCCAGTCGACCGAACCCCGTCCTCCTAAAGACCCTTCCAGTCCCTATAGGTTTACATCAATTCCGGGACATATAATCACCAGAAAAGCCCCCTCTCTTTTCTGAAATAGAATCATTGATCTCCATTCATACACTACCTTTAAGGCAAAGGGTTAAATGCAATGAAGGGCCAAATTTCATTCAAATTTTACTCCTGTAGATTAAGAAGTCAACGGCTTTGTTGGGATCCATTTTTCCTCCCGCATTCTTCTCTCCCCATCACCTCGGGTTTGTCCACGCGGCCCGATTAGGCCCTCCCTTAATTGTTTATTTTCGTTCAGCCTAGTCGGGGTAGAGGCTTGATGCCTGGGACGGGGCTATGCCTCCTTGGATCGGTACAGGGGTCTCAGTTCGCGTCCAATTATGGGCACAATTTGGGCACATACGGAAAATAGTCCCTCTAAAACCAAGGCCTTGCGGGGGCGCGAAGGATCGCAAATCCAGTGCGCCTTCGAATGAATTCCCCGCGCCAGTAAGACAAAAGATTTTCTCTGGACACCTTAAATGCTCCTAGAGCTCGGTCTGGGCTGGGGAGTTTTTGGGGATATTTTAGGAAAAGGGAATAAGGGTGTGACCCTGCATCCCGCCTCGGCCTCCTTCCTTGACGAGTTAAGCTCTCCCTTCTTCGGGGCCTGGCGCAATTCATCTTTAGGGAATTACTCATTTACCTCGGATGTTACCGGTTTTCCCATTTTTACCCGTCCCAGGATTATCAGGAAAGGCCGGGGCAAAGTTTTTGGGGGGATAAGCGGCCGGGAGTCTTGCTAAGCCTATTTATCTCGGATGGATAGGATCTAATCGATTAGACAACACAGGTCTTCCCCGGTTCTCTTAGTGCCAGCCGGGTCAGGTCTATTTTCTTTGCCTGCTTACTCCAGGAGCGTGGGGATAGGTCACGGGAATACGCTATTGAAGAAAACTACCGAGCGGCGTCAAGAATATTAAAGTACCCAGCGTGTGAAAAAGATCCCAACGTCCAAATCCTTCTATGCGCTCTTAATCTTTCCCTGCACCGGAAGGAGTTCCTTGAAAAACTTGTTGGATAAGCTCGCTTATGTGAATGACCCTGACGCCGAGGCCGGCGCGGCGGGCGCCATAGCTTAATTGGATGATACATCCGGGGCACTCGGTCGTTAGGATATCTGCCCCTATTTTCTGCAAATTTTTCATCTTGCGGTCTAGGACCTTCATGGATTGCTCATAGTGCAGAACGTTGTAGCTGCCGGCCGCTCCACAGCAAAGATCCGCTTCGGGCAGCTCCGTATAGGTCAAGCCGGGAATCTTTTTGAGCAAGGCTCGGGGTTGCTTCACCACGCCCTGGTACCGGCTCATGTGGCAGGGATCATGATAGGTGACCTTGCCTGAGACCGCATTTGCGGGGATAGAGGCAGGCATTCGATCCAGGAGGAACTCGCTGAATCCCCGCACACGTTTTGCCAGGCCCTTGGCTCGCTCCAGCATGTCCGGATCGTCCGGGAAGAGAAGGGTGTATTCTTTCAGGAAAGACGAGCAGCTGCCGCATTCTGTGACGACCACAGGCGCATCCAGCTTTTCCAAAACCTCAATGTTAATCCGGGCCATTTTCCGCGCTGCCTCCAGATCGCCGTACCCGTAAGCTGGAAGACCGCAGCAGCAGTTGTCGGCGATTTGGACTTTTGCCCCCGTATGGACCAACACCGCCAGAGTCGCCTCGCTGACCTGCGGTAATACGAAGTTGAAACCGCATCCGACGAAGTAGGCCACTTTCAGATTTGGCTGGGCTGGCTCTAACGTAAGGGAGGCCGCCTGCTCCCGGAAGAAGGTCTTGGGAATTTTTTCAACGATTCCCTCCACCTTGTCAAAATCCTTTCCGAACCATTTCAGGATTCCCATGGCCCTGGCGATCTTGGTCATCCCCAAGTTTTTTCCCCGGGCAGCCAGCCGGACGTATTTGGAGAGTCTGGCATGATCGGGGAGCAGCTGGTGGAAAAGGAAATGCATGACCTTCGGCTGGCCCACGCGCTTCATGTATTCGGCGCGTCCCGCGATGATGTTTTTGTCCGTGCGCACCGCGGGGAAGCAGTTAGCCACGCAGGCCTTGCATAGCAGGCATTCAAAGAGAGGATCTTTGAAGTCCGGGTTGATTTCCAGGCTTCCTTCCACGAGCTTACGGATGTGCACATTGTGGCCGCGGGCCACATTGCGCTCATCTCCTGTAATTTCGAATATCGGACAGTGGGCCTGGCAAAAGCCACAACGGTTGCACTTGGAAACTTCATCATAGACTGTTTGCAATTGCTGATTCATGGTATACCCCAGGTCTTTCTATCTTAAATGATTGGTGGAAAAACGCCCGTTGGGTCCAGTTTATCCTTCAGGGGTTGCAACACATACCGGTGTAAGGCCGGCTCCACCCTCGGCCCCCAGCCCGAAAGCAAGGTACGATGCCCCCAGATCGGCGCGGAATAGCCGCCAGCGGCCTGGCCGATGTCTTTTACTCCCGCTATGAAGCGAGACAGTCCTTCTTTATGGGTCCCTTTTATGTAAACGGAAATCACCCCATTCCCGGCAAAAAGGGCGATCTTTGCCTCTAGGTCCTGTTCCTTTGACAATTTTCCGATGGCTACATAGGCGTGAGGGCCCTGGGCGATAGGCACTGAGACTTTCAGGGCCAGCAGATCCCGGGTCAATCCATCTGGATCAACGACCGCCCGCAGGCTTTTCACCATATTGTCCTGCCCTGTCCTCGCCCCTCCGGTTCCGCCGGACTCCCGGGCCAGGCTTAGCAAATCTTTGTTCTGGCGTTCAACGGCCTGGCAGTGACCCTCAAAACTAATCAACACCCGGAACTGCAAACCGCCCGGGTCAGGAAGGCCAGGTTTCGGAGCGGGACCGGTAAGCACAACAGCCGAGGGGACCAGAATCGAAGAGCGCAGAGCTGTAAGGAATTTCTCCAGCTCTTCCAGTCTTCCGAAGATCAGGTCACAGAGCGAGGAGGCATCCGGTAGGGGGAGAACACGAAAGGATATACTCGTAATCAGGCACAAGCTTCCGGCCGATCCTATGAAAAACTTGGTCAGGTCGTAGCCCGACACGTTTTTGACTGTCTTCCCCCCGAAACCCACCTCCCGCCCCCGCGCATCAGCCCCGCGCATGCCGAGAACCTGGTCCCTGACGGTTCCATAGCGAAGCCTCGAGGAACCACTGGCATTGGTAACATAAACCCCGCCTATAGTAGCCCGATGAGACAGCGGTGGATCTAAAGGAAGGAAAAACCCTTTTCCCTGTCCAGCCAGGTAATCGTTAATGGCGTCAAGCGTCATGCCTCCCAGGACTGCCATGTTCAAGTTTTGAGGGTCAAACGCCAACACCCGGTTCATTCCGGTCATGGCCAAGGCGATATCCACGGTTCCCGGGAGCAACCCCACACCCATCGCTGTGCCACCGCCATAGGGAAGAACCGTCTTCTTTTCTTGAAAAGCCTGGGCTAATATTCGTTGGGCTTCGCGCTCTGTGACTGGCATTTCGGTGCGTTTCGCTTGTACGCCCAGGAAATCCAGTTCCTGAATCGCTGAAGACACGGCCCCAGTTTCGCCCGCGGACTTTGCTAATAATTCGGTTTTTGAGGCCAATCTATCTCCTCCTTTCTTTTTAAGCGGTTCCGGAATCGGCCATCGCTTTGGCAGCCGGAGGAATCAGCTTCCCGGGATTGCAAAGCCCTTTCGGGTCAAGGGCCGCCTTAATGCTGCGTATGATGTCGATGTCAGATTCTCTGAAGATCAGGGACATCTCGACCAACTTTTCCGTGCCGATGCCGTGTTCCCCGCTTATGGTCCCTCCCAGATCGACACACACCTTGAGGATCTCGCTCCCTGCCTTGTGCACCCGTTCCAGCTCGCCGGCATCCCGTTCGTCGAACAGGATCAGAGGATGGAGGTTACCGTCGCCGGCATGAAAGACATTCCCGATGGAGAGTTTGTATTTCTCCGCGACCTTCTTCACAGCCACCAAGGCCGCAGGAAGTTTTGTTCGGGGAACGGTCCCATCACAAACGAGAAATGAGGGCCTGAGCCGGGCCACCGCTCCGAAAGCGCCTCTCCGCCCCGCCCACAAATCCGCCCGTTCGGAGGCATCCTTCGCCCGTCTGGCGTTAACCACTCCATTCTTTTGACAGATTTCCAGAATTTTTTGGACCTGCTCATCCATGCCATCGGTGAGCCCGTCCAGTTCGATGATGAGGACCGCTTCGGCATCCATCGGGTACCCGGCGTGAACAGATTCCTCGACGGCCCGAATGACCAGGTTATCCATGATCTCCAGGGTCGCCGGAATGATCCCCTCTTCGATGATGTCGGAAACAGTCTGCCCCGCATCTTCAATCGATTTAAAGATCGCCAGCATCGTCAAGACCCGTTCAGGTGCCCGCATGATGCGCACGAGGATTTTTGTGGCAATCCCCAGCGTGCCCTCCGATCCGCTAAACAGACCCAGCAGGTCCGGGCCCGGGGGATCGACGGATTTGCTTCCCAGCCAGATCTTCTCGCCATTGGGCAAAACCACTTCTGCCCCGAGCACGTGGTTGCTGGTCACTCCGTACTTGAGACAGTGGGGTCCACCCGCGTTCTCCCCCAAATTTCCGCCCATTGTGGAAACCTTCTGGCTGGCAGGATCCGGGGCATAATAGTATCCCAGGGGTGCCAGGGCATTTTGCAGGGTCAAGTTGTAAACCCCCGGCTCCACCAGCGCCCTTTCGTTTGGGAGATCCATCTCCAGAATCTTATTCATCCTGGAGAGTTCGATCACGACACCGCCGTTTAAGGGCACCGTGCCACCGCTGAGATTCGTTCCTGAACCGCGGGCCACATAGCTGATCCCTTCTTGATAAAGGAATTTGACGATGTTCGCGACTTCCTCCGCCGTGCGGGTAAAAACCACAAAGCGAGGTTTGCCCCTGTCCAATCCGGCATCATACTCATAGACGGCCAGATCCACATCCTTCCACAGGACATTCTGACTCCCCACGATTTTTTGCAATTCCCTAAGGAGGCTCTCTTTTTCCATGTGCACACCTCTACCTGTCTATCTGAAGCTTTGTGATCAGGGCACAGGAGACCCATGAGAATTTCTGGGAAAAACCCGCCTCAGTTTTGGAAGCGGTTTTTTTCGCCACATTTTGGTCCTCCGTTAAATGCCTGGAGAAAGACTGAACGGACCCTGCCAATATTCAGTGAAAAATATCCCAAACTCATTTAAATATCAATAAAAAAATTTGCCTCCACGCTTTACAAACTATGTTAAATTGATCGTTGCCGGAAGAGGATCTTTTTTTGATAAACCTGGACGGGCATAATGCTTGATAAACTTGGCGGGCGATGTTAAGAAATACACGACTTTTTAAATGATAGGGGAGGGGATATGACGATGGAAGGAAAAGTGCCAACTCGCAAAGAGGCGTTAGAGCTTCTGCATCAATACAACGAGAGCGATAGCTTGCGCAAGCATGCCTATGCCGTCGAAGGAGTCATGCGCTACATGGCGAGAAAACGCGGCGAGGACGTGGAAAAGTGGGGAATCATCGGCCTCATTCATGATCTCGATTATGAAAAGTTCCCCGACCAGCACTGCTCTAAAACGAAAGAAATCCTCGAAGGAAATGCTTGGCCAGAGGAATATATCCGTGCCGCCGTTTCTCACGGATGGGGTATATGCTCAGAGGTAGTACCCCAGACTGAACTGGAAAAGTTCCTCTATGCCATCGATGAGCTTACTGGGCTTGTGGTAACAACGGCTTTAGTTCGCCCCTCCAAAAGCGTAATGGATGTAAACGTGAAGTCAGTAAGAAAAAAATGGAACGACAAACGGTTTGCCGCGGGCGTTGACAGGGCAATTATCGAAAAAGGCGCGGAGCTGCTGCAAGTTGGAATTGAAGAACTTATTGAAGATACCATAAAAGGAATGCAGGAGGTTGCAGAGGGAATCGGGTTAAAGGGTGAAGCCGCCTCATAAAAGGCGGCCTCCAGGCTCTTGCGGCGCAAGGCCCCCGCTCTGGCCGAAACGAGGCGCTCGTTCCGCTTAGTGGTCGTTTAACCTTGGGTCAGACAAGAAGAATGGGGCGGGCGGACCCGCCCGGGGGTCCCGAAAAATAGAAAACCAGAATCCTGACTGAGTTATAAAAAAATCTGCATCAAGGAGCTTGATCTTGAAAAGGATAGGATTTATGGAGCTTGGTTGAGATAGAAACCGGGGTTGACTTGTTTGCCCTGGAGGCGCACTTCGTAGTGGAGGTGAGGCCCCGTGCATTTGCCTGACGCGCCTACGGCTCCGATGGTTTGCCCTTTTCTGACTTTATCGCCTCGGTGGACAAAAGCTTTATTCAAATGGCCGTACATGGTGGTAAACCCGTGACCATGATCGATGAAGATCAGGCGTCCGACGTCTAATTCCTGGCCGACGAAACTGACCACCCCATCTGAGGGGGCGACAATGGGAGTTCCTAGCGGCGCAGCGATGTCGACTCCCTTATGCGGTCTCGTACCCCCTGAATAGGCGGATAAGCGGGTGTCCCCGAACTTCGAAGAGATCCGGCCCCATACGGGCCAGAGGAAAGGGGTGGACAGGAGAATCGCCTTTTTGCTCTGGAGGAATTGCTGGAGCCCCTTCAGATGTTGCTCTGCTCGAAAAGCTTCTTTGCGCAGTACAAGCAGGTCATGTTGGAGGCGGCTAAGCAGGGGGGGCCGCTCGCTCTCGAAAAAGCATATTTGTTCTTCCCGGAAACAGGCTGCCTCCTGAAGCGCATCTTTCGTTCCCAGGGAGTTCCCGTTTCGGCGAACCAACTGGGAATCTTTCCTTAGTTTTTTTAGTTCGTCTACTTCATAAAGGGCCAGCTTGGTCTGCTTTTCCATATTTTTGAGATGGGTCAGTCTTTCTTCCAAGAGGGCTACTTTTTCCCCAAAAGCGCGGATTGCTAAATTACGGGCATGGATTTCAGCGCGGAGTCGGGTCGGGTCCCCAAGTTCCTGCTTGTTTGCCGTGTAGTCGTAGATGATGAAAGCCCCGAGAAAGGTCAAGATCCCCCCCAGAGCTGCCGCCATCTTCAGGGTGAACGGAGGAAGCCTTAACTTTTTAATTTCCGAAGACTGCTGAGAAAGAATCAGGACTGTATAATCTTCGTTTGCCAATCTCCTGAACCGCCGAAAATGAATATAAGTTGTGAAAATAATCTAACCTTTGATTCTTTATTCAAAAACAGATATTTCAGCAATTCCTATGCCGCAATCGGATTTGAGGCTGCAAGATAGATAATGAAAATTATGGGATGAGAGCTTTCCTGATGGGCCGGACGGATTTTAATTGTTGATTTTTTTAATAAATTTCGTTCTCCATTTTCCTGCCCATACGGGAAAAAGCCTCTTTCTTGTAGGGTTTGGGCTTTTTAAGAGGAAAGAAAGGGAGAGAATTTGTTCACTTCTGTACAAATCCCAAGCCTAATTTTGTGCATATTACGCATGGACTCGCATCGGCAATTCTTGCTAATCTAATTTAAGAAATGAGATGTTTATAAGAGTCGGTTGAGCCGAGTTGACCTTCTTATTGTTAGCCAAGAGGGAGGTGGATCATGCTTTCTCGGAAGGAGATCATAGAATCGTTGACCCGATGGAATCAGGCCTGGGATCAACATGACCTCAATGGCGTCATGGGGCTTTTTCATGAGGATATTCTCTTCGAAAACTGGACGGGTGCGAGAGTTCAGGGCAAGCAGGCCTTACTCGCAGCATGGAAACCTTGGTTTGAAGACCATCGGGGCTTTCGATTCACCGGGGAGGACATCTTTATCGATGAGATCGAGCAGAAGGTTCTCTACCAGTGGTATCTTGACTGGCCATCCAAAGAAAAAGGATACGAAGGAAAGCCCGAGCGGAGACGCGGTCTTGATGTCATCCACTTCCAAGACGGTAAGATCATCCGGAAAAGCACGTATTCCAAGACCACCCTCGAGGTCGAAGGAAAAAGGATGTCCCTGCGCCTAGACCCCGATTAGGGGAATGATCCTATTTTCAAGTCAGCTTTCGGCCAATCCTGTTGCCAGCCCTTTTATATAAGCTCGATTTCCGAGTTTTTCCTGCCAGGCCACCGGAATGGCATCGATGCCCAGACAGGTCCCCGAGATGGCACAAACCATCGCGCCCGGGGCACTGCCGATCATTCCCCCAAGGTATTTCCTCTTTAAATTGGACCTCACCGGCGTTATCCTCTCTCTGAGCTTCTCTTCAGGTCATCCATTCTTCAGTATGTTAGCAACATCCTTCATAGGCGTATTCAAAACCTGGGTTTGGATCATAAGCAATAAAACGGGGAATGTGGGGGTCCCAGGTTCAAATGTCAATTTGAACTTGACAGGGCTGATGGCTCCTCTTATTCTCTTTCCAGGGGTTGGATATTAAAGCACATTGCCTCTTCAGGAGGGTCATATGCAACTGGAGTATGAGATAAACGATTTGGCCAAGGGAGAATCCTGGCGCATGTTCCGGATCATCGGGGAACTGGTGGAGGGCTTCGATAAACTTTCGGGAATCGGGCCGGCCGTAACTATATACGGTTCAGCTCGCATTCATCCCGGGGATCCACTGTACGTTCAGACAGAGGAGATTACCCGTCGACTTGGGGAGCTGGGCTTTTCCATCATAACTGGCGGGGGGCCTGGAGTCATGGAGGCAGCCAATAAGGGAGCGCTGGCAGCGGGGGTGACATCTGTGGGACTGAATATTGAATTACCCCAGGAGCAAGCTTGTAATCCTTACTCCACAAAGACCATCACGTTTAATCATTTCTTTGTGCGCAAAGTAATGCTCGTGAAGTATGCCTTAGCTTTTATCATTATGCCAGGTGGCTTGGGCACGCTCGACGAGCTTACCGAGGTGCTGACTCTGATGCAAACTCATAAAATAAGACCTTTTCCGGTGATATTGTTCGATAGCGAATACTGGGGGGGGTTTCTGGATTGGCTGAAGGATTCAATCTTGGCCAAAGGGTTCGTTTCTGAAGAAGATTTTCATAATCTAAGAGTTTGCGACCAACCGGAGGAGGTCATTGAAACTGTCCAGAGGTGGTCCATAAAGCAAGAGGTCGTCGGCCGGAAGGCTCTGTTCAGGTAACTGGGCATTCCCTAAAGGCTCTCATATTGACGTTGAACCTCCTCCGGGCCATAATACCTTTCGAGTCTACGGATGATAAAATGGCCGCGGGCGATGTCCTGGAAGTGATCCATAAAGATCGTATTGACCAGAGCTCCGCCGACTGCCCCTACGATGGGCACGGCCTGGGCGGCGACTTTCTCTGAAACCACTACGCTAAATCGGCTGGCGATCTTCGTGATGAGTCTGACAAGCACGGGGGCGCCTTCCTCCATCAGGCCCTTTTGGGCGATATAATTTATCGCCTTGGACAGCGCAGAAGCCAGAGCCATCCGGACTGCGAAATATCCGGTTTCCGTGGCGTCGTCCTTTGAAGATTTCCCTCCTAGGGCAAAGACCTCTAAGCAGGCCAATTTTGTGTATATACTTCTAATCTCTTCTCCCTCGCTTCGGGCTATGTCGGCGACGGAACGGAACATGATCATCGTGGAAAGGGGCAATTCCACCGAAAGGGCCATTAGGCCGAAGGCACCGCCTGCGGCCCCGGTGGTCGCAACCATCATTTTATGGATCCAATCGGTAGACGGGGCATCCGTTTTTTCGTTCAGGGTAATCACGGCCAAGTCTAAAACTTTGCGCAAGGCGACTCGGGTGGCTTCGAGTACGGCCTCGGACCACCCTACGGGAAGAAGCTTAAACCCCTTCTCGATCGGAGTCCCAAAGCGATTGGCAATTTTGGCAGCTAAACCGGGGTTTTCCAGAAGATCTCTGGCGTATCTCAAATCCTTAAGGTCGTCTCCAGCAAAACCCATATTACTCAGTCCCCTTCGTGTCTCCGACGGGCTCCCAGTCTTTGCAGGATAAAGGTTTTCAGACATTTTAAACCGATTCGGAATTAATTACAATATCGATGATCGGACCCGACCGGAGCGAGGGGTTTCGCTCGGGCGATACAGCAATCATTGTTCGGCAAGAGGTAGATGATTTTTGTCCTAAGGGTATGTTACAATGAAATAAATAAGCCCCAATACCTCACCTTCATACAAAGTGTTGATGATGTGAGGATACACCTGCTTTTCAGGAAGAAAGGGGACGAGTAGAAATCGAACCTGGAAGTCCCATCTTTATATTGGAATCAGAGTAGGGACTGAATATGACAAGGGAAGCGATTGCGTTACACTTCAAGGGAGGGAGCGAAGATGAAATTCGTACGCTATCAAATTGGGGAGCGGGCAAGTTACGGAATCTGGGAAGATGCTTTCATTCAGGAGATCTCCGGCTCCATCTTCGGAAAATTTGAGGCCACTTCTTCGAAGCATAAGATTTCGTCAGTACGCCTTCTTCCGCCTGCCGAACCTTCGAAGATCTTGTGCGTCGGCTTGAATTTTCGGGATCATATCGAGGAACTCGGCGATGAGATCCCCAAATTTCCCAGCCATTTCATCAAACCTCTTTCCGCAGTCATCGGGCCGGAGGACCCGATCCTTTACCCCAGGGTCGCCCAACGAGTGGACTACGAAGGGGAGTTAGCCCTGGTCATCAAAAATCGGGTGAAAGATGTCTCTCCAGAGGAAGCCCTGGACCATGTTCTGGGATACACCTGCTTTAACGACGTAACCGAACGGACGCTGACCAAAGTTCAGGGCCAGCTCACCCGTTCCAAGGGGTTCGATTCCTTCGCTCCCTTCGGTCCATGCATTGCCACCGGCCTCGATCCTTCCCAGCTTATTGTTCGGACTTTTCTGAACGGAAAAAAGGTGCAAGAGGGCCACACCAGAAATCTAGTTTTTTCCGTGCCCTTTTTGATCCACTACCTCTCCCAATGTATGACTCTCTTCCCGGGAGACATCATCAGCACAGGAACTCCCAAAGGGATCGGCGCGATAAAACCCGGGGACGTAGTCGAAGTGAGCATCGAGGGGATCGGTACCCTGCGCAATCCGCTACAAGCTTAGGCTTAGTTTTCACCCAAACCTTCCCCTTAAATCCAAACCGTTCCCAGGGAAAGAGACCCGATTATCTGAGTCTCCTCCCTGGGCAACCCCCCGAAGCTAGACCCGCACGGTCTTGATAATGGACTCCATCTTGTTCTTCAACTCGGGCGTAACTTCCTTCATCCCATGGACACGAGCACCGTGACCTGTCGCCACCGCCATAACTTCTTCCTTGGTCTCGGCTCGAACCAGAAAATCACAATCCGCCCCCGCATCCCTGCAGGTTAGTTGCTTATATTCTTTCCCGGCCATGTTTATCGCCTCCTCTCTATTCCCCTCTTTGAATACACCCCCAAATGGAGGTTAAAGGGGAAAATACGATTTCGCTTCTCCCCCATTACAATCCTCTCTCTTTTAGATGAGGAAAATTAATAAAAGATACAGCCACCCCCGGCAGCCAGCTCAGGCTGATACCGGTGGACGGCGGCCGGCCCATGGCCGCGCCGCCTCAAGCTGTGCGGCCAGACGGAAAAGGGTGGCTTCATCCCCAAACCGACCGATGAAATGAGTCCCCACAGGAAGCCCGTCAGCATTCCAGTATAGGGGGACTGACATAGCCGGCTGCCCTGTGGCGTTGCAGATGGGCGTGAAGGGAGCGAAGGCCTCTGCCCGGCGGAGACCTCGCAGGGGGTCTTCCGGAGGCGAATCAAAAGTGCCCAATGGTACGGGAGGGTCACTGAGGGTGGGAGTGAGCAAGACATCATACTTGAGGAAAAAGCGGGCGATGTCCCTGGCGATCCTCTGGAGAAAAGTCAAAGAAAGCAGGTAGGCTGATGCGCTTTGCTGGCGTCCCATCTCATACAAACCCCAAGTAAGCGGTTCAAACTGGTCCGGGGTGAGAGTCCTCCCTATTACCAGGCCTATCCCGTCTATAGTCCAGGCAAACCCCGACGACCATAAGACCATGAAACTGCGGGTCACCCACTCTGCGTTTACTGAGGGGGCGGCTTCCACCACTTCGTGTCCCAGGCTGGCGCATAGCGCCGCTGCATCGCGCACCGCGCTGACGCAGTCGCCGTGCACTTTAACCCCCGTAGGTGCTTCTGTTGTAAAGGCGATACGCAGCCTTCCCGGGTCAACGCCCACTTCTTGAAGGAAGGGGCGCACCGGGGGTGGGGCCCAGTAGGGATCTCCCACGTCGGGGCCTGCGGTGGCGTCGAGCAGAGCAGCGCAGTCACGAACTGAGCGGGTGACCGCGTGATCGACCACCAGTCCGCCAAAGATGTCACCAAAATCAGGTCCGAGGGGATTGCGCGCCCGGGTTGGCTTGAGACCGAGGATCCCGCAGCACGAGGCCGGGATGCGAATAGACCCGCCGCCATCGCTGGCATGGGCCATGGGTGCCAAACGGGCGGCTACAGCAGCGGCTGAGCCCCCACTTGAGCCGCCCGTGGTTCGGCCTAAGTCCCAGGGGTTATGGGTGGGGCCAAACAAATGGGGCTCTGTGGTCGGGAGGATGCCAAACTCAGGCGTGTTGGTCTTTCCAAGAATTATTAGGCCGGCGCGCTTCAGCCGCGACACCAGCTCGTTGTCGTGGTCAGGAACGAAGTTACGCATAACGGATGAACCCATAGTCATTCGCACTCCACCAAAAACAGCTCCCAGGTCTTTGATCAGAAAGGGTACCCCGGTAAAGGGGCCATCGGGGAGTTTGCCAGCGGCCGCAATGCGAGCTTGTTCATACATCGGCGTGACCACCGCGTTGAGGGTGGGGTTCAGGCGCTCGATGAGCTCAATAGCAGCATCCACGAGCTCGATCGGCTTAACCTGCTTTCGCCGTACCAGCTCGGCCAGGGCCATCGCATCGAGAGAAGTGAATTCGTCCAGTTTCGCCATGGGCGTTCCTCCTAATTTGGGAATTTAGGGCTGATCCTCATGAATCAATTCATAGACCGTCACTTCCGGGGGCGCTAAAAAACGGATCGGAGGCCCCCAGGTTCCTGAGCCCCTGCTTACATGGAGATTAGAATGATTGGAGAGGTGAAAGGACCCACCGTCATAAGGGTAAAAAAGCCGGGTGATGAGGCGAAATGGAAAAATCTGTCCTTGATGGGTATGGCCGGAAATCTGTAAATCAAAAAGCCCAAGGGCCCTCTTATCCAGATCCGGCCTGTGTTTGAGCAACAAGGTAAATTTCTCCCGTGGCAGGCCGAGGAGCAATTCCTTTTCGGAGATTCCCCTGAAAAGACCGAAGCTATGCCCAGCCGGGTCGTCCACTCCGGCGAGATTGATGAGGCCGGCAACGGTTAGACCCTGTCCTCTCAGGACGGAGAATCCGGCATTTTGGGTGAAAACCAGAGACTGAGAAAGCCCCGCATAAAATTCATGATTTCCGGTTATGGCAAATTTTCCATATTGGGGATTGATTTCTCTCAGGATTTCGGCCAGCCCTGAAAGGTTGTTAATCTGCCCATCCACCAGGTCGCCCGTGGATACAAAAATATCAGGGGTTGCCTTTTTCACTTCCTTTAGAATCCTGGTGAGACGTTCTTCCCGAACAATCATCCCCAGATGAACATCCGATATCTGAGCGATCTTCAGCCTGCCGGCCTCTTTGGGAATTTTAGAGGTTTTCAACGCAATCCTCTCGGTGCGGATTTGCTTTGCCTCGAAATAGCCATAGAGGGCGATGGACAGGGAAAGGAGGAAGGAGAGCAAAAAAGAATACTGCGGAGAAGGATTGAGATGAGAGAAGAAGCCCGGAACGATCAGCCTCCCGGCGTAGATCAACAGACGACAAAAATCTATAAGGATAGAAAAAGAGAACCATAGAAAAACAAATCCCATCCAGCTATATCCAACGAAAGACATCAGGCGGGCTGCAGAAGCAAACCCATGTCTTTCAGAACTATGCACAATCAGCGGGGTGAATACCATGAGCAACAGGACAAAGATCAGAAGAATACTGGACATCGTCCCTAAAGCCAAAGTAGCACTGGCTTTTAGGAATAAATAGTAATGCAGCCCGCCGTAGAGCAGGAAAAAGATCAGTAAAAAAAGTCTCATCGGTTCCCCTTAATAGATTCTCTGGGTAAGAAGAGAGTGAATTTGAAGGATCGCTTTTCCAAAATTCTCTCGCTCCTCTTTTCCTAAGAAGCGGGAAAGGCCACTCGTTACTTTCCTTTCATTGCAACAGGTTCACTGATAGGATCTAAGGCTAAGTCATTTTGGCTTTGATGAAAACATAGGTCCCGTAGGCACTGATCCCGGAAATCGCATAAGCCAGGATGGTTCCCAGGACCAGTCCGGAAAGAAGATAGAAATATCGCGCGGCCGCCGCGAATACGACTGTGTTTACCATCCCGCTAATCAGCAAAGGTTTTGTAATCATCCGGGAGAACTCCACCCCCCTTGATTTCCAGGTGATGACCAAAGTGCTGATGAATACTGCGGGGAAGGGTGATAAGATCCCTCCCCAAATGATTCCTCCCACTTTACTTAAATAAACCCCCGCCGTCACAATGGAGCCGCTGAAAAGGGCACGGAAAGCGATTTGGGAGGGCGTAATGCGAACCTCCACCTTGCCACCCGATCTCAGCCTCAGCTTTTTTTCGAGGAAGGAATACGATCCAATCAAAAGGATTAAGAATACAGAAAATGAAAACCAAAAGCTCTGTACGTCCAGAATTACGGCCAAAAACGACAAAAAAAACCAGACCGATAAAGCTCCGACAAATCCCATGGCGAAACCCCGTCTGGCCAGAACAGCATAGGTGACCAAGAACAAGCCATTAAATCCGACGACGAGGGGGATGATGTTTGTTGCTTCCGAGGCCAACTGGGGAGTCTGTACGAACCCGATAAAAAATAACGTTATGGCCACCGTGCTGGGAAGGCCGCCAATAAACCCACCTACTTTACTGCCAAATTTTTCCGCCGCCACAGTGGAAAGGGTGACAATAGAACTGCCAACTACGAAGGCGAGCAAGAGTTTAAGAAGAAAGAAATCGGTCATTTGAACGATAGGAATGCGGACTCCTGTTGTTTCTTGAAACAGACCGGCTGGAGAACCCCGCGATCCTTACTTTTTCCTTTTAGCCAATCCCCCATAGAGATCGGCGATCATCATGGCATAATTGGCTGTGTCCGCTGCTGACCGCAGCACGATATCGGGCTTGTCCACCTGAAAAGATCTGATCAACTGGCCAATGTTGGCGGTCAGGGCAGCAACCAGGTAGTAAAAGTTCAGGGTTCTCCAGTCGCCCCGGTCGGCATTCTCTTTGAGCCTTGATTCCATGACGCTCGCGAAGGCTGCCAATTCAGGTCTGATGGCATCCATGATGATCTCCCTTCTGAGAATGATCTTATTGAATCCGTCACCGGTTTTCCATACCCGAATTTCTGCCTCCGCCGCAAAGGAACTTAATCCTGTTGACGAGGCTCCGGATGTTTCTAAAAAAGCCTAACCCCTTGACTCAGTCTTGAGCCCAGGAGAAAGGTGATCCCGGAGGGGGCGGCAACAGAAAAAACTGAAGCATGGAAGGTACCGGTAAAATCGATGAGTAGCCCGAAGACCACCGGTATCACCAGAGGCCCTATATTGCCCAGTGAAGAGATAAGGCCAACTGCCGTGAATGGTTTGGCCGCCTTGAGCACACCATTGCTCAACCCAGTCTTCTGTCTGGCTTCGCCCCATCAGGGAAGAACCGCAATCCGGGCTGCCATTACCCACTGGGATATCTCGAGGCATGAGGGGCGCCTTTTAAAATTATTTTATGATTCCCAACCTGCAGAGGAAATAGAGGACAAATTTTTCATTTTGAAATATTAAGAATGAATCTTAAGAATACTATTTTAATACGGCCTAAATGTCAAAGGAAGAGTGGAGTGATTACTCAGATAGATGGAAGTAAAATTACTTAAGTTTTGGTATAATAAATTATTTGCAGGTTGCTGAAAAGGCAAAGAGGGGGCGATGAGCGCGAATACTTTTTCCGGGAACGGCCCATGGCCGGGCGAAGCGTCCAAAAATTGGGCGTTTTCCGGCAGAACGAGCCATTGTGCTGTCGGGAAAAATGTTCTGAGCAGCAAAAGGTCCTTTTCTTTAAGAGGGAAGAATGCGAAAGCAGATTTTATTGACGTTTAGTCTGGTTGCTGTGCTCTATGCCTGTGCGCCGGTGATCTCTAAACAGTCGCTCAGGGAAGTAGATCCAGCAATTACCTTTCAGGAGTTGGTCAAAGATCCGGAAAAATACAGTGGAAAAGTGATTCTTCTGGGAGGAAGGATCCTGGCCACCGCCTTCATGGAAGGGGAAACATGGGTGGAAGTTCTGCAGCAGCCATTAGACTGGCAACAAAAGCCGGAAGACACCGACGTTTCCTACGGGCGCTTTTTGATCCGCTTTGCAGAATTTCGTGACCCGGTCATCTATGCGGCGGGGAGGAGGATAACGGTTCTGGGGGAGGTACAGGGGAAAAGAGTATTGCCTCTTAGGGAGATGGATTACACCTACCCTGTGTTGCTCCCCCGAGAACATCACCTTTGGGAGCCAGAAACCGGCTTTGGACCGTCCTTTCATATTGGCATCGGGATTGGAGGCGTGATCCATTGAAAAGAAAGTTTTTGCTCATCCTCTGCTTTGCTGGGGTGATCGTTTCCTGCGCCCCTTTATCCAGTGAAATCATGCGCCAGGTTGACGAATCCCTGACCTACCAGGTTTTTCAGCAGGACCCGCAGCGGTACGTGGGGAAGACCGTCTTATGGGGAGGAGTGATTATTGAGACCATCAACAAAATGGATGTGACGGTGATGAAAGTCAGGCAGACAGAGTTAGACTTTGAAAAGAGACCCCAGACTTTAGATCGCTCCGCCGGACGGTTCTTGGTTAGATCTGCCGGCTTTCTGGACCCAGCAATTTATAAGGAGGGACGGGAAATCACCGTCGGGGGGGAGGTGGGTGGGAGAGAAGTCCTCGCCTTGGGAGGTACGCAGTATTCCTATCCGGTTATCCTAGCCAAGGAAATTTACCTCTGGGAAAAACGGCAGCTTGTTAGCCCCTACTATCCCTATTGGTGGGGTTATCCCTACGGGTGGTACGGGTACCCTTATTGGATGGATCTACCTTACTACTAGTAAGGGATTTTTTCTTTTTTACGCCTCGTAGGCTAACACGCGGATCAATCCAATCGTGGCCCCGGTTTGGTCCGTCGTCGTGGTATCGCTGACCGAGATCACTTTTTTTACCCCATTCTTGGCGAGAAAACGATTCACCTGCTCATCTAAGGTCGCCAACTCTTTCATGGTCTGAAAAATCTTTAGCTCATTCGTGAAGGTTTTTACCTGCAAACTTTTTTTCGTTCCCATCTCGATTCTCCTTTCTCTCCCGCTCCCTCCCCTTTTCCCCAGCGGGGAAAGATGGGGAATTTATGGTTTAAAAGCCTCGACTAAGGCATCCATCTGTTGCCCTGCCTGGAGGAGGCGGACGCCGATGAACCCTGCTTGCGTCAGGCCATCCTTAATCTCATCGTACGTATAAGTACTTCCGCCAGCGGTGCCCAGAAGCATATTCACGGCGAAGATGGCCCCCTCTTTCGGACTAGTCCGGTCGGGCGCCATGACGTGATCCCGAATAACAATCCGTCCGCCTGGGCCCAGAGACCGGAACACCTTACTAAAAAGATTCAAGTTTTGTTCTGGGCTATTCTGGTGAATGATGGCGGAGAGAAAAGCAAGGTCGTGGCCGTGGGGAAGCTCGTCATGGTAAAAATCTCCAGGAACGAGGGTGACCCGGTGCAGCATCCCTTCCTGGCCCAGACGTTTTCGGGCCATCTCGACAACCTCGGGCCGGTCGAAAAGGGTCGCCCTCATTTCAGGTACGGCCTGAAGAAAAGCCAGGGTATAAGTCCCCGACGCGCCCCCGAGGTCTATCAGGGCCCTCGATGATGCGGGATGAACCGCGGCCACAATCCGCGCAGCCTGCGGTGCGGCGATGACGTGCATGGCCTCGATGAAGGCCTGCTGTTCGCCCGCATCCCGAGAAGGTGAAACTGGTCTCTCTGGAACGCTTGAGCCTTGAACAGTTTTTGTAAGCGTGGACCATCTCTCCCACAAGTGGGCCATATGAAGGACCATGGGTAGAATTGTACGGGGAGAATCCGCGGAGAGAAAGGGCGATACTGCGGGAGCACACAAATACTTTCCCTCCTCCTTGACGAGAAGAGCCATGGCCGTTAGGGCATCCAGGAGAACGGTTAATCCCCGCAGGTTGGCTCCGATCCTGCTCGCAACTTCCTGAGCGGAGAGTGGGCCGGGAGTAAGGAGGGTGAAAAGTTTTAGCTCTGCCGCGGAAAGCAAGATACGGCATTCCATAAAGTTCCGGGCCAAGCCTAAGATCGCCTCTAAACTGGCATGATTCATGACGACCCCCGTCTCAAAAACATTTTGGCAAAGAGACTACAGCGCGGCAGAGCCGCAACCAAATAACGGACCTTAATACCCCCTTACCCCATCCCTCTCCCCCGGGTCCGGGGGAGAGGGATGGGGGATAACAACAGGAAAATATGCTAAACAAAATTTCAAGAAATCGAACATTCGTAGTACAGAGAAGACAGGGTAGTAGTTTAAATTTCAATTTTGAATTTTGGTTCTTGGGCTTTGGTTCCAACCTCCGAAGCACGGGGGATCGTGACCTCTGTGTTCTCCGCGGCAGAATAATTTTTCAGGTGATGATCTTGAGAATCTGGGGTTCGTTCCTCGTCGGCGAAGGGGGGATACTTTTGGGATAACCTAGGATGATGGGAGCGACAATTTTGCAGTCATAGGGCATCCCGATCTCGGCGAGGATCTCGGGGTCTCTGATCTCCGACCCTAAATCCACCCAGCAGGTACCCAAGCCCAACGCCGCTGCTGAGAACATGAAGTAACAGGCGGCCAGAGCGCAATCAACCTGGGCAGACCTAACTTCTTTGGGGGCGGCGATATAAACTAGACAGGGAGCATTATAAAAGACGTTGAAGTTCTTGTTTTTCAGGCGGGCTTCATAGCTTTTTAGGGGCGAATCCGGGTTCTTATCGATGAAGTAAAGAATGTTCTTCTTGCTCTCATCGGAAAGCTTTTTGATCCACTCCTTATTGTTGACGATGATGAACCTCCAGGGCTGCCCGTTTCCCGAGCTCGGAGCCAAACAGCCATCTCTGATAATTTCCTTGATCGTTTCCAGAGAGACTTCCTTGTTCTCAAAGTCTCTGATGGCTCGCCGCTTCACCAAGAGATCAAAAAAATCTACCATTATTTTCTCCTTTCTCATTCATAAAGAAAATTGGGATGGATAAATGCAGGCCCGCGGGAATCCTCGTAATCTACCCTTTGGGACCTTCACTCTGGAAATTTTTCCATTCTCGGGTGCTTTTTAAACCACGCACTTTTGTATATTCGGCCGGGAGGGTAAAGATAGCAGAATTCTAACACAAATTCTTTCTTGAAAATATACTTTTTGCCATTTCAGATGATCCGCTTACCTGGCGACCCTTTTGCAAATTAGTGGACCGGGCGCAAAGGTTCGGGAAAGCGGCAGCCAAGGGAATTTCTCTTGAGAAAGAATTGCTGACATCGCTAATCCGCCTCCTGTGAAGTCCCCTATATTTGGGGGTCTTTTCTTCTTGACCCACAACCCCCTTTTTTGTATACTCAACTCCCCCAAGAGTGAGGTCTTAACATTTTTTACGTTTCTTAACAGGGGTATTAACCTGAGTAGGGAGGAATGATAACTTGTGCGTGCCTGTTTGATCAATTCGTCCAACCATAATGCTCTCGATTCGGGAGGTCGCTCATGAGAAGCCATCGATTCATCTTCTTCTTCGTCATCGTCTGGATCCTGGGGTGCCTTCTCCTCCTGCCCATGGAGTCAGGAGCCTATGTGAACCATAGAGAGGAGCCCGGGAAAGAAAGCAAGGAGAAATCCAAAGTGGATATAGTGTTGGAGGCTGACTCTGTGCCCTTCCCGCTCCCATCTCGGCGACAAATCATCGATGCCGACAAAGGGGCTTTCTGCCTTACTTGTCACCGCATGCCCTATCCCACTGCCCCCCAGAAGCCGGCGAGGCCGGGAGAGCAACCCCTTTCCTCCATTCAGATCACCCCCCCGGGCGGATGGCAGCTCCTCACAGTTCTGCCCTACCCCTTCAGCAAAAAGATGGCGGGCTGGAGCCCGGACGGAAAGAGGATCGTCTATTCCGTCAACCTTTTCCAGAACGATTGGGATCTCTGGATCATGGATGCCAATGGTAAGAATCGGACTCCGCTCCTCTCGGGCCCTACCATAGACATGGCGCCGGATTGGAGTCCGGATGGCAAATTCATCGTCTTTCAATCGAATCGCTCAGGAAATTTCGACCTATGGATAATGGAAATAGCCACCGAGGAGCTGACGCAACTGACCAACGAGCCAAATGAAGAGACTATGCCGAAATGGTCTCCCGATGGGAAGAAGATCGTCTTCCAGTCTAATCGGTCTGGCAATGAAGAGATCTGGCTTTTAGAGATTGGCACGGGCAAATGGACCCAGCTTACCCAGGACGGGGCAAAGAAGGAGAATCCGGTCTTCAGCCCAAGAGGGGATCGAATCGTTTTCGTCTCCGACCGCTCGGGAAAAAGGAATATCTGGGTCATGAACGCAGATGGCTCGGGCCAGAGGGCGCTCACCCGGGGGCCGGACGAGGATACGGCTCCCAGTTGGGGTCCGGATGGAAAGAAGATCATCTTCTCCCGGGAGCGGGGCGGCAACCAGGATCTCTGGGTGATGAATCCAGATGGGTCGGAGCAGATTCGTCTGACCACCTACCCTTCGGCAGAGACGGACCCTCACTGGAGCCCCGATGGCAAGTGGGTGATCTTCTCCTCGGACATACGCGGAAGATGGGATATCCTGCGAATGCAGGCGGATGCCTCCATGGTCGATCCCTCTCGCAGCCCGCTCAAACGCTTGACCGACAGCGAGGCCCGGGAGGTGGGCGCCATCTGGAGCCCGGATGGGAGGAAGATCGCCTACAACTCGGATGCGAATGGACATTGGAGCATTTGGACGATGGATCCCGATGGTAAGAAGAAGCGCCAACTGACCGGAGACGATGAGGACGCCGGCTGGCCTTCCTGGAGCCCGGATGGGAAGAAGATCCTTTACTGGGGCTGCCGGGAGGGTAACCAGGATGTCTGGGTGATGGATGCGGATGGATCGAACAAGAGGCGGTTGACCGACCATCCGGCATTGGATGGGGACGCGCAATGGAGCCCGGACGGGAAGAGGATTGTCTTCGTCTCCGAGCGCATCGGCAAGGGTGATATCTATGTCATGGATGCCGATGGGTCAAACCAGAAGCGCCTGACCTTCACCGATGCCCTCGATTGGACGCCTTATTGGAGCCCGGATGGGGAGAAGATTGCCTATGTTTCCAATCAGACCGGGAAATGGGAGATCTGGACATTGGACGTGGAGACCCTGGAGGGCAAGCACCTCACGCCAGATTCCGGTGGCAATTTTGTGCCGCGGTGGAGGCCGCCGGATGGGAGTCAGATATGCTATGTGGGATGGCGAGGGGGTGAGTACACCATCAAGGGCAGTTTTGACGTGGTGGTCATGAATGTGGACGGCAGCGGAAAGAGGGAACTGGCTCCGTCCCCGTTCGACGAGCGATCATCGCGTTGGAGTCCGGATGGCAGCAGGATCGTTTTTTGGTCCTGGCGAACCGGGAGCCCGCAGATCTATGTGATGAATGCCGACGGCAGTGGCTTAAGACAACTCACTGACAACTTGGCCTACAATGTCTTCCCCTCCTGGAGCCCGGATGGAAAGAGGATCGCCTTTGAGTCTGACCGCATGGGCAACTTCGACATCTGGGTGATGGAAGTGCCAGAACAATAAAAAATTTAGAAATGAGGTGAGCAAGTTGTCCCGTTTGTCCCGCGAACGTCCCTATTCCCGGACCCTGCCCGGGGAGGCGGCTCGTGGGTGACGTGGCCTTCATGAATGATGACCTTATCTCTTACTTCCTTCCGTTGCGCCCGACAGGCTACCCATCTTGCCGAGGTCGATGAAGGGGACGGCTCCTCCAGAGACTTGAGGTAATATCCCATTCCATTTCTCGATACCCTTGTACTGCACGAGGATCGGGCTGATCGACCGTGATAGGGCATCATTGGCTTTGGCCTGTCCCTGAGCCACCACTAGAATGGATTCCGCCTCTCCTTTTGCGGTGGCAACCTTTTGCTGAGCTTCAATCTCGCGTTGGGCCAAGACCTGTTTCTGCGTTTCCACCTGTTGCTGGGCCACCTGTTTGGCCTCCACGGCCCCTTCATATTCAGGAGAGAATCGGATATTGGCAAAGTAGATGTCATCGACGATGATGTGATACCTCAACAGGTTATCTCCCAATTTGGTCATCGCCCTCTTCCGGATCTCCTCCCTTTTGGGAAGAATCTCCCCGATCGGGTAGGTCGGGACAACCTCCTTGACGAAGTCATTGAAAGCCGGATCGATCACCTTATCGGCAAAATCGAGCCCCACTTTCTGGTAAAGGTCATTGACATACGCCGGATCGATATGGAAGTTCATCATTCCGGTCATTTTCACCATCTGGTATTCTTTTGAAGAGGCATCGATCTCCTTGAACGGATGGGGTTGAACCTTGACATCCACCTTGATGACTCTTTCGGCAATGGGAACCTTGAAGTTGAGCCCTTCCCCCATGATTCTCTTCTCTACACTCCCCCACCAGAGGGCAACCCCCCTGTGGCCAGCCGGGACGATGACAAAGGTGCCCCAAACAACGATAAGGATGATGATAAGCAAAATGAGCATTTGAACATTTCTTGGCCTCGGCCATTTGATTTCAGCTGCGTCTATGGTTCTTTCCACCATCGTTCACCTCCTCTGGGTTTCTTATCTTGGTAGAATGACAAGGTTCTCTATTCCACTCTCGCCACCCCTCTCCGAATCGCTGGACAAAATCCCCTTGGAGGCTTCAAAATGGAACCTTCTGGAAATCCCAATTCATAACCCACTCCAAAAGGTTGAGGTTGGGTTGGCAGGTTGATTTGAAAGTTTGTCGTTTGACAAAACGCTACTCATTTTGAGCGGAAACGTCAACAAGAATTATCTCCTACGCCTCATCGTCCTGATGTCTAACTTTATCTTATCGATTCACGCTTGAAATAAGGTGTCTATGTGAACTTTGAATCCTGTCGGTTTTGAATCCTTTAACTCCGCTGTTAGGGGATATTTGCACTTTTTAAGATTTTATGGGCGCTTTTCAAACCCGAGGAAATCGGAACCCCATAGGGACAGCGGTCCAAACATTGCTGGCATTCGGAACAAGCCCCCGCATTGGTTAGTAAAGCGGCGTACTGGGCTTTGGCCCAGCCCTCCAGCCCGTAATGGAGGTAATAGCTTTCATACCGAAAAATATCGGGTATGGGGACTCCTTCCGGGCACGGCAGGCAATATCCACAATTCCGGCAAAACCCCTTTCCGGCATCTCCAGCTTTTTCCATAAACTTCCGGAGCTCCGCGGTCGACAGATCCCTCAACACCTTGCCCACTCTTACGTTTTCTTCTAATTCAATCAGGGTCATCATGCCCGGAATGGCACAAGTGATATGGGGATTAGAGAGGACGTAGCGGAGGGCAATCTGAGCAGGCGATTCTCCCTTGAAAAGTCGCGCATCCCATCTTCTGGATGGGAGTTGAGTCAACCTTCCCCCGGCCAGGGGCTTCATGGCGATCAAGCCCACTCCTTTGGCAGCGGCCATGGGCAGGAGGTTGGCGGTTAAACGATCCTCATCAATGGCGCTATAGGCAACCATTAAAACCGAAAAAACACCGGATTCTATTGCCCGTTTCATCATGAACGGGGAACCATGAATGCTGATCCCGATCTGAGAGATTTTCCCTTCTTGCCGGGCCTTCTCCAGCTCTTCCAGGCCGCCGGCATTGAATATTTTTTCATATTCGGAGCCCCTTACGTCGTGGAATAAGATCAGGTCAATCCCATCCGCTTGCAGCCGGCGAAGGCATCGTTCCAGCTTCGCGCGAACTCCCGGGCCATCTCT
>Ga0187886_1001204_pt1 | contig 24839 bp, 23 predicted proteins | sample June2016WEW_20_1_FD_133001 | JGI IMG/M metagenome (GOLD analysis project Ga0187886, IMG submission 133001) | Peatland microbial communities from SPRUCE experiment site at the Marcell Experimental Forest, Minnesota, USA - June2016WEW_20_150 | ecosystem: Environmental > Terrestrial > Soil >... | reverse complement strand
TTAATTCCTCTCTGGGATCATACGACAGCCCGCAGAAGATTTCCTCATACATGCGGGCCACTCTTTCCGGGGTTTTCAGCAATCCTTCCCGCTCCGGGTTTTCTCCGATTCCCTCTATGATCAATTGCACTCCGTGGATAATCTTGTCGTGATCCATTTCACTAATAGGCTGCTTGCGCTGCATCAAAGATTCCTCCCATGAGCCTCTCCAGCTTATCTATCTACGCTTACCATAGAGTTTAGCACGTCAAAACAAAAAAATAAAGCCTGCCGGCAGGCAGATGTCCCTTGAAGGGAAATTAACCAGCAGGGGCAAGCGCCTTATTATAGCAATCCAGCGCCTCGTCCGCACATCCCCTGGCCAGGTAAGCTGCAGCAAGCCCGCACCAGGCTATACCGTTGCCGGGATCGCGCCCTACCACCTCCTTGAGGCATACAAATGCGCGATCCCAGCGCTGCTGCCTGAGCAGGCATAAGCCCTGATTATAGAGGTAGGACAGATTGCCCGGATCAATCAACAGCGCCTTCTCATAACAGATCAAGGCCTGTTCATGGCGGCCCAGGGTTTCGAGACAAAAAGCCACATTGTTAAGCAGGACATGATCTTTCTCATCAATTTGAAGCGCCTGGTCAAAGTATCTCAAAGCCTGGTTGCTGGCACGCACTTCCACCAGCACCGAAGCAGCATTGCACAATATCGCCAGCGATTCATCGCCGCACTTGGATAGGGCTATTTTAAAGGCTGTAGATGCCTCCCGTTGACGTCCCAGCCGGGCCAGGCAGAATCCTTTGTTATTCCATAGAACAGGGGATTCCAGGCCGTACCTCAGAGCCTTGGTAAAGCAAGCCAGAGCCTCTTCAAATCGATGCAGTTCGCACAGGCACAATGCTCTGACAATGTTGATCTCCCGCTGTCGAGGGCTTAACAGGGCTGCCTGTTTGCAGCAGGCAAGAGCTGCCTCATAATACCCCAGCTTATACTGGCAGTAACCTTTATAAGTCAGGGCATAGGCATCCTGCGGATCGCACCGGAGTGCTTGTTCAAAACAATGATCGGCTTCTGTCAGGCGCTCCTGCTGGATCAACGTTTCTCCCTTTACCAACCAGTAATCGGCTGAATCCACGTCCTTATCCAACTGGCTTTCCATAGTTTGGCAGGAGGCGCCAGCCATAACTGCATGGGGGCTAGCTATCCAGTAGAGCCGATGCAGATCGATCCGACGTATTCTTCTATTGTTCTTTTTAAGCCCTAAGCCTTCAGCAACCTGGCCCCACAAAGCAGCTAGATGGTCAACCAGGGGGATCTTTTGCAACCTTAGAGTCATCATCATCCCTCCATATATTAACAGTCATAAACTATTTCCCTGGCAATGCCTAATAATCCTGCTAATATTATCCACTTTATTTCTACCCAGTCTGCCATAATATAGAGCTTTGCCGGTTCTTGTCATAAAGTGAAACTAAGCATCAGATGGGGTTTTAACCCCATCTGATGCTTAGTTGAGCCGATCCCGCCCCACCCAAAGGGTACCCGGGCACCCGGCTTAGCGCCACTTATACCACCGCTCTCAGAAGCGGGGGTATAAGTGGCGCTAAGCTATCGGATAAAAATGATCACCCTGCCGTGAAGACAGGGTGATCATGCAATGTTTGCTTTTTAATTAATCCTGGCGCTGACAACCTTCACAGTATCCATAAAACTTCAACTGGTGGTCGGCAATCTTGAAGCCGGTTTTTTTGGAGACCCATGTCTCCAGGCTTTCCAGCAGATCGTCATTGAACTCGGTTACTTTGCCGCAGTTGATGCAGATCAGGTGGTGGTGGCGATGGGCCTCTTCCTTGGCAAACTCGTACCGGGTACAGCCGTCTCCAAATTCGATCTCGTGTAATATTTCCAGGTTGGCGCAGATCTCCAGAGTACGGTATATGGTCGCCAGCCCGATCTCCGGATGTTGCTCCCTGACAATGGCGTACACTTCCTCGGCACTCAGGTGCTGACGGTGATTATCGAGCAGCGCTTGTAATATTATTTGGCGCTGTGGTGTTATTTTATAAGCTTTCTGCTGCAGCTTCTCACATAGAGAATTAAAAGTTGGATTGTACAATGCTTGACCCCCATCCTCGTGTGCTCAAATACTCCCAGGCACTGTTAAGGCTCTGTTCCCTACAGCTTCAAAACTTTGATCTGGCCAGCCATAATCGCTTTTTTAAGTGTTCAGACAAGATATTTAGCACTATTTGATTATAATCCTTTAATCATTTTAGTGCCAGTCAACAATAGCAATATTAGGCATATAATTCTTTTTCTACTAATAAAGTAAGGTGAATAACTCTCTTATCCAAAGGAGTGATGAAAGTGATTGCAGACAAAAATATGTTTATCAGGCTGATCACGCATCCAGTGGCCCAGGGTACGGTTATCGCCCTGGCTGTCAGTCTGCTGGGCACCCTCTTGCTCTCCCTGATTTGCTATGTAACGCCTCTTTCCGAAACCTACCTCCAGCTCGCGGGCAACGTCCTGTATCTAGCCGGCGCCTTTTTTGGAGGCTTTGTGGGGGCTAATAAAGCGGGTCGAAAGGGAATGCAGTTCGGAGCGGGAACAGGGTTATGTTACTTTGTAGTGTTCACCATCATCGTTATGGTCTTGGCGCCGGAAACTTTTACCGGGCTGGCTTTTGGCCTTAAGGGACTCTATGCCCTGATCGTCGCTGCAGTGGGAGGCGTCTTCGGCATTGCCTTTGCGGAATAAAAAAAGGCAGTCGCAGCTGCCTCCCTACTTAATAAACTTTTTTAAAAACTCACGTAAAAAGACCGGCAACCGAAAATAATAGACTCGCATGGCAATCACCTCGCGATAAACTATTCTTAACTTATTATATTCAGGGTTGGGCGAAAGGTGTCTGTCTACACCGGATGATCCAGTTGTTTCCTGAGTTCGAATACCACTGTTCCGGCAATCACGGCGCAATCTTCCAGGGGCAGGTAATTTGGCGCGGACTCGTCAAAAAGGATATTCCCGTTAGGTTCGAACTCCTCATCACCTTCCCAGATCACATAGGTTACCGGCACCATTGGAAAGACCGGGATCGCCACACTGGCATCTCCCAGCTCTTCTGCTTTGCCCCCCAGAGCCAGCCCTGCCTTGAGCAGACCCTGTGGATCCCGGCCGAACATTTTCACTAACGGGCGGACTGCCCGGTTATGAAAAGGGTTGATGTAGATCTGACCACCGGGAATTTCTTTAAAGGAGATCCACTTATGGTGTAGTGGCACTCCTTCCGCATGTACCAGGTAGTGCAGGATCAGAATTCTATTTACGATGGGCACTTCGACCCCGTCGGGCAGATTGACTCCGCCAGTGGGATACTTAACCCGGTGTTCCTTATTTAAAAAAGGGACAACGAACTCCTGTGTTCTGTCATCATACCGTACTGCCGCCCGCTCGGCGATTTTTTGCGGTTCGCTCTCGCCAAGCTTTTCTTGGGCTAACCCCAGGGGCACATCCCAGTTCATGTAGCTCTGATTGGCAAATCTATCTTTCGATGCTGTTTCCACGAAGCTTTACCTCCGACACGTTTTTAAACATTATTCGATGGCAGGAGGCTAGCATCCTGCATGATGCATACATGAAGATGTCGTTCACGGGGTCCATCAAACTCACAAAAGAATATTCCCTGCCAGGTTCCAAGCAATAGTTGGCTGTTTTTTATAATCAGATTGGCCGAGCAACCCATGAGGCTCGCTTTAATATGAGCGTCGGCATTACCCTCCCTGTGAGCATATCCGCCTGCAACCGGCACAATTCGTTCCAGGCTCCTAGCAAGGTCATGAATCACATCCGGGTCGGCATTCTCGTTGATCGTCAGGCCTGCGGTTGTGTGCGGCACATAAAGGTTACAAACCCCCTGCTGCACCCCTGATGCATGGACAGCATTCTTGATCGCTTTTGTCACATCCACAAAAACCACCTGCTGCTCGGTGCTGATGACCAAGGAACGGAACAATTGATTCCCTCCAAATTCGCAGTGTCCACGTATTGCCGCTGTTGTTTGACAATTATCCAGGCGGGGATTACAATATCCATGTAAACGCGCCCGTAGCTCAGGGGATAGAGCGCTGGCCTCCGGAGCCAGATGCGCAGGTTCGATTCCTGCCGGGCGCGCCATTATTTTTTTATTAACACATTCTTGAACAAACATAGCCCGCGGTTTTCCTCAAGAACTCTTCCTGCTCACCTTTGCATCCCGAACTGAGCGTTAAAAGTAAAACTAGCAAGAGTCATCGTCCTGACGCGTTAATAATGCGCCCACAAGTTCCACCGCTCTGGGCACTGACCGTGATCACGACGTCTCATCCACTTTTTAGGTTAAGGCTTGATATTTCTACTATTTTTCAATAATTGAGGCTCTTCATTTTACGCTCGGGATTCCAACCAAACAGCGAGCACAGAGCAAGAGCGAACCGCACCAGTTTGTTGGAGATCTTTTTCTCTAGAATACTGTTCTGAAGAGTGAGCTTCTCAATTTTTTTCTGCAGCGATACGTTGGTTGTATTTAGCATGTCCAGCTCCAGCTCCAGGTTTTCATTGACGCGCTGGATATCTTGATGGGATTTTTTAAGATCTGTCACATCCTTGCCCAAGCGCATAATCTCCTGATGCTTTGCCTTGACCTCGTTCCGCAGGCTTTCCAGGGAACGGGTATATTTTTTCTCCAGCTCCAAACGCTCCGGTCCCACCTGGTTCAGTTCACGATCAAGCCCCTTAACCTTCTCCTCCAACAAGGTGATAGTATCACGCAACTGGTTGTTGCTGCGTTGAACATCCTTATTTTCCTTATTCAGCAGAATATTCTCCTGGGTTCTGGATTTCAACTGGCTGGTGAGGTTGCGCAGATCCTCCTCGTTCTGGGTCAACCGGTCCTGCAGCCCGGCTATCTCCTTGGTGTAATCTTCGATTTTGCCGAGGTACTGCCTTCTTTCGCCCTCCAATTGGTGCAGGTTTGCCTCCATGGTTTTAATCAAGATATCGAGCTCGTGCGTTTTTCGCTCCTTTTCCTCCAAAGCCCTTAACGTGTCTTCAAGCTGCTTGCGCTGGTTATTGATCAGTCTATTTTTCTCCGTACTTTCATTTTCCAACTGATTGATTCTGTCTTTCAGCAGCTTGATTTTTTTAGATTCATCCACGCTCAAGTCATGGTCATCCGGAAATTCCCATAATGGCTCATCCTCTTTGCCCTGAATAAAATTTGCGGCAAAATCGTCCAGAATCTTCCGTTCCGGTTTTACCTTGCTCACAAAATCGCACCCCCTTGTTGGTTATTGATTGGGGTATGCATTCGCTAATACCAATCTGGTATCCTTTAGATATAATGGTTTATAATGTCGATATTTTCTTTTTCTCATTATTTTTAAAAACAAATTCAGGGGAATTCCCCCTGAATATTTAGTCTTATCCGATCGGTTTCTTGGGTTTATTGTACTCTCCAGCCTCATACTGTACTTTGGACAGGCAGAGATCACAGATGTAGATGGTCTTGGGGTTCTTCACAATCTTCTCATAGTCCTTGTGGACATCGGAAATTGCCTCTTTTCTGCCGCACAGTGAGCAGCGAACCTCCAAATATACCCCTCCTATACAAATTTCAAGATCCTTTCAATAGTTTGAACAAATCGCAGGTTCTGGTCAGCAGTTCCGATCGTAACTCTGATGTAGTTCGGTAAACCAAATATGTCTCCAGTGCGTACAATTATACCCTCTTTAAGCAGTATCGGGAATATCTTCCGTGAATCAACACCGATATCGACAAAAATGAAGTTGGCCTGGGTGCGAACATACTTTAGCCCGATCCGATCAAAGGCTTCGTAGAGAAAACTGATTCCCGATGCTACTAGTTCCCTGCTCCGGCGTAGGTGCTCAAAATCGTGCAAGGCCGCTCTGGCAGCGATCTGGGCCAGGCAATTGACGTTGAATGGCTCCTTTACCCGATTGATCAGGGCAATAATCTCGGGGCTGGAGACGCCGTAGCCGATTCTCAACCCGGCCAAACCATAGATCTTGGCGAAGGTTCTGAGAGAGATCAGCCTGCTCCCCTTTTTCACGTAAGCAAGGGAATCAGGATAGGCCGGATCGGTAACATATTCATGGTAAGCCTCATCCATAACCACCAACATATGCTCCGGAACCTTATTTAGAAAGGCATCCAGATCATCCCCGGTGATTATGTTGCCTGTCGGGTTGTTGGGGTTGCAGATGAAGATAATCTTGGTTCGATTGTTGATCCTGTCTGCCATTGCCTGCAGGTCATGGCCAAAGTCACTGGCCACCGGAACCCCCACCGGAACCGCATCCATCACCCTGCAGACGAACTCGTATTCTGAAAATGTGGGCTGGGCAAAAATAACCTCATCGCCTGGGTTTAGAAAGGTTTCTGCCAACAGTTTCAGAACCTCGTCAGAACCATTGCCGATGATCAGCTGGTCCTCGGCACAGCCTAAATTAGCCGCCAGTTCCTGCTTTAAATAGTAGCAGTTGCCGTCCGGATAGATATTCACTTTGTCTATGGCATCTTTCAAGGCTTGCAGAGCCAGGGGCGAGGGCCCCAAGGGGTTTTCGTTGGAAGCCATCTTGATCACATCGGTGATGCCGTATTCCCGCTTCACTTCCTCGATCGGCTTGCCCGGGATATACGGACTTATGGAAAAGACCGTCTTTCTTGCCAGGCCATCAATCTCGCTCACCTTTATGCCTCCTTGAAGTTTAGCATGAACAATTTTATTGAATCTGCATCCCGGCCGTAAAAGCCTGCTCGTTGAGCTCTAGATATTTGGGTTGCACGCACTCTTCGATAGCCGACTGCCAATGCTCCCTCGATATATCCAGATACTGGGCCAGACAGCCCAGCAGGATCATATTCACTACCCGGGAATTGCCCAGTTGCTGCGCCTTGGCCGATGCCTTCAGCAACAACAGGCGGGGAGCACTGCTCCGGAAACTGTCTGCAGTGATTTCGGGGTAGATGATCTGGCCCAACAGAACCGGCAGCGGGGGAATCTCCTGATCGTTGATGATTAGCAACCCATTCTTGTTTAGATAGGGGATGCACCGTACGGCTTCAAGCTTTTCAAAACCGAGCACATAATCAGCCTGCCCAACACTGATCAGGGGTGAGTAGATAGTGCTACCGTATCTCAGGTGAGTGATCACCGAACCGCCCCTCTGGGCCATGCCGTGAGTTTCTGATATCTTAACCTGGTGACCGGCTTTGAGGGCGGCACTGGAAAGTACGCGTGAGGCCAAAAGAATCCCCTGCCCGCCTACGCCGGTAATAATAATGCTGGTGTTCTCACTCATCCTCTTCAGTCTCCCCCTTTACCTGCGGACAGACCTGTTCGCAAACCGCGCAATTATTGCATAATTCTTCGTCTCTCCTCACCCGATCTCCTGCCAGGTAGAGGGCTGGGCATCCCAGTCGCAGACATTTCTTACAACCTGTACATTTATCCTGATGTGTCATCTCTTTTAGCAGGCGTTCCTTGCTGATCATCACACAGGGCCGGTTGGTGATGATTACCGACAGCTCTTCCCGGTCCATCTCCTCCCGGATAACCTGTTCAGTAGCCTTCAGATCGTAGGGGTCAACGGTGCGCACGCTCCTGACCCCCAGGCTCCGGACCAGAGCGACAAGATCCAGCTTGGCCGTCTCCTGCCCACTCAGGGTCAGACCTGTTGCCGGGTGATCCTGGTGCCCGGTCATGGCCGTGGTGCGGTTGTCCAGAATGATGATCGTACCCGTGCTTTGATTATAGATATGATCGATCAGCCCTGTGATACCCGAATGAACAAAGGTAGAATCGCCGATCACCGCCACCAGCCGGCGTGCAAATTCGCTGCCCCGGGCCTTTTCCATGCCCAGGCTTGCTCCGATGCTCGCTCCCATGCAGAGGCAGGTATCCATCGCCTCAAAGGGCGTCATCGCCCCCAGGGTATAGCAGCCAATATCTCCGGTAACCCTGGCCTTCAGTTTATGCAATACATAAAATACACTCCGGTGCGGGCAGCCGGGGCACATGATTGGCGGCCTCCCAGGAAGACCGTCCGGGATCTGGTAATAAGCTTCAAAGCGGGAGGCGCCGCGTATGCCCTGCTCGATCAAAACCGGGTCAAGCTCACCAACTCTGGGAAATAGGGACTTCCCCTCCACAGCTATACCGGCTGCTTTTATCTGGTCCTCCAAGAACGGCTCCAGTTCTTCCACCACGATCAGGCGCTCCACCTGGCTGGCAAATGCCGAGATCAACTGCAACGGCAGGGGATAAGTCAACCCTAACTTAAGGTAAGACGCATCTTCTCCAAGCGCTTCCCGGGCGAAGTTGAAAACAACGCCGCTGGCGATAATGCCGATGCTCCGGCTGCCCCACACAACCTGATTAAGGCCGGAGGTCTCGGCATACTCCTGCAGGCGGAGCCTGCGCTCCTCTACTACCAGGTGGCGTTTTCGAGCGTAACCCGGCAACATCACGAACTTGGAAATATTCTTTTGCCAATCCCTCACCACCGGCCCGGACGAATCCTCTCCGATAAGCACTGGCGTTCTGGTATGGGAGAGCCTGGTAGTTAGGCGAAACAGCACTGGGGTATCGAATTGCTCGCTGATCAGGTAGGCCTCCTTTAAAAAATCTTTAGCCTCCTGGCTATCGCTCGGCTCCAGCAGCGGGATCTTGGCAAAACGGGCATAGAAACGGTTATCCTGTTCATTTTGAGAGCTGTACATGCCGGGATCGTCTGCCGATATCAGTACCAGCCCCCCGTTGACACCGGTATAGCTCATGGTCATAAAGGGATCCGCAGCCACATTGAGGCCCACATGTTTCATGGTCACCAGGGCGCGGGCTCCGGCCAGAGATGCCCCGAAACCCACCTCCAGAGCCACCTTTTCATTGGGCGCCCACTCGGCATAGACCCCCGGGTAGTTCACAAAGTTTTCCAGGATCTCCGTACTGGGGGTACCGGGATAACCGGCGCCCACTCCCACCCCAAACTCGAAAGCGCCGCGGGCTATAGCCTCGTTTCCGGTAAGCAGCACTTTGTGCATGATGATTCTCCTCGAGTGTTATTTTGCTATTCATCCATTTATTTTTGTTTTTAAAAAAATAAAGCAAGCGTTAGGGTCGAAGTAAGCCTTGAATTCGGGCCATGCCCTGATACCGGCTTTTTAAACGCTTAAAATACCAGGATTCACATCGTGCATCTTTACCGTCCGACTATAATGCGCACTAATAAACCTTTTTCTGTTGTCAACAGCGCCTCGGAACTATTCCACCTGTTTGACCTTCGCCTGGCTCTTTAAATGCCTGATGTCCTTAGTCACAGTGAGCCGGTAAATGCGGCACATCTGTACGATCCGGGAGGTGGTGCGCTCTCCGAGGTATTCGTCGAGTTCAGACATTTTAAGATTGGTGGTGATGATCACCGGCAGTTGGTAGTTCAGCCGATAGTTGAGGAGAGAATAGAGCTTGTTGCAGGTCCACGGGGTATAGTTGTGGGCGCCCAAATCGTCAAGAACCAGAACATCCACCTGGCGAATGCTTCCCAGCAGGGCTACATCATCAGCTTCATGGGAATACCCGTTGTTGTGCAACAAAGCAGCCCTTAGCTCATCCAAAAATTCTGGCACGACCAGGAATTGCGCCAACACCCCCTGGGCCAGCAAGTCATTGGCAATAGCCGCAGCAAGGTATGTTTTACCTGCGCCCACGTCTCCTGTAAGCATGATCCCCTGTGATGATCTTTTAAGAATGTAGTCGTGAGAAAATTGACGCGCTGCAAGTTGCGCGGCCAAGGCTCTTTCCCGATGCCGCCCATCATAATAATCGGCCCTGAAGCCTTCAAAGCTACAGTCTCTCAGCTCGGGCGCCATTTTCTCCTGCTGCTGCAGCCTCAGCGCCTGGCGCTGGCAACTGCAAATCCAGGCCACATCCCCGGAGGAGATGATGCCCGTGTCTCCGCACCTGGTGCAGCGTGCAGTTTTACCCGTAGTATCCTGCAACGCTGGCTGTTTCTGTGCTCGAATGCTCTGTTGCAGCTTGCGAATTTGCGCTTCTATTCCAGTCATCGCCATCAACCCGTCATGATATGTAGATATCCTTGTATTTATCTTCCTTATCCTTGATCCTGGCCTCACGGTCTGACTGGCCCTTCTCTTTGTTCAACAGGCGGGAGGAGAGATACTGTTCCTCGTGTTTATCGACCTCCTGGGTGGTACGCAGGTTCTTTTTAGACCACTGGCCGAGTATGCGATCGATGTATGTCAGGTTAAGAATCCCCCGCAGCACGGCTCTTTTCAAAGCTTCTAAAATAATCAATTCTGAATATCCCTTGTCCTTATGCCAGCTGAAGATGGTCGCACACTCGATCTGGGAAAGCGCCCTGCCAAACTCCCGTTCAAAAGCCTGGAGCAGGGCATGAAAGTGCTGCGACTGCGTCTCGCCATCGGATATCTGCTCTCCGGAAGTTGCTACTTCCTGATGGGCCTCCTGCATAATGTTATCTACTGCCCAAATGTCGGATATTTTTTCAAACAAACCGCAGAGATCATAGCCGTTTTCCGACATGAGACCCCTTGCGGTCATGGACTCAATAGAGGTTTTGACACCTTTTTCAGGCATATTGAGCAAGCGGGTAAAGTCCTTGTTTTTCAGTTCATTCTTGCCCTGCTGCTGAAAATAAAAACAGGCCAGCAGAACCAGAATATCGTTGCTGCTTAAGTTTAAACGAGAGCTATACTTCAAGATGAGGTTGGGCACTAGGGTAAACCCTGTGGAACATAACTCATTGCAGAAACGAAAAGGAAAACTGTTGCAGCCTTCCATTGGCACCATCCTTCAACGGACTAGCGGTTAATATAATATTAGCCACATCTTGTTAAATACCTGCCAGTTGCTGGCCAGCAAGGAACAATTATTTAAAAGAATAAAATGCTTCAGGACGGAAAAGAGAAGGAAGCGCCTATTGGCGGTCAGTCATCAGGAGGCAAAGGTCTATGTCCTTCTGACACAATAAAAGAGAAAAAGAGAGACCCGGGGTCTCTTTGAATGATACATATGCTTATTATATATAATCATTTGCTTATAGATGCCGCTCTTGGCAATTGATAGCGCCTCACAAAAGCATCGATCCGTTCCAGGGCTTCTTCCAGCTTATCCCTGGAGGTGGCATAACAACATCTGATAAAGCCTTCTCCGCTCTCTCCAAAGGCATTACCGGGCACTACCGCCACCTTGTCCTCAAAAAGCAGGCGTTCGCTGAATTCATCCGAACTTAGACCCGTGTGTTTGATACTCGGAAAGGCATAAAAAGCACCTTGTGGCTCGAAACAAGGAAGCCCGATCTCTCGCAATCCGTCTACCAAGAGCCTGCGGCGCTGGTTATAGCCATCTACCATCTCCCTGATGAACCCATAGCCATTTCTCAAACCCTGGAGAACGGCTTGCTGGCTGATAGATGGGGCGCACAGCATGGTGTATTGATGTATTTTCAGCATGGCATCGATCAGTTCCTCTGGTCCTGCGGCAAAACCCAGGCGCCATCCAGTCATGGCAAACATCTTGGAAAAACCGTTGAGGATGATGGTTCGGTCCTTCATGCCAGGGATGTTGGCGATGGAGATATGCTTGGTATCGTAAGTCAGCTCTGCATAGGCCTCATCAGAGATCACTAACAGGTCGTAAGCCTCGGCAACCTGGGCAATCTCTTCCAGATCGGCGCGGGTCATGATAGCACCGGTGGGATTATTGGGATATGAAAGCATAATTGCCTTTGTCCTCTCTGTCATCCGGGCGATCAGGTGTTTTTTTCGCAGACGAAATTCGTCTTCCACCTTTGTGGTTACCATCACCGGTTTTCCTCCCGCCAGAGTGACACAGGGTTCATAAGAAACGTAACAAGGTTCGCCGATCAAGATCTCGTCTCCCGGATTGATGATTGCTCTGAAGGCTAAATCAACAGCCTCACTGACACCGACAGTGATCAAAATGTCCGATTCATCATAATGAAGATTTAGCCTGTCTTGCAGGTAGGATGCTATGGCACTGCGAAGCTCCGGCATACCACAATTTGATGTGTATCTGGTAAGATCGCGGTTCAATGCTTCTTTGCAGGCATCTTTGATCACGCCAGGAGTTGCACAATCAGGCTCGCCGATCCCCAGTGAGATAATGCCCTCAGTCTGGGCAATGAGATCAAAAAATTTGCGTATCCCCGAATAGGGCATGCCCTGTACCGTGCCAGAGAGATATTTACTATACGACCCTGCTTCCTGCCTGATCCTGTTTTGCACTTTCATTACCCCCTGTCTAATCCCCAGCATTGTTCTACTTAAATAATAAAACCCGTCCCATGAGGGACGGGTTTTTACTCCCGCGGTACCACCCTGGTTGACCATTAACGGTCCAACTCCGGTCCCCTTTATCGGCGGGGTGCCGTCCTGGCCTAATCAAGTATTCCCAATCGAATATCTTTCGGCAGGCATCTCTGGGGTGGCTTTCGGTGATTTGCCATGCCGGTTTTCCACCTTGCAACCGGCTCTCTGAAAAGCAGAAATCTCCTACTCTTCCCCTTCATCGACAGCAGCTTTTTAATTAAACTTAATTTTATCGATAATTGATGCTGCTGTCAATAGGCTTAAAACATTTTTCGATGCGTCTAAATGGCTAGCTGTCTTTTGATCTGCCTGGCAATCTCACGATAGCCGGCCATGCTGCTGTCTACCGAGACCACCCGGATCCCATCCTTGCGGCGCAGATACTCTCTGATAGCCTTTTCTTCGCCTTGTCGTAAGCCGTTTTCTGCCACTGCTATCTTCTGTGAGGGGAGATAATAGTCAAAATAAAGGCCATCGTGCCGGTGCTTTTTTAAAACCGTTTCATTGCGAAAAAGGAGATCGAGAGCGCGCTCTACCTGGTCCCGTTTAGCCATGGTTTCAGTCTCAACCTGACAATCGCAACATTCCACCGCAGGATTATCGGTGCTTACTTGCGTGCTCACCTGTTGAAACATGGCTTCCAACAGTGGCTGCAGGTCAAAACTATCCAAAATTCTCTGATCGGGTATTCTCTGAGTGACCATCTCTTTGATTGCAATGTTTCGATACTCGCTCTGCGGCCCAATGATCTGTTCCAATAGGTTGAATAGCTCTGCGATGATCTGGCAGCCCTCTTCAAAATCCCTTTCTGTCTCCTGTGGTTTTTTTAAGGCCACTGCAATAACAATTTCTATCAGGCGATCGATTCTTGCCAGTATCTGCTGCCCAATTGCCCTTTCTTTCTGCAGAGACAATGTTTTCACCTGCCTTGAGGAAATCTTCATAGATCTTTATGCCAGACAGGCTTAGCTTAGACCATAACAATAACCCCGGACAGATACCGGGGTTATTGTTCACTTTAGTTGCCCAAACTGTTTTAGTCTAACTGAAGATGTAGTTACGGGCTTTACCTGCCGCTGCCTTGGCATGTCCAATAGTCTGAGGAATGTCCTTTGGCCCCTGGCAGACACCTGCCAGAAAAATACCCGGTTGGCTGGTGGCCATGGATTCTTCCTCAGAACCGCCGGCCAGAAAACCATAATCGTCCAGACCAATACCCAGTTTCTGGGCCAGATCGCCATTGCCGGCAGCAGGGGTAATCGCCAGCGAGAGAACGATCAGGTCATACTTATCCTCGATTTGTTGACCATTCAAGGAATCGCTAAAGCGAACGGTCAGGCGATCATAGGGAAATCCGTAAATCTTTGAGGGGATCGCCCTGATAAACTTGACCTTGTCGGACTCTCTTAGTTGCTTGTCAAAATCGCCAAAGCCCTTTCCGAAGCTCTGGAAGTCCATGTAGAATATATCCAGCTCGACCTCTGGAAGTTCGCTACGAATTAGCTTGGCTAGCTTGGCCGCATACATGCAGCAGACCCGGGAGCAGTATCCATGTCCAATGGAAAGATCCCGGCTGCCAACGCATTGAATAAAGCCGATCTTCTTAACATCCGGTCCAAAGGCTGCGGTAAGGCTTCCTTTCTCCTTCAGGGCCTTCTCCAGCTCCAGCCCGGAGATCACGTTCTTCTCCAAGCCATAGGCAAATTCGCTTCTTCTGTCCAGATTGTAAGGATCAAAGCCGGTGGCCACGATCACGGCCTGAAATTCCAACGCCAGATCCTGCCCGCCGCTGGCAACTGTGGCCTTATAACCCTTGCCGTTCTTGGTAAATTCCTCGATCGAAGCGTTGCTGAGAACCTGGATCAGAGGCTCCTGGGCCACCTTCTCCTTTTGCTGGAGAACCAGACAGGCGGCGCACCGGTTGCATTCATCGGTAGCCTTGCAGCAATACTCTGCCGCTCTGCCTCCGATATCCGCCGCCTTCTCCACCAGGAAAACCTCTACTCCCTGTGCAGCCAGATCAAGGGCGCTGGTCATGCCGGCGGCGCCGCCGCCAATCACGAGTACTTTTTTTCTATCCAAATTTAACCCTCCAATTCAGGTCATAGCTGCTTTTTCTTCTCCTTGGTATAGCAGCGAAAGTCTCGTCTTACGCCAGCTCCGGGACATAATTTTCAACGGTTGCCTTTTTCCACAAAGCTTTGATCTCGTCGCTGATCGGCGCCGGGTTGTCCTTGAACGCAGCGAACGGTCTGGGCAAGAGACCGGCTTTTGTCACGACCAGTGGCACGACTTCCTCCCAGGCCACGGCCATGATATGGACGCCAGCCACCCCTTCCATCTTCTTGCAGCGATTGACGTAATCCACCGTCAGGTCTAAGGCGCCGATCTTCCCATTTTCGGCCTTCTCCAAAAATTCGCAGAACTCATTCGACACTATCATCCCGGGCACGCCATGCTGCATGTAGCGGGCCATCTTCGGGGACTTGACCGGCATCAGGCCGGGGCTGATAAAGATCCGCTTGTGCAGGCCGCGTTGGACGACCAGATCCATAAATTTCGCCCAGCGATCCCAATCCAGGATACACTGCGTCTGCACGAAATCGGCGCCAGCCTCGATCTTCTTCTCCAGGCGGGTCACCCGGAATTCGAAGGGATCGCCAAATGGGTTGGCGGCGCAGCCGATGAAGAACTTGGGAGGTTTCTTGCATTCCGCGCCGCACTCGAAACATCCGTCATCCCGCAGCCGCTTTGCAATGCTGATCAGTTGGAGAGAGTCCACGTCGTAGACGCCCTTGCAGCCGGGATGGTTGCCGAATGCCTGGTGGTCGCCGGTCAGGCAGAGCAGGTTGCGTACCCCTAGTGCATAGGCTGCCATCATATCAGCCTGCATGGCCAGGCGGTTGCGGTCTCTGCACGTCATCTGCCAGTTGGGTTCCAGCCCCAGTTGGATTAACCGGATTGCCGCCCCCCAGCTGGCGAGCCGGGTCATAGCGGTCTGGTTGTCTGTCAGGTTGATCGAGTCAACCCGCCCCTTCATCGCCTCGCCGTACATATCTACGTGGTGAAAGCTAGACTCCATGGGTGGTCCGACCTCGCCGGTGCAGACAAACTGGCCGGATACGTAAGTCTTCTCTAATGCGCTACCTGACTTCAAGGTTACTTCGGGTTTATCATTAGCTTCTGTCAAGGGTCAGATCCTCCCTTACATATGTTCTCGGTCCCTTGGCGCGCAGCCAGTTCTTCGCCGGAATAATCTCCCGCATCTTGTCCAGTTGTCCGATTTCGGACAGGCGGTCATAGATCAGCTGCCAGCCACAGGGCACGTCCTTGGAGACCTCGCACACACCGTTCTGGGAGCCGCCGCAGGGGCCATTCAGCAAGCTCTTGGAGCAGCGGGTTATGGGGCAGATGCCGCCCGTCTTGTCTAGCACGCAGTCGCCACAGGCCATGCACCGCTCTTCCCATTTACCGACATCGATGTTGGCGCCCAGCATCAGGGTGTTGACACCAGGGAAGATCGGTGTGGACGGGTACTTCTCGCCCAGGTACTGAATCCCGATGCCACAGGCCAGAGAGACAATCGCATCAACCTGTTCAACATTTTCGAGGAACTTGGCATTGTACTCAACGTCGCACTGCCGCTCCTCTGTCTGCTCCAGTATTTCGATCGGATTGCCGTCCTTGCTGCGCGCCATCCGGATCTGGGAAGCCAGAATACCGACTTCTTTCTCACCGCCAGTCAGGCACACGGTGACGCATCCGCGACATCCTGCTATAAGCACTTTTTTAAATGGCGCTACCATTTCAAGGATCTTTTCTACGGGTTTTCCTTCAGCAACGATCATTTATTTTACCACCTTCCCAGGGTTTGTTCCAGATTGGCGAATTTTCTCCGCCATCTCTTTAACCGCTGCATTGAACTGGTTGCCCTGATTTGCAGCCACATGTACGAATTCAATACGGTCACCGAGCCCAACCTGGTTAAGCAGGGCCTGAGCTCTTTCCTTCCGCTGCTCGGCACGGTTGTTGCCCCAGACGTACTTGCAATTTTCCTTGTGGCAAACCAGCAACATCACGCCGTCAGCCCCATATTCCAGGGCTTTTAGCAGGTAGATGACGTCGATCTTGCCGGAACAGGGAACCTCCACGATTTGCAGGTCCTTCTGCAACTGAGGATCCAGGGTCTTGGCAAACTCTGATGCCAGATAACCTGAATTTTCGCAGGCGTAAGCCACGATCTTGGCCGGCTGCTTGATCTCGAAAAGGATCTCCTGATCAGAGTATAGCGGCAACTGGATTGCCTTGCCCGGACACTCTCCGGCACATACGCCGCACCTCTGGCACGCCAGCGGATTCATACGGGCAGCGGAATTGTACATATTGTCGTACTCGGCGTCATGGACGATCTCGATAGCGTGGTGAGGGCAGCAACGGTAGCAGGTCAGGCAGACCGCACATTTCTTCGCCTCGACCCGCGGCTGCAGGGACGGTACCTGCGCCTTACCTTTGGCAAAAGCGGATACCTCCGCAACTACAGCTTCAATTTCATTGTAGAGATCCGTGCCATGGATCGGCCCGTGGCAACTGCCGACAAAGAGGATGTAAGCCCGGTTCGATTTTATCGGCAGGAAATGAACGTTATCCTTCTGGAAAAAGCCTCCCGGTCCCGTTCTGATATCCAGGATCTCGGCTAATTCCTGAGTTGCTGCCGCAGGAACGAAGTCCTCCGCCAGCACCAGGTAATCCGCAGCTACCCTGGTAGCATCTATCGGGAGAAATGGCTCACGATACTGGAAGGTTGCTCCGGCGGAGGTGCTATTGATCTGAAACTCTCCGTCATATTTCAGGAAATTGACACCCTTCTTGCGGGCCAGCTCGTATTCCTGCTCCAGGTTGTCTGCGCAGACCTTCATGTCATCATAGATCACATCGACTTCCGATGCGCCCTTATCCTTTAAATCTAGCGCCGCTTTCAACACCGCAGCAAAGGAGAGCAGCGAGTCCGCATCAGCCTTCCCCAGCACAAAAGCGACCTTCTTGCCGGTATAACTTTTATCTGTCTTGATGAACTGAGAAAGAGAAAGAATGCGCTCGTCAAGATTGACTCCGCCGTACTTGTTCGCGTCATACTGCGGCTGAGCCCCCAGGGCCAGCACGATGGCGCCAAAGCTCTGCTTGATAGTTTTGCCGTTTTCCAGTAGACGAACGGTAAAACTACCTGGAAAGCCATCCACCTCAACTACCCTGGTTGTCTCATGGTCAATCTGGACAACCGGCTGGTTCTTGGAGATCGCCTTGGCTACCGCTGCCGCTTCGCTGCCGGAGCCAATCACCAGGACATCCGGTGTCACTGCCAGCTCCTCATAACCGATCTCGGCCCGCAAATGCAATTTTCCAAGCGTACTATTGATCGCCGAGACTGCAGCTTCCACCGAATCAACGGCAGATAGATCGATAAATTCTACATTATAGCGGCTTATGTCTTTCTCCTCCGCTAATTGTAGAAACTTGCGGGTAATGAACGGATCGTTGCAACCGACAATGAGCAAGCGGTTTAACGAATATTTGTCGATCTCAGCAGCGACCTTCTCCTGCTCAGCCGTGCCGCAGACGACATCTGCTTCTCTGATGTACTCAAATTCCGCCTGGCTCTGGATGGCAGTCTTTACCTTGCTTAAATCAACCTTTTTGGAAACTTTACCGTCGCAATCACATAGGTAAATTCCAATTCTTATATTTGTTATAGTCATTAGGTTTCCCCCTGAAAATAAAACTTAGAAACCACTCCCCAAAAGGCTATCTCATTTTAATTTTTAGTAAGGTCCCGTCGCTAGACGGGACCTTACTATGTTTTGTTTACTTACTACCTCTGCTTAAATACCTTCACGTACGAATCGCAATAGATCGCATGGTTCAGCAACATATCAGCGGTGGCAATGGCCTCGACCATTGTTTCATCGTTGACGTCGATGATCGCCGAATCGAGTCCGGCACAGATTGCCATCACCACATAGGTCCGGTTGACCAGCGACCGGTCCGGGGTGTTCTGGGAGACGTTGCTGAGTCCCAGGGTCGTATGCGGCGCTGGATCGCAGAGCGTTCTAATCTGGCGCAGTGCTTCCAGTACCTCGGGGGCATGCGGCTGAGCCACGTTGCAGGGCAGGATCAGCGGGTCGATGAACAGACTGTCGGTCGGCACACCGAATTCATCGGCCGCAGCTACCAGCTCCATAGCATGGGCGACACGGGCATCAGCGTTCAAGGGAATACCGGACTTGTCCATAGTCAGGGCCACGATCCCGGCACCATACTTGGCCGCCATCGGAAATACGCGCTCGATCTTCGCCCGCTCATTCGGGCAGGAGTTGATCAATGCCCCTGGCTTGCCAATGGCTATCAGTCCGGCCTCGATGGCGTCGTAGTTGGTGGAGTCCAGGGCGATGGGGACATCGCTGACCTCCGAAATGATCTTGGCCATCCACTCCATCGATTTGAGGCGGTCAGCCGCAGTCGGGCCAACGTTGAGATCGAGATAGGCTGCACCGGCCTGGGTCTGCTTGATCGCCCATTCCTGGATCGGCTTCGGGTCAAATTTGGCTACCGCCTCGCCGATGTCCTTGAACATACCGTTGATGCGCTCGCCAATCATGTAAAATGCCATCTGTTTACCTCCTCTTTGTGGTTTTTTTATCTACCTGTACAGCTTATTTCTAGTACTTGTTTGACACCAAGAGGGCATCCAGGTGCTTCTTGATCAACTGGGCGGCTGCGGGATGCCTGATCAGAATCAGGTCGCCGCCGGCTTGCAGCAGAGCCGCAGCAGTCATTGCCTCCCAGATAACACCACGCTCTTTCTGATCGCCCCAGCCCGGGCCTGCATCTTCGTTAGCCGCATTCGGTTCTTTGGCACGCCACGCTTCAGGGCCAGCCAGGCAGATCACCGGCAGGGCCATCATCTTATCACCGATGAGGGCGCCCCAGCGAGCACGCTCCATGATGGAGTAGGAGTATTCAATGCCGTAGCCGAGACCGCCGGTCAGGGGGTCGCTGATGATCTTGTCACCCGGCACACCCATCTCTGTAATCATGATGTTCAACTGTTTCATGATGTTGATGTCCACCGGGGAGCGGCCGATGATGCAGTGTTTGCCCATCATGGCAGCCGCAGCGATGGAGCGGTAGTTGTCTTTCTCGGCCACGCCCAGAGCGATGTTTTCGCCCGCAGCAGCCTCTGCTACCGCTTGCAGCACCTCGTTGTCCTTATCCGGGAAGCCGGGGCCCTCTACGATCAGCGGGGCGCCGGTATTCTCCAGGATCTTCTTGACCAACTTGGCGCATTCATCGGCACTCTTGGAGTTTTCCAGTTCCGGGTCGGCGCCGCGCAACCGGAGATAGATTATGTCTCCGTATTCCTCGGCCTTCTTCGCCCAGGCTACGGGATCGTCCCACACATCCGCGTAGTATTCATCAAAGCTAGGGCTCCAATCAGGCTTGATGTCCCAGATTTCGATGGCGATACTGGGACGATTGGGGATCTCGCCCTCGAACTGCAGGAACGGCAGCGTTGAACTCCCGCCCAACTTAACCGTATAAGCTCTAGTTCCGCCTTGTTCCTTGGTGGCGCCAAGCACTACTTCTTGAACCTTGCCAGTAAACTTCTCTTTAATGATATCAACCGGCATAATGTACGCTCCTTTCCTCGGTTAAAATGGTAGTTTTTCAAACAACTTTTTGGATGCGCTCACCGCAACGCTCTCACTCGGGAGATCCAGCAATGCCTTTCCCTGAAGATCGTACTCTGCCACCACCGGATCATTGGGAATCGTACCCAGCAGTTCGAGCCCGCTGGCTGCGATCTCGCTCTCCAGCGGTGAGGCATCGCCGATCCTGGTAATGATCAGGTAGGCATTGCCGATCGGAATCTTCAGCGTTTTAGCCAGATCATAGATCCTGCTTGCAGTGCGTACGCCTTTTGCAGTGGCATCGGAAACAACCAGCAGGATGTCGACGTTTTCGATCGTCTCCCGGCTGATATGTTCCATCCCTGCCTCATTGTCAATGACCATGTAGTCGTAATTTTGTTCTAGAGAATCAAGGTGCCGTTTCAGGATCTCGCTGGGGAAGCAGTAACAGCCGGGGCCCTGTGGCCCTCCCATCACCAGCAGATCATAATCCCTGGTCTCCGTCAGAGCCTGATGCAGTTTCAGTTCGATGAATACGTCCTTGGTCATTCCGGTCGGAACCTTATTTTTCTTGACATCGACCAGAATATTGGAAATGGTGTCCTCCACCTGTATTCCCAGGGCCTCGTTCAGGGTGGAGTTGAAATCGGCATCCACCGCCAGAATAGACCCTTTCTTGGATTCCACCAGATACCTCACCAGCAGTGCCGCCAGAGTGGTCTTGCCTGTTCCGCCCTTACCAGCCAGTGCAATATGTTTGGACATATCGGCCACCTCTTCTGCTCTCAATAACGCTGGCGGTTACATAGCACCAAGGCCTGTATCCGTGCCTGTCTTATGTCAGGCGCAGCTTGGCAAATGGCCCAATCCCGTTCGCTTCACGCGGCCCGACGATGATTTCCCAGCCGGAAAGCTCTTCGATCTTGCCCTTGATGGCAGCAACGCCGCCCGGGATGATCAACTTCTTGTGGCCGACCTTCTGGTTGATGTCCGCATCCTTCAGCCAGGGGCCGATAGTCTCGCCGATGAACTTGCCGCCTGCCCAGGCAGTCATGACAGACAGTCCGTCGGTGTCAAAGGCGATCAGGTAGCTCGGAATCCTGGTCGATTCTACTTCGGAAGCCACCGTGTAGAAGGTCAGCGAGAAGTTGGTGGTGATGTAGACCGGTGAGTTGGCGTTCACATCGCCGAAAGGATAGGCCCCCGGTTGCACCGCGATCGGCTTCTGCGGGTCGGTGTATAGGTTGCTTCTCCAGGAGAACAGCGCCAGCAGGTCCGGTAGAGAGGTGGTTTTCAGCACCACAATGCTGGCGAACTTGGAAACATAGGCCTGCGCCTGCAACACTTCCAGGGCCGGATCGGTCTCGGTGGTGAAGGTGATGGTCGGATAACCGAACGGGCGGAAGCGCTTCTTGACGGCGCTGCGGCGAATCTGGGTCTGGTCGGCGATCACCTTGGAGGTCTCGCGGGCGCCGCTGTCCAACACCAGTTCCTTGTATCCCACCTTGCCAACCAGGTCAGCCAGTTCATCCAGGCTGTTGCCCTTGACCGCCAGTGCCGTGCCCAATTTCTTGGCAACCTCCACGAATTTCTCGTAGTTGGCGGCGGTAGCGGCATAGAGCAAGGGCTTCTTGGCGGCGATAGCGGTCGCTGCAGCCTCGATTGCCGCGGCGTCTTCTGTCAGGAGGATGATCGGCTTATCGGTCTTGCCGGCCACTGCTTCTGCGGCAGCCTTGAAGGTAGCGGCGCTGCCGGAGGCGTTGGCGATGGCGATACCGTCGATCACGTACTGCTGGCCTACACGCTCGAACAGAATCCCGTCGATCTCGTCGACCTTGGCGGCAAGGTTGGCATCATTGTCGGCCACCTCGATGAAAATGCCGGTCGGATGGTAGAAGGTCTTGTCATGACGGAAGATTACCTGCTCGTCGCCGAGCTCCAGCACCTTGTCCCCCGCACCAAACTTGACGAGCTTGATCGGAGGGGCGGTTGCTGAGTCCAATGCCTCACGCGCCTCATCAGACACGTACGGGCACTGGCTCAATGTGGCCTTTCCTGCTGCCAGCGCCATGGCGAAGGCGAGGCATGTCGGTACGCCACATTCTCCACAGTTGGTCTTCGGAAGCAGCTTGAAGATTGCAAGTCCTGTTAAACCCATTGTCACTTCTCCTTTCTTAATGCTTGTTTGTTTAAAGAACCCCTGTCGGGCGCCGCCCTCTTTCGCCTTGAAGAAAGTCAGCGCCCGCGTTAGGGTACTTTTTAAGTTACATCAAGGGATCCATGCTCAGGGCCGGATGTCCCTTTTCTTCCAGGTACGGCTGGATCTCGTCAGGCGTGGTGCCAATGGTCTCGTCGGCGATCATGTCTGCGAAGTTGTCTCCAAAGCCCTCTTCCTTGCCACGCTCATTGAGTTGATCGCGCAGGATGTCCTTCAGTTCCTTGGGCATCCAGATCATTCGTCCAAGGCCACCGTCGGCAGGCAGGAACTTCTTGCTGATCAGGTAGAGGCGGCCCATGCCCAGGAAGCCAGGGGTCTGGTTGCCGCCGCCGACCATGCCGGCCAGACTGGAGAATGTCATGCCGACCGGGGTCATGGATTTGCTTTCACGGGTGGTGATCATGAAGCCGTTAAGCTCCGGAACCATGGCCAGGATGCACTCGCAGCAACCGCAGGTGGTCATCGGGCGGTCCATGCAGGTGTACATGCAGACAGATTCGGTCTTGCCCTGCGTCCTGGAGGCAGCGGTCTCGTTGATGGAGGACCACTCTCCGTTATGGGCATCGATAACATATTCGCTGGTGATCGGCACCGGCTGGCAGACGCCAATCGGGTCGATCTCAAAGGAGGCCTTGGCATCCAGCCAGCTCACGGCGCCGCAGAGGCCGGTACGCTCCGGGGACACGAAACAGATATGGGTCGGTGCGAAAGACTGGCAGAGGGTGCAGGTGTAGAACTCGTCCACCGCATCGTCACGCAGGCTCGTCAGTCGGGCATCACGCTTCAAGTAGGCTGCCCTGGCCTCGGCAAGTCCTGTTTCCACCGCAGCCTCGTCGGTCGTCAGGGTCACCTGCAGCCGGTCGATGATGGCGGCGTATTCCTTCTTGTAGTATGCATAGAGCAGGGTGCCCAGGTCATGCAGCTTGAAGCCCTTCTCCACGGCTGCCTTGCCGAAGCGCATCCAGTTCTGGTCGCGCTGGCCCATGTGCCAGATACCCTCGCCGTAGTTCATGAAGTAGTGGATCCGGCGCTCCAGCACCGGCTCAAAGTCGCTCTGGAACTTGCGGCCATAGACCGTGAGCTTGATGCCTATCGGATAGGCCTTGCCCTCTTCCATCTGGTCGACATCGGGCCCGACGATCTCGATCTTGCCGTCGGTCACATCATCCGCCTCGGCCATAGTCACAAACTCGAAGGCCGGGGAGCGGCCGCCGCCGAACTCTACGAACATGTCGGCCTTGCGGATCGACTCGCCCTCGAAGGCAGCGCCGTGGTTGATCGGAATATTGACTTCAATGGCCGTGATCTTGATGCCGCGGACCTCGGTGCCGATCTGGATCGCTTCATCGTAATCCTGTACGGAGAAGTACCAATCCTTCCAGATCTCGTCCTCGTCCAGGGGCTGGTCGACAATCACCGGGAAGCCCATGTAGATGGCAGCGAAGGAGGCGCAGACCTTGACGATGTCCCGCTCACCACAGAGCAGGCAGAACACCAGAATCCGGTCACGCTGATAGTTCCGGTGCATGAACTTGTCTCCCGGAGGAATACCGGGGAACATCAGGGAGGCCCGGAAGGCGTAGTTGACGGCATGGATCACCTGGGTAAAGTTGCCGAGGCAGTATACCGGCCAGGCATCGATGTCGAACTTGTAGCCCTTCTCCATCAACTGCTCGATCACTTCGTCCACCAGGAAGAGCATGAAGCCCTTCTGGACGAGCTTGTTGACGATCCGGAGAGCATCATCGGAGGTCCGGAAGCGGCCAAGGATCACAACCTCGCCCGGGATCGTCCAGTCCACGTGCTTGATGCCCCACTTGCGGACGTACATATCAGGGATGAACCCGGTCCATGGTTTGGGCAGTTTTTCAGTCTTTCCGGTGGCCATTCTTACAGCCTCAATGATCTCGGCCGCATAGATAACGGCCTCGCCCCAGAGCATCGCATTTTCCAGGCTGGCCTGTGGGTGCACCTGGTTGCGCTTCTCGTTCAGTGGCGTGACCATATCGCCCAGCTTGGAGATCTCGGTGCCGCCCAGGGCCCGGATGGCCGGAACGAAGTAGGCGGTTTCCGGGTACTGTACTTTATGATCGGGGCCATAATTCTTGATTGCCGTGTTGAGCAGAATTTCGGCGTAGCTGAGGGCTACGATCGTCCCCTCATAGGCTTGCCTGAATAGCTTTTTCGGTTCTTTCCCTGGCTCGATCGAACCTGCGTAAATATCTTCAAATTTCTCTCTGTCTACGCGCCATGCTGTGGACATGCTTTTTCCCCCTTTCCTTTAGTTCTTAATTAAAACGCCCCAGCTAGCTCGGTCTCGTACTCTGCAGCGACCTTCTTGTGGATGCCGAGCTTCCAGGTGCGGTATTCCAGCGCTGCTACCAACTTGTCGACAGCGGCCTTGGCGTCGGTCTCGAAGATGAAGTTGCCGCCGAACACGTCGTGGGCGATGCAGGAGACAACGCTCCAGACCAGGCTGCTGCCTTCTAACGGCGGAATCGGGCCGACGTGGGTGGG
>Ga0187886_1001201_pt1 | contig 24889 bp, 23 predicted proteins | sample June2016WEW_20_1_FD_133001 | JGI IMG/M metagenome (GOLD analysis project Ga0187886, IMG submission 133001) | Peatland microbial communities from SPRUCE experiment site at the Marcell Experimental Forest, Minnesota, USA - June2016WEW_20_150 | ecosystem: Environmental > Terrestrial > Soil >... | reverse complement strand
GCTCTCCCTGATCGACCGCTATGTGCTTCGGGTCCGCCACGACGATCTGTTCCTCGGGAACAACATGACAATGCCGGTGCGCGACGCCGAGGCCCTCATGCGCAACAAGCTCGCCGAGTACCGCCAGACCCGACACGATGGGTCGGCCGCCCCGGCGACCGCGGCGGTCTCGCCAGCTCCTCGGGCGCCGCGGCGGACCCGCGCGTCGCGGAAGCGGTAGCCGGCCGTCGCCGGTTGTTCGCCGCGCCCTCCTCGTGCGGACGGACGAGTTGGAGGGTTTCCATCCTCGCGCCGTCGGGTGAAGAAGAGCAGCCTGAAGGTGAAAGAAGGTACCCCTTGGAACTCCTGCTCATCATCGTCATCCTTCTCGTCCTCTTCGGCGGGTTCGGCTTCAGCCGACGCTGAGGGCCGAGCGACCTGCCGCAATCTCCTAAGGGGCGACGAGGCCGAGTCCGAAACACGAGGACGCGGCCCCGCCGCCCGCAACTCCTGCCTATCCCCGCCTGACCTCGTCCAGGAATGGCAGCGAGCGGGCATCGCGCTCCAGTGAGACGCGCAGGAAGTCCCGCATCGCCTGCTCGACCTCGGCCTCGACGCCGGCCGGCAGACGGAGCGCGGCGAGCGCCTCGACGTCCAGGCGCTGGTACGCCTTCAAGAGCTTGAGCGCCTCGAGAGACAGGCCGGCCCGATCAGCCGGCGGTCCCGGGCAGCGCGAGCACAGGACGCCCCCCAGCGGCGGGACCCAGCGGAACGACTCGTCGGCCTCGAGCATTCGGTCGCACTCGACGCAGCGGTCCACCTCCGGCCGGACGCCCAGCTCGTCGGCGAGATGCATCTCGTACCAGCGCGCCACCCGGCCCGCATCCATGCCGGCATCCAGAAGCTCGTAGGCGCGGCGCAGCAGCGCGTACAGCCCCTCGGCCTCGTGGCGCTCCTCCAGGGAACGGTCCGCCAGCTCGGCCAGATACCAGGCCGTCGCCGCCGATTCCAGCGAGTCGCGCAGGCGCAGCCAGGCGTGGGACACCTGCACCTGGGTCACGACGTCGAAGGTTCGGCCGCGGGCCAGAGCCACGCGCAACTCGGCCAGCGGCTCGAGAGATCCGCCGAGCCGGCTCTTCGTCCGCCGCACGCCCTTGGCGATAGCCTTGAGCTTGCCGTGAGCCGGCGTGAAGAGCGTCATGATGCGGTCCGCCTCGCCGTAGTCGAAGCGAGTCAAGACGATGGCGTCGGTCACGTACAGGCGCGGCGTGGACACGTGGTCACGCTACCACGCCCCGAGCCGGCGCTCCGGGACACATGGCGTTGCGGGCCACCCGTCGGCCTGGGACGGCCTGCTCCCCCCTCGGGCGAGCCCGCTCGAGCTCCATTACGCAGCCAGGGGCCCGGGGTCGGCCTTCATCCGCCCCGCCGGACGACCCGGCGGGCTGCGGACGAAGGCCGTTGCCGGTTTCTGAAAGCGGATTGCTATGATCCGCCCGTGCAAACCCACACCAGCATCCCCGGCTTGATCTCCGACATCGAACAGGAGATCCTGCGCGTCGTCTCCGACCACGACGCACCGACCGCGGGCCTGTACGAGATGTTGCGGTACCACCTCGGCCTGGACGGGAGCGGCTCGTCGGGCAAGCGGATGCGGCCACTGCTGGGGCTGCTGGCCTACGCCTCGATCGCCGGCGACCACCGGCAGGCATTGCCCGGTGCAGCGGCCGTGGAGCTGGGCCACAACTTCAGCCTCGTCCACGACGACATAGAGGACAGCGACACCGAACGCCGCCACCGGACCACTTTGTGGAAGCTGCACGGCATCCCTCAGGCGATCAACGCCGGCGACATGCTCTTCACGTTGAGCCGCGTGGCGCTGCACCGCCTTACCGAGCTGGGTTTCTCCGATGCCAAGGTGCTGCGACTGATGCGGTTGTACGACAACACCTGCGTGGCGCTGTGCGAGGGCCAGTACCTCGACATCCGGGCCAGCGAGCGGTCCGAGCCCATGTCCGTCGAGCTCTACTTCGACATGATCGGCCGGAAGACCGCCGCCCTCGTCGCGGCTTCGGTCGAGTCGGGGGCGCTGCTCGCAACCGACGACGAATCGGTCATCGCACGATATCGCGCCTTCGGCTGGGCTCTCGGGATCGCCTTCCAGCTCAACGACGATCTGCTCGGGATCTGGGGCGAGCAGGCCGCGACCGGCAAGGAGCCAACGGACGTGGCCCGGCACAAGATGACGCTGCCGGTCATCTACGCCTTCGAACACGCCGCGCCCGAGGAGCGCTCACGTCTCGAGTCTGTCTGGCGGACCGACGCCCCCGCGGACGGCCAGGTCGCCGAGGCGGTCACCCTGATCGAACGATTGGGCGGCCGCGACTATACCCGCGATCAGGCCCGCCAGCACCGCGACCGCGCCCTCGCCGAGCTGGAGGCCGCGGGAGTGGTGGACGCCCAGGCCCTCGAGTCGCTCCGCGGCATCATTGTCGGCGTGATCAAGGCCTGAGCCGGCGACCGGTCCGGTGCGCGGATGATCCGCCAGCGCCAACGGCGCGCATTCCGAATAGAGCGCGGCTCGTGACAGTTGAGCAGAGAGGGAGAGCAAGATGGGGATCCTCAAGGGCTCGCCGCGGCGTCGGACGATCCTATGGTTCGTGGCCGTCGGAGTGGTCCTGGCCTTGGCGCTAGGCGCCGTCGCGTTCTCGGGGGCGCCGCTGCGGATCTTTCGGAGCCCGGTGTCCTGTCAGGTCCCGCTGGCAACCCGGACTCCGTTGCGCAGCGTGGAGCCCATTGTGACCGAAGGGCCTTCGCTACCCCGGGACGAGCCTCTTGAACGGACGCTTCCGGAAACCGTCTTCGGGTACAAGAAGGACAAGTTCGCCGCGGTCTCCGGCGTGGGCCGCGCTTCTATCGTGGAGGGGCAGCTCAGGGCACCGCTGGTCACCGACTGCCTTTCTCCGACGGATGCGACCGTCCACTACGCCTTTGTCTGGTGGCCGGACGTCGAGGGAATCGCGGCCACCGCGATCCGGGTCGACGGTGTCAGCGGCGCCACGCTCAGGGATTGGTACGCGGCGATCATGGCGGACGACTATTACTCCCTGAACTGGGAATCGCGCACGGCCGGTAGCCGAGCCTATCAGGCCGATCGCGAGAGCAACTACGCCCTGTACCCGACGGCGGACACGCTGTACGTCGTCGGGCCGGCCTGCTGCGCCGATGACTTCTGCCTGGCCGCCGGCTACATGTGCCCCTCCCCTGCCCCTACGCCATGGCCGACCATCGAGGCGATCTGGGACGAGGTGATCCGGCAGCTTCCGTAGCGCCGGGGCGACCGCGAACCGAACGGATCCGTTCCGCTTGCCCTGATCCTACCGCTCGTCGGCGTCATCGCCAGGACGCCGGTCGTCGCGGCTGTGGTGGACCGCCAGCACCTTGCCGACCCTGTTACCGTCGGTCGATTCGACCGTCAGGGTAAGTGCCTGTGCGTCGAGCTCCACCTTATCGCCCGGCTGCGGCACGCCACCGATGCGGTGATAGACCAGCCCTCCGACCGTGTCGTACTCCTCGTAGTCCTCGAGCTCCTCGAGATCGAAGTCGAACAGCTCGGCCAGGTCTTCCACGGACGCCCGACCGTCCACCCGAGCCTCATCGTCGGAGATCTTCACCGTCATCGGCTCCTCGACGTCGTACTCGTCCTGGATCTCGCCGACGATCTCCTCGAGCAGGTCCTCGATCGTGACCAGGCCCGCGGTGCCGCCGTACTCGTCGAGCACGATCGCGATGTGGACCTTGCGCCGCTGGAGCTGGTGGAGGAGGTCGTCGATCGACATCGACTCCGGCACGAAAAGCGGCTGCCGAAGAAGCGTCCGAAGGTTGGGTCGCTTGTCCTCGCCCTTCAGGAACGGCAGCAGGTCCTTGGCGTAGAGGATCCCGACAACCTTGTCGATGGTGGCCTCGAAGACGGGTATGCGGCTGTGGCCTTCGGCGATGATCGTGTCGATCGCCTCGTCCAGGGTGGCCGTCACGGGCAGGGCGCTCATGTCGGTTCGCGGCACCATGACCTCGTGCACCCGGCGATCGCCCAGGCCGATGACCGCGCTGATCATCTGCTCCTCTTCCGCCTCGAGGATCCCCTCCTCGCCGCCCCTCTCCACGATCAGCTTCAGCTCTTCCGTGCTGATCTGGGCCCGCGTCTGCACGTCTGCGCCGAAACCGCCGGCAATCACTCGTGTGACCCAGGTCAGAACCGAGACGACCGGGCCGAGGATCCGGCCGAGCACCTCGACCGGCCCGGCAAGAACTATGGCGTAGCGATCGGTATGGGCCAGCGCCAGAGTCTTGGGCACCAGCTCACCAAAGACAATGAAGAAGAGAGCGAGCAGGGTCGTGACGACGACCAGCGCAGCCGCACCGGCGACCTGGTCGAGGACGACGACGTGTACGAACAGGCCCTCCAGCCGCGTCGTGAGGTTGACCGCGGCGTAGGCCGATGAGAGGAACCCGACGAAGGTGACGGCGATCTGGACGACGGCCAGCAGACGGCCCGGATCCTCGGTCAGCCGGCGCAGCCGGTGGGCGCCCCGGCGGCCCTCGTCGATCAGCTGCTCGACGCGGCTCCGGCGGATGGTGATGAGCGCGATCTCGGCAGCGACGAAGACCGCCTCCACGAGAACGAGGAGAAGGATGACCAGGAGTTCGATGAAGAGGTCGCTCATGCGTTCTTGGCCGGCCGCTCACCGCCGGACTGGCGCGGCTTGCGGATGCGGGCCGGCACTCCCACGGCGAGCATTCCGGCGGGCACGTCCTTCGTTACGACCGAGCCGGCCCCGGTCCGGGCGCCGTCGCCCAGTTCGACAGGTGCGATGAGCATCGTGTCCGAGCCCAGGAAGACGCCCTTGCCGATCTTCGTCCTGTTCTTGCGGACGCCGTCGTAGTTGCAGGTGACCGTGCCGGCCCCGACGTTCGTCCGCTCACCCAGCTCGGCGTCACCGATGTAGCTGAAATGGTGCTGCTGGACGCCGGCCGCCAGGCGGCTCGCCTTGACCTCGGCGAAACTGCCGAGCTTGGCCTTGCGGCCGATCGAAGATTCGGCGCGAAGGTGAGAGAAGGGTCCGATCCAGACCTCGTCCTCTACCTCGGAGCGTTCGAGCACGCTGGCCCAGATGAAGCAGTCGCGGCCGATGGCGGTGTCGATGATCTGGCTGCCCGCCCCGATCCGCGTTCCCTCGCCGATCCGGGTGCTGCCGCGCAGGATGACCCCGGGCTCGAGAATGACATCCTGGGCCAGCTCCACCGTGGCGTCCACGTACGTCCGGATCGGATCGACGAATGTCACGCCGGCGAGCATGTGGCGCTCGTTGATGATCATGCGCATCTCGAGCTCGGCCGCCGCGAGTTGCGCTCGGTCGTTTATGCCGGCCAGGGTGCCGTCGTCCTCGACCTCCAGCGAAACCACAGGACGTCGATCGTCGCGAGCCAGCTCGACCAGGGCCGGCAGGTAGAACTCCCCGGAAACGGGCGAGGGCTTCACATCGCCGACTCGGCGTCGCAGCCAGGCCGCGTCGAAGGCGTAGACGCCGGCGTTGATCTCGTCGATCTCGCGCTCCTCAGGCGAGGCGTCCTTCTCCTCCACGACCCGGAGAACCTGGCCGCCGTCATCTGTCCGAACGACGCGGCCAAACCCTCGGGGCTCCGCGGCGTGGACGGCAACCATGGCCATGGCTGCGCTGCGTGCCCGGCGCAGGTCGATCATCTCCGCCAGCAGGTCCGCCTGGACCAGCGGCACGTCGGCCTGGAGAACGAGAATCTCGTCCGCAGTCTCCGGGGTCGCGGCCAGGGCGGCGCGCAGGGCGTCGGCCGTGCCGAGAGGCGTCTCCTGGAGGGCGAAGTCCGCCTCGCCGGCGAAGATCTCGGTGATCACCGACGTGGCCGGGGAGTAGACCACGAGCGGACGCCGGCCGCTGACCTCGCGCGCCACGTCGAGAACGTAGGCGAGCATCGGACGGCCGCACAGCTCGTGAAGGACCTTGGGCCTGCTCGAATTCATGCGCGTCCCGAGGCCGGCCGCGAGCACGACCGACAGGACGCCCACTGAGGACTGCCTCATGGCACCGGACGGTAGCACGGAACGATCGATCCGCGCGGGCTTCCCATCGAGAATCCGGCCACGGCCGTCAGCTCGACCGCCGCGCGATCGCTTCGATCTCGACCAGGGCGTTGCGCGGGAGAGCGGCTACCTGGACGGTGCTTCGGGCGGGCCAGGGCTCGACCATGCGTCTGGCGTAGACGGCATTGACCGTCGAGAAGTGGGCCAGGTCCACGAGGAAGATGTTGGTCTTGACGATGTCCGCGGTGGTCATGCCGGCTCCGCTCAGCACCGCCTCCAGATTGAGCAGTGCCCGCTCGACCTGGTCCTCGATGCCTTCGAGCAGCTGGCCCGTTACCGGATCGATCCCCAGCTGGCCCGAGCAGAACAGGAAGCCATCGATTTCGACGGCCTGGCTGTAGGGACCGATCGCGGCGGGTGCAGCCGTCGCTGAGACCGCCCGTCGACTCATCGAGAATCATCTCCATTCGGTGCGTGAGACTCGGCCGCCCATCCACGCGGGCGGTCGACCGCCTCGCCGAAACCATTGTGAACCGTGCGGGGACGGCCGGCGTGGGAAGCTCGACGGGCAGCCGGGCCCTGGTTCGCGATTGGAGAACCGCCGGGACGGACGGCCATCGACGTCGCCGCGACGAACGCCTCGCCCTTTCCGCTCGCCGGGAGCCTGCCGTCCAGCATCCCCAGACGCACGAGCCGGGCGGCCTTCCTGGCCTCGGCCAACGACCGATACAGCACCCAGAGCGTTGGCCCCGAGCCCGATTGACCGACCGGACGACCCAGCAACCTCCCCAGCGCCCCCATGAAATCGAGCAGGCCCGGGGCGAGCGATTGCGCCGCCGGCAGAAGATCGTTGGCCCCGGCCAGGTCCTCGGCCAGCTCGAGCAGTCCGGAAGCGGTGAGGCCGGACCGCATCGCAGCGGCCAGGTTCTCTGAGACGGCGAGGGCGCCGGGCGCGGATCCGGCACGCGGCGGAAGCCGCGAGCCGCCGGCGAATGCGGTGAAGACCGCCGCCGTGGAGATCGCCTGCCGCGGTGTGACCAGCAGCACCGCCGGCGGCTCGCCCTGCAACTGGGGCAGCGGTTCCACGAACTCGCCCCGGCCGGTGACGAGGGCCGCGCCACGGGCCAGGAAGAACGGCACGTCCGAGCCCAGGGACGCGGCCACGGCCGTGGCCTGCGGCGCGGTGAGCGTTGCGTTCCACACGGCCAGGGCGGCATCCACGGCCGCTGCCGCGTCGCTGCTGCCCCCACCGAGACCCGCCGCCACCGGGATCCGCTTGATCAACCGGGCGGCCAGTGGCGGAGCCTCGACCGCGACCCCGAGGCCGCTCTCTCCGACGGCGGCCCGCGTCGCGCCGATGGCCCGCAGCACCAGATTGTCGCGGGCGGCGGAGAGAGGCAGGCCCGAGATCCGCAGGGAATCATCCGTGGCTCCTCGCGGAGCGATGGAGACGGTGAGAGCGTCGCCGAGCGTGAGGGGCACCATGATCGAGTGGAGGGCGTGGTAACCGTCGTCGCGTCGGCCCACGACGGCGAGCGTCAGGTTCAGCTTGGCAGGGGCAAGCCTAACGACGTGGAGGCGGCCGCCCCCGGCCACGGAGCCTCCCGAATCGTGGCCCTGACCGCGGCCGCTCTCGGGGCCCCGGCCGGGGCCCCGATCACCGCCGGCGTCGACGATACGAGGTGGCCGCGTCATGACCCGGCCTGCCCAGGCAGGGGTCCCAGCGCGGCGCGAAGGGCCAACCACTCGTCAACGGACAGCGTCTGCGGCCGCCGATCGCCGTCGATCGCGCCGGCCTCCAAGGCCTGCGCCACCGCCTCGCCGGCCAAGGGCAGCTGTCGCGACAGGACGTTGCGCAGCTTCTTGCGGCGTTCCCGGAAGCCCGCCTGGACCAGTCGCCAGAGATCGTCCTCGCCCGCCGGGGAGAGGCGCGGTCTCGTACCGAGAGGATCGAGCGGACGGATCTCCACCACCGCCGATTCGACCTCCGGAGCCGGCTCGAAGGCCTCTCGAGGCACCGCGAACGCGATCCGCACGCCCGCGTGGTACTGGACGAAGACCGAGAGGTAGCTCATGTCGCCGGGCGGGGCCGAGATTCGCTGCGCCACTTCTCTCTGGAGCATCAGGACGAGGCGCTCCGGCCGCGGCGGTTGGCCGAGAAAGCGGTGCAGGATCGGACTGGTGATGTGATACGGGACGTTGGCCACGACCTCGAAGGGCGGGGCCACGAGACCCGGGATCGGCTGGTCCAGGATGTCGCCCTGGACCAGCGTGAGGGCACCGACTTCGATCGCCTCGGCGTAGACGTGGCCCAACCGCTCGGCCAGCCGCCGATCCAGCTCCACGGCCGTCACGGCGGCCCCGCCGGCGAGCAGCCCGCCGGTGAGGATGCCCAGGCCCGGACCCACCTCCAGAACGCGCCGCCCCGGCTCGGGCGCCGCCAGATCGAGAATCGATTGCAGCACGTCCGGATCGGCCAGGAAGTTCTGCGAGAGCGAATGGCGGGCCCGCAGCCCCTCCTCGCGGAGCTGCCGGCGAACGGCCAGCGGGTCCAGGCGCGGGCGCCGCGACGCAACGGCGTCCGGGGCGTCGCCGCCGGCTTGCCGCCGGCCGGGCGGCTCGCTCACCGACGGGCCAGCGGCAGCGACGGCCTGGCGTCCAGGTCCAGACCGGCCCGCGTCCCCGCTTCCCATCGTCGCGCAGCCGCGGCGCCGATCATCGCTCCGTTGTCCGTACAGAGCCCCGGCCGTGGCACGACCAGCGGAATCCCGGCGGCGCGCCCATCCGCGGCCAGGCGATCGCGCAGGACGCAGTTCGCGGCCACGCCGCCGCCCAGCACGATGGACCGCGCCCTCGACGCCCGGGCGGCCCGCAGCGTCTTGGTCACGAGTACATCCACCACCGACTCCTGGAATCCGTAGGCAAGCTCGGCCACCCGATCGTCGGTCAGCGGCGCCTCACCGGCCACGGTCCCCTCCCCGCCCCGCTCGGCGGCGATCGTCCGCCGCGCGGCGGTCTTGAGGCCGCTGAAGCTGAAGTCGAACGTGTCCCGGAGCCACGCCCTCGGGAATACCACGTCGTGGCGCACCGCCCCCGCGGCCGCGCCCATGATCGCCGGCCCTCCCGGGTACGGCAGGCCGAGCAACCGGCCCACCTTGTCGAACGCTTCGCCGGCCGCGTCGTCAACGGTTTCGCCCAGGAGCCTGTACGAAAGGTGGTCGCGCATCTCCACCAGGAACGTATGCCCGCCGGAGACGATCAACGCCACCAACGGGAAGAGCGGCTCCGGGACCTCGCGCGCCTCGTCGGCCAGCCAGGCGGCGTAGAGATGGCCCTCCAGGTGGTTCACCGGGACGAGCGGCTTGCCGTGGACGTAGGCAAGCGTCTTGGCGAAGTTGATCCCTACCAGCAGCGACCCGGCCAGGCCCGGTCCCTCGGTGACGGCCACGGCCGAGACGTCGTCCCAGCCGACGCCGGCCGAAGACCACGCCTCGTCGAGGACGGGCACGATCCAGCGCAGGTGGGCCCGCGCCGCGACTTCCGGAACGATCCCGCCCGAGGCGGCGTGCATCGCCACCTGGCTCGCGACGACGTTCGAAAGGATGCGCCGGCCGTCCTCCACCAGCGCGATGCCCGTTTCGTCGCAGCTCGTCTCCACGGCCAGGATCAGGCCGCCCTTCGTCACAGCGGCCTCCTGGTCGTACGGCTTGGCCGGATGATGCTCGGATCGCCGGGATCTGGGATCGACGAAGCCGCCGTCGACCCGCCCGCACCGGCTCCGGACTCGCCCCGGCCCGAGCCCTCGGGCTCCTGCGACCCGCCGATCGGCCGCCCATCCGGACCGACCTCGATCTCCGGTCGTTTGGCCAGCTCCTCCCGAAGCGCAATCAGCCGTACGCGCATCGCCCGGCCGTCCAGCGGTTCGGTGGTCATGATCAGGGCGTCCTCATGGTTGTCGGTGTAGTAGCCCGGGCGGACGCCCGCGTTGCGGAACCCGTACTTCTCGTAGAGCCTGTGGGCCGCCTTGTTCGAAGGCCGAACCTCCAGCGTTGCCTCGTGAGCTCCGCGCGCCCGAGCCAGGTCCAGCAGCGCGAGCAGCAACCGCTCCCCTATCCCCTGCCGGCGCCAGGTCCGGCGCGTGGCAAACGTGGTCACGTGGGCTTCGTCCACGAGCAGCCACATGCCAGCGAACCCGACGATCTCGTCGCCCCAGCGAGCCACCAGGTAGTGGGCCAGGCGGTTGCTCTCCAGCTCCTGGCGGTAGGCGTGCGGTGGCCAGGGTGCGCTGAACGCCTCCCGCTCGATGGCGTGCACGGCCTCCAGGTCTTCGATCGTCATTCGTTCGACGACGACTGCTACCGGCGGTCGTGCGACCATCGCACCTCTCCTTTGACCGCGGATACTCCTCGGGGCAGGGTCACGTATTCGGGGACGAGAAGAGCGACGTCATCGCCGCCTGCGGCAAGCCTGCGGGTGCCGAGCTTGAGCAGGGCCGCCGAAAGCCCGGCCTCTGCCTGTGCTCCCCTGACCAGCGCGTCCGCCGGGGCACGGCCCGGCAGGTCCACCGCAACGAGGACGGCCCCGGGTCTGACTTCCGGCTCGTCTCCACCCTTGACCAGCCGAGCCTCCCCGGCGGCGACGAAGACCCGATCGGAAGGTCCGGCCGGCAACAGGAGGGCGGCCTGCTTTCCATCGCCCACGGCTGCCGCCTCCAGAAGCGCCTCCGAGGTCGCGACGCCGGCGAGTGGAATCGCGAGTTCTCGCGCGAGTGCCTTCGCCGTGGCCAGCCCAACGCGCAGACCGGTGAACGCTCCCGGCCCGGTTCCGACGACGATCCCGGCCAGCTCCGCCAGGCGGACGCCGGTCGCGGTCAGCATCTCGTCGATCCGCGCCAGCAGCTCCTCTCCGTGTCGATAGCCCGCGGCCCATCGGCGCTCCACAACGAGCGTGCCGTCCGCCTCGCCCAGGGCTACCAGCGCGTCCGTGCCGGAGGTGTCGATGGCCAGCAGTCGAGGCGCGCTCATCGCTCGGCCTCCGCAACTCCGTCGTCGCCCGCCTCGGCAGTCTTGGGCATCGCCGCGAGATAGCGGGCGTATCCGGCGCCTCCCGCTCGCAGTTCGATCCGCCGGGGATCGTCTCCCGTGCCATGGATCAGGACCTCCAGCCGTTCCGCGGGCATGGCGTCCGCCATCCGTTCGGCCCACTCGATCAGCGTGACGCCCTCCGCCTGGCGCTCGTCGACCAGCCCGCCCGCCAGCGCCTCGGCCGCATCCGCCAGCCGGTACAGGTCGATGTGGAAGAGTGGTAGCCGACCGCGATACTCGGCCATCAGGACGAAACTCGGCGAGACGATCGTTTCTTCGATCCCCAGGCCCGCTCCGAACCCCTTGGCGAACTGCGTCTTGCCCGCCCCAAGCTCCCCGATCAAGCTGATGAGGTCCCCAGGCCTGGCCGCCACCGCCAGCTCCGCCGCCAGCGCGCGCGTATCCGCCGGGTCGCGCGTGACCAGCGTCCGGTGGAAGAGCTGCCCTGCAATCACCCCGCGAGGTTACCCGAAAGCCGAGTCCCACGGCTCCGGTGCCGCTCCAAACCTCAAGAGACGAAGCGCTCCAGGTCCGCGAAGGGGAGGATCGTCGTGTCCGTCTCGTCGACGAAGCGGACGACCGCGGCCTCGAGGTGGATTCCGGCGCGGAAGCGGTAGGGGCCGGCCGTGCCCACGAGCCGACCCTCGCGTCCGGCGTGGAGACCGCTGCGGACGCGGATCCAGTCGGGCGGCAGCTCGGGCAGCGGCACCTCGGACACGTCGAAGACGAGCAGCGGCGGGTCGGTGACGATCGCCACTTCGCGGCCGGACAGGGCAGCCAGCAGGGCGAGAACGGGCGTTGCGATAGGGCGGCGCTGGTGGCCGTCCAGGGCGATGAGCCCGAACGGCACGGATGGTGCCAGGCTCGCCTTCTGCCGCAGCTGCGAGGCCTGGAGGTCGCGCAGCTCGCCCTGCCCCACGGATCCAGCGATGAGGCCGCGAATCGACATCGCCCGGGCCCGGCTGATCGCCTGGGCCGAGATGCGGCTGCCGGCCACCACCACCCCGCCGGCCCGCCCGACATCCAGGGCGCTAGCCCATAGCTCGCCGTCGGTGAGCCGCGGGACGTCGAGATAGCCGCGCGACGGCTCCCCGGCCGCGATGGCGCCGGGGATCGCGGCGCCGGCCACCTCGATCGTGACCGCGACGCTGTTTCGGGCGTCCCGCACGATGCCGGCGACGGGCGTCTCGACGATCCGATGGTGCTCGCCCGCCGCGGCGCGCCAGCGTCCTTGCGTCTCGAACAGCAACGTCCCGCCGAGGCGGGGCGCGGGCTGGTTCCTGCCCCTGCCCCGGCGCTCGCCCCCACCGATCCACCACTTGCCGGGGACAGGCGGGCAGCGCCGCTCCTGCTGCGGTGCACCTGCGGGCCCTAGGACGACCTTGGTGTCCATCTGGGTCCGGCTCGCCGGACCGGGCTCGGCCAGCTCGCGCCGGCCTTCCTTCCACAGCGGCGAGACATCGGCTTCTGCGTCCGACCTGGCCGCTCTCGCGGCCGCGCCGTTCTTGCCCGACTCGGCCCCACTTTCCAGATGCCCGACATCCACGAGCTCGGCGTCCGGCGTCCGTTCGGCGATCGGAGTTCCGGCAGATACGGCGTCGCCGGGCGCCACGAGCGCCCGATCGCCCGGCGAGAGCCGGAAGTGGATCGTGGGCGAGAGGACCAGTATCCGCCGGGCGGCAACGCAGGCGAGCGCCGCCGAGATATCGATGCCGGGCGCACGCGGCACGACGCTCATTGGTCGATCTCCGGCCACATCCCGCGCTGCCAGGCATCGAGCGCAGCGCGCCTGGACTCTGCCCGATCCGATATCCGGAGCGGAATGTCGCGAAGGTCGAGTAGCAGCCCGCACAGGCCGCCACTCACATCCACGCTGAAGTGGCGGCCGCGAGCCACCAGGCGAACGTTGTCTCGGAAGTCGATATCGGCTCTGGCAACCCGACCGGGCGGCATGTCGACCACCTGGAGGGCACCGGGATGAAGCTCGATCTCGGCGGTCGCGCCAATCCCCGTCAGCCGCAGGCTGCCCGCGGTTCGACCGGGCTTGACTCCGGCCGGAAGGATGAGGCAGCCGAGCGGCATCAGGATGTCGTCGGCGAGGTTGGCCAGCAGCTGGCGTCGCTCGGCCTCGTCTTCGATCGCACCCAACGGCCCCAACAGCCGGGCCTGGTCGCAGACGAGCTGGCTGATTCCGGGACGGCGGACGAGGTCCGCCATCGCAAGTGCCACGACCGAAGGAGGCAATGAAGCGAAGATCCCGCCCGCAGCCACCATCAGGTCGGGCACGGGGTGGGCGGCCAGCTCGGTCGTAGCCTCGATCAGGCGCGAGAAGGCCGCCTTGGCGGCGGCCAGGCGGAAGACAGCCCCATCGCCGTCGGCTTCTCCCCAGGGCACGAGACGAAGGTCGTGCAGGCGATCCGTCAGGCGGTGCCTGTCCAGCACGGCAGTCGACCAGGCGAAGACACTGTCGATGACCTCGTCAGATGGGTCGGCCGGCGAGAACGAGGCGTCCGCAAGGCAGGCGTGGGAGGAGACGACGGCGAAATGGCCCTGCCCGATCGGCTCGGACCGCGCCCGGAGGCCACCCTGAAGACCGATCTCGACGACCTCGACGGTGCGGTCGAGCACGTATGCCAGCGAAGCGGTCGATCGCGCGACACCGAGCCGGCTGTCGTTCGGAAGGGCCCGCAGGCCCTCGAGCACCTGCTGGAGCGACGCTCCGGCGGGTTGCCCGGCCTCGGCGTCCGGCGCGAGAAGGACGTGCGCAGAGGCGCCGCCCTCGGCGTCACTCGTGGGGGCAGCCGAGCCGCGCACGGCCAGGAAGGCGAGTCCAGCGGGAATCTCGGGAGTCGCCGCGGCCTCGGGCGCCGGCTGGGCCTCGGGAGTCGCCGCGGCCTCGGGCGCCGGCTGGGCCTCGGGCGCCGCCTTGGACTGGCCGGCGGCCTTGTCCTCGGGTTCCGGTTCGCCTGCGGCTTTGGTCTGAGCGGGCATCTCTGCCGGAGCTTCGGCCCGGCCGGAAGCAGCCGTGGCGGGTACCGTGACCTCCGACTCCGCGGCCGGGACGCTGCTCGCCGGGCTCGCCGCCAGCTCAAGACCAGGGCCCATATCCGGGGTCTCGGCGAAGGCCGATTCGTAGGCGGCCGCGCCCCCCGCCAGGATCACCGTCAACTCGGGCCGCAGGCGCCTGGCGGCGACCACGAGGGCCACGAGATCAGGCAAGTGGCGCCGTTCGTCGCCGGCCGGGGAGCGGTCCGCGCCCAACAGTACGGCCGCCGTTCGAGTGGAGAGAACCAGACGGCCCAGGGCTACGGGGTCGTTCTCGTCGGCACTTCCGGAGACCACCAGCCAGCCCGCCCGCAGCGCGGCCTCCTCGAGGCGCCGCCGCTGCCGGCGCGAACCCGCCAGGACGGCAATTCGGCGCTGGGGAGTGGTGCGGGCCTCCAGACGCGGCCACGTGGCCGCGAGAGTGGCAGCAATAGGCCGCTCGTCGCCAGCCAGGTCCGCGAGCAGTCCCGGATCGGTGAGCTGAATCCGGCTCAGCAGGCCGGCGAGCATCCACTCGACGTCGACGGACGCGGGCACGGCCGTATGAGCTATCAGGCGCCATCGGCCGCCAACGTGCCCCAACAGAGCTGCCGAGCTGGTAGCCGAGCCGAGGTCGAGGGCAAAGAAAGCCCGAGGCTGGCTGGTCACCCGACTATGCTACCCGGCCCCATCTTCGCTGTCCGCGCTCAGGCGTCCCAGGCTGTTTCCTCGTCGGGGTCCTGCAATCGCTCGATGAGTTGCTCGATACCGAGATCGTCGGCCAGTATCTCGTTGGCAACCGGCACTTCGCCGCCGAAGACGCCGCGCAGCACGGGGTCGAAGAAGACCATGGCGCTGCTACCCAGCGGACGATACGGACGACTGGCCTGCAGGAACAGGACGGCGGGAACGGTCAAGCCGCGCAGCTGGATCTCGCGCGCCACCTGCTCCACCAGGTCGTCGCGCCGCTCCTCCGAGTGACCCTGCATCTCCATCAAGTCCGAACCTGCTCTCCGTCGATATGGCTACCAAACCGGTCACTCGCAACCGAGCGCCCAGGACCCTACGCGGATGCCTTGGTCGGTCCCCCGTCAAGCGTTCCCCCGCCCCGACTCGCGTCGCACGCAATCGTGCGCAGGGCGACCGCCTCGGCTGCCGCATAGTACACCCGGGGTAGCCGTCCCGACATCGCGGTGACGACCTCGTACGAGATGGTGTTGCCCCACCGCGCCATGTCGGTGGCATCGATCCGATCTCCGTCCTGCTCGCCTAGGAGCGTGAAATCGTCGTCCACGGTCACTTCGGGGCCTGGGACGTCCGTCACATCGACCATCAGGGCGTCCATCGCCACGGTCCCGACTTGCGGCGCCCGAACCCCTCGTACCAGGACCTGGGCTCGGTTCGAGAGGCTGCGGGGGTAACCGTCGCCGTAGCCGAGGGGCAATGTGGCGATCCGGCTCCGGCGCGCGGTCGTGAACGTGGGTCCGTAGCTGACGCCGCTGCCGGCCTCGAGCCACGCGACGCGGATCGGTCGCGCCCGCAGGGTCATGACCGGGCGGAGCCCCGCGGCCGCGCTCCGGGCCGGCTCGGCGACCGTGAGGCCGTCCGGCACGATGCCGTACATGGCCAGCCCGGCCCTCACCACGTCGTAGGTTCCGGCGCTGGCTGCCAGCACTGCGCCACTGGCTGCGAGATGGCGGGCCGGGAGAGTCGCCCCGGCCGCTTCCAGGAGTCCCGACGCCGTCCCGAAGCGGCGGTCCTGGCTGGCGGCGAGACCGGCATTGTCGGGGGCCTGGAGGTGCGACCACAGGCCGGCGAGGCTGGCGTGCGGAGACGACTCGATGGCCGCCGCAGCCGCAGGCGCCAGGTCAGGGTCCACGCCGCCTCGGCCGAGGCCGGTCTCGACCTCGAGATGGATCGCCAGCCGCGAGGCGCTCGCGCCGCCGGCAGCCGGCAGCGCCGCGGAGAGCCCGTTCGCCAGGGCGGCCAGGGTCCGCTCGAGCAGCACCCCGTCACCGACGGTGACCGACAGGCGGTGGCGACGCGCGTCGGGCGCCAGCTCGGGCGGGATCGGAAAGACGATGAGGATCGGCACCTCGATGCCGGCCTGGCGAAGCTCCAGTGCCTCATCGAACGTGGCGACACTCAGGCTGCCCATGCCGTCCGCCACCAGAGCGCGGGCCACCGGCACGGCCCCGTGACCGTAGGCGTCGGCCTTGACGACCGCCTCGACTCGAACGCCGGCCGGCAGCAGGCCCTGCAGCAGGCGCACGTTGCCGGCAAGAGCTTCCAGATCGATCTCGAGCCAGGCCGTCCTGGGGAGGGGCGGCAGAGTCTCGCCCCGGCGAATCTCGATCAGGGGGTGGCGCACGGCCGTGATTCTGCCGCCGATCGCGCTTGGAAGGATCGTCACGCCGCCCTCACCGCGTCTTCGGCGCGGCGCCGGCTCCGCCGTCACGACTTCCGGTTCGGGCCGCAGCGCCCGCAAGAGCAGCCAGCCGCCGCCGTGCCAGCGGCAACTCCGGCGGGAGGTCCGACGCAAGCAGCCCCGCGTCGCCGAGGCGGGCCCTGACGGCTTCGCCGGCGGCGCCGTGGAGGTAGACGCCGAGCTGCGCCGCCTCGAATGTGCCCATGCCCTGGGCCAGCAACCCCCCGATCGTCCCGGCCAGGACGTCGCCTGTGCCGCCGCTCGCAAGGGCCGGGTTCTCGAAGGGCGAGACGGCAGCCCGACCTTCCGGCTCGGCAATGACGGTTCGGGCGCCCTTCAGGACCACGACCTGGCCCCACTCGCGAGCGGCATCCCTGGCCGCGGCCAGGCGTCCGGCGTCATCGAAGACCAGGTCGCCGTGCTTCTGCGGATCGTGGCCATCGGCTGCCCGAAGCCGCAGGAACTCCCCTACGTGGGGGGTCAGGATGCACCGAGCGGCCACGTCGCCGGCCCACCCGTCCACGGTAGCCAGCGACCTCAGCGCCTCTGCGTCCAGCACCACCGGCAGCGGCTCGCCATCCTCGTCTGGCGCGAGCAGGCCGCGGATGAGCTCGGTCATCGACAGGCTCGGCTTGAGGCCCGGCCCGACTACCAGGGCATCGTGGTCGTGGTCCATGATTCGGGCCAGCGCCTCCTCCGGATCCACTTCTTCCACATCGTCCTCGGGCAGCGCGAGCGTCGTCGCCTCGACAACCTTGGCCGCGAAGAGCGGCTGCAGCGACTCCGGCGTGGCCAGCGTGACCAGACCCGCACCCGCCCGACCCGCGGCCGTGCAGACCAGGAGGGCAGCCCCGGCGTAGTCCACGGACCCGGCGATTACCAGCAGCTTCCCGAACGTCCCCTTGTGGCCGCGTGCCGGCCTTGGAGGGAGAAGCCCGGCAGCCGCAGCGTCGTCGAGCAGTATCGGTTCCGGTGCGGCTCGGCTAGGCATCGGCTTGCTCCTGGCTTGCCTTCGAGACGGCCGACCTTGAGGCACTGTCGGCCTCGGCCGCGCTCAGCTTGGCCTCCACGGTCGCCGCCTCCCTGGCCAGTCCGCGCAGCCGCTCGAAGCGTCGTATCAGGGCCGCCTCTCGCTCGTCGAGCCGCTCTTCGACATCGGGCGGAAAGAGGAAGCGGCCCCCGGCGGTTCGGACGCCAAATGCGATGGCTACCGCGAACTCGGACTCATGGCTGATCGAGACGGCAATTCGGCCCATACCCAGCTGGGTTGCCCGTCCTTCTGCCCGGCCGTGGAGCCGGATCGCCGGCTGACCCGTGGGGAGCCGTTCGACCTCGATATCTCGCCAGCCGATGCCGCGGACCCCGAGCCCGAGCACCTTGGAGACGGCCTCCTTCGCCGCCCATCGGCCGGCGAGCGTCTCGGGCCTGTTGCGGACGTAGGCCGCCTCCGCTGGGGTCAGGATGCGCTGCGTGAAGCGGTCGCCGAAGCGGGCCAGCGACGCCGCGATGCGCGACACGCGGATGATGTCGATGCCGAGTTCGGTCGTCTCCGGTGGCGCCGCAAGAGTGCCAGCCGACCCGACCCCGAGGCCGTCGCCACCCGACGCGCCACGACCGTTTCCGGACCCAGAAGGCCGCCCCGCGCCCGCCACCTACTCCACCGTCACCGACTTGGCGAGGTTGCGCGGCTGATCCACATCGCGACCGCGCTTCACGGCCACGTGGTAGGCGAAGAGCTGCAGGGGGATCACCGCCAGGATCGTGGCCAGAGGCTCGAGCGTGTCCGGCACCCAGCACACGTCCGTGGCCAGACGCTCTATCTGGACGTCGCCTTCCGTGGCCACGGCGATGACCCGGGCGTCGCGGGCACGACCCTCCATCAGGTTGCTGACCAGCTTGTCGTACACGGCCGAACGCGTGGCCACGGCCACGAGCGGCACCTCCGGATCGAGCAGGGAGATGGGTCCGTGCTTCAACTCGCCGGCGGCATAGCCCTCGGCATGGAGATAACTGATCTCCTTGATCTTGAGTGCCCCTTCGAGAGCCGCCGGATAGCCATAGGCGCGGCCGATGTACATGAAGCCTTTCGAGTCGGCATAGCGCTCCGCCATCTCCTTGGTCGGCGCGGCCAGCTCGATCGCGCGGCCGGCCTGTTCGGGAAGGCGGCGCAGGGCCCTGACGAGATCCAGCTCCACCTCCGTGCGGAGCCGGCCGAACTGATGCGCCACGTCCGCGGCGAGCATAACGAGCGTCACGACCTGGGTCACGAAGGTCTTGGTGGCCGCCACGGCCACCTCGGGTCCGGCTTGCAGGAAGACCGAGGCATGACACTCGCGCGTTATCGCCGATCCGACTGTGTTGGTGACGGCGACCACCAGCGCCCCGCGGTCGCCGGCCAGGCGTGCGGCCGCGATCGTGTCCGCGGTCTCGCCGGACTGCGACACGGCCACGACCAGGGTGTGCGGATCGATCGGAGGCGGGCTATACCGGAACTCGGAGGCGACGGTGGCGCGGGCCGGCACGCCGAGCCACTCCTGGACGAGCGCCGCCCCGACCATCGAGGCGTAGCGGGCCGTGCCGCAGGCGACCATCTCGACCCGGTCGATGCCGGCCAGGCGGTCGCGGATCGGATCCAACTCCTCCAGGCAGACGACGCCGTGGCGCAGCCGGCCGGTCATTGCCGCCGTCAGCGCGGCGGGCTGCTCGTGTATCTCCTTGAGCATGAAGTGCGCGTATCCGCCCTTCTCGGCCGCCTCCGCGGACCAAGGAATGATGTCGACACGGCGATCCATGACCGTTCCGGCTCGGTCCGTGATCGTGGCCGTGCCCGGACGCACGTCCGCAACGTCGCCATCGGCCAGGAATATCACGCGCTTCGTGTACGCCACGATCGCGGCCGGATCCGACGCCAGGAAGCTCTCGCCCTCGCCGAGGCCGACGATGAGCGGGGCGTTCAGGCGAGCACCCACCAGACGGTCCGGTTCGTCACGATGCAGCACCACCAGAGCATATGCGCCCTCGAGGCGCCCCAGCGCGACCCGAACCGCGTCCGCGAGATCGCCTTCGTATGCCTCCTCCACAAGATGAGCCACGACCTCCGTGTCAGTTTCGGACTTGAGTACGTGGCCGGCGGCGGCCAGCTCGTCGCGTAGCTCGCGGAAGTTCTCGACGATGCCGTTGTGGACGACGGTGATCCGACCCGTGCAGTCGCTGTGGGGATGGGCGTTCAGGTCGCTTGGGCGGCCGTGCGTGGCCCAGCGCGTGTGGCCGAGGCCGATCCCGGCGCTGGGCGTCTCGCTGCCGAGCGCGGCCTGGAGCACGGCGACTTTCCCGGCCCGCTTCTCCACGAACAGGTCGCCGTTCTGGGTGACCAGGGCAATACCGGCGGAGTCGTAGCCCCGGTACTCAAGCCGCCGCAACCCGTCGAGCAGGACGGGGCCGGCCTCCCGAGGTCCGGTGTATCCGACGATGCCGCACATGCGCAGTTCACTCCTGGACCTTGACCCCCGGCGAAGGTGGCTAGTTTAGTCGCTGACCGGCCAGGGCGGCCAATTCGTCGGCCAGCTCGGCTAACAAGCCGGAGAGGGGCTCTCCTACGTTGGTGAGGCGGACGCCGCCGGCGGCGGCGTAGGAACGCTGGACACGGTGACGGTTATCCGCGACGGGCTGATCTGCTCGACCTTGATGCCGGGCGGCACGCTTACCGTGACGGTGATGGCATAGGTGCCTACATCGAAGGCCCCAACGGAGACGTGCCCCACGAGCGTGGACGTGTCGAAGGCGTTGAGGGCCGCCGTCGCGCCGCCCAGGGTGACGATCACGTTCGGCGTCGAGAGTGAGTAGATGCGATCAGGTCGCGCTCCGTCGGGCGTCACACCCACACCCACGCTGAGAGTGGATGCCGGCGACTGCAGGTGCACGACCACCGCAATCTGGGACACGTCGCCGGCAGTGACACCACTGGGAAGGTCGAGGCTCGCGTTGACGGAGACATCGCCCGTCTTCCCGTCGATCGGGATCTTCTGCGTGTTCACGAGCCCCTTGAGAAGGGCTAGCGCGTCGGCCTGGCCACGGACTGTCACGGTCGATGGCGTGACGTCGATCGATGAGATGTAGTAGCCTGCCGCGGGCTTGCCGACCGTGGGCGCAAACACGGCCACCGTCTCGGTGCGCAGCTGACTTCCCACCAGCATCGCCACGTGGACGCTTCGCGGGTTGAAAGTGACGCCGTCCACTTCGGCGTCAGTCGCGTCGTGAGCAACGAGAACCACATCCTGGCTTATGTCTAGGCCGGCCGCATCGATGCGGACCTGGGCGTCGGCGTAGGCGACTCGCCTGACAATCGATGCCGCGCCGGAAGCATCGACCGTTGATGCGCTCAGGACCGGACTTCCGGGCTGAAGCCCGGACGGTACGGCGCCGGTGTGCACCAGAACGCTGACCTGCTTGTGGACGACCGGGTCCAGCCTCACCGTGATCTGCTGCGGCTGGTAGTCGAGGATCTGGATTCGTGAATCCTGGGCGACCAGATGGACCTTCACCAGCGAATCCTCGCTCTCACTCACCTTGGCATTGCTGAGGTCGGCGGTCGCCCGGAAGCTATCCCTGGTGACGGGCACATCCGGCGCGGCGATGTAGCGGATGTTGCTCACGTTCGGCAACGGATCGGGTTTCATGAGCTTGGCGGTGGTGGGCTCGTTGACCAGATCTATCGAAATCGTGCCGGGCCATTGCTGCGTGGTTTGAAGCGCAATCATCCCGACGTACAGGATGATCGCGAGAAGCACGGCCCCGATCTTGAGCGGCCAGTTGCGGACGACGAAGCGAAGGACTCTCATCAGGACGCCTTCGCCTCGCCCGGGGCATCGTCGTCCGGCTCAGTCCTGATCTCGTCCCGAGCTTTGGCGGCCGGGCCGGACGTTCTGCTCAACCTCCCGAACCTGGCCCGCCTGGCCAGCTGGCGAAACGTCGGTCCGACGCGTCTGGGCGCCGCCCGCTCCTGCCGGAGAAGGCTCCCCGCGGTCTGGGGATGCATCAGGGCGGCGAGGGAGCGGGCGAGCTTGAGCTCGTCGAGATTGCGGACGATCCGAGCCCTCTCGACCAGACTCATTTGACCGCTCTCCTCGGACACAACCACGACGATCGCGTCCGTCTGTTCGGTGATACCCAGGGCCGCCTTGTGCCGGGTGCCGAAGCGCTCCAGCGGGATCGTGGTCTCGGCCGAGGGCAGGAGCGCGCTGGCAGCCAGGATTTGGTCTCCTCGAATCACGACCGCTCCGTCGTGCAACGGCGTCTTGGGTGAGAAGAGGGTGACGAGGAGATCCACGGAGAGATCGGCATGGAGCATGACGCCACCCTCGGCGATCTCCTGCAGGCCCGTCTCCCGCTCGATGACGATCAGGGCGCCATGGCCCTCGCGCGACAGACGTTCGGCGGCGCTCGCCACCTCGGCCGCAACATGGACCGCCATGGATTGCTCCGCCGGCGAGATAAGCCATCCGAGCGAGCCCAGACGTCCGATCCTGTCGAGTGCCCGCCGCAGCTCCGGCTGGAAGACGACAACCAGGGCGAAGAGGCCGACGTATGCCCCGGTCTGGAGGATGACCGTCAGGAGCTTCAGCTGGAACGTCAAGGCCGCGCCGTAGACAAGGAGAAGCAGGCACACGCCGATGACGAGCCGGACCGCTCGCGTCCCCCTGATCAGGCTGAAGAGCCAGTAGATCAGGAGGGCCGTGATCGCGACATCGGCCACAACGCTCGGCCCGACCTTGTCGAGCACCGATTGGATCAGTGGCATCGGAGCGCTAGTGTATACCGCATCGCCTGCCGCTCCCCCCGCCACGGGCGGCAGACTCCCTCGCGGCGAGGCTCGAGAGCGGGCGGAGAGCGAACGGAATCCCTGGAGGATGGAGCCGCTGCAGGTCTCTACGCGCAGAGGGCCCCAAGGTGCTCGTCATCGGGGAAGACGCGGCTTGCTACCGCGCACAGCCGCTGGCGGGTCTCCTCGTCGTTGTCCAGATCGGCCAAGCGCCCCAACAGAACGAGCTTCTCGGCCGCCAGCCCGTTCCAGTCACGGGCCACGTACAGCTCCACGAGCACCAGGTGAGCGTCGACGTCACCCGGATCCCGCTGCAGCAACCTGTGCGCGGCGTCAAGTCCGGCCTCGAAACGACCCTCGCGAGCATAGGCGCGAGCCGTCCCCAGGAGTAGCGAGCGAAGCGTCCCGCTGTCGCCGGCCATGTCCGCGGCTTCAGCCGCGGCCAGGAGCTGGTCCCCGGTCGGCTGGTGCGTCTCGTCGATGGTCCCCGTCATGTCGATCGTGTCGGATGCACCCACCATGACGCCGACGGCGGGGACTTCACCCTGTGAAGCGGCCGCCGCGACGGGTTCGGCTTCGGGGACCGGTTCGATCGCTACAGGCTCGGCCACGGGCGCGGGCCCGGCCACGGGGCGAGCGGCCGGCTGTGGCTTCCGATCCTCTTTCGGCCACTCCAACTCCGCCGCCGGCCTCACCACGGCAACGTCGACTGGCTCGGGGGCAGATTCCGCGGCGACTTCGGCCGTGGCCGGCGCCAGGCGCTCCGGCCGCTCATCGGCCACGACCGACTCCGCGGCCTGGGCGGACGGCCCGGCGATAGGAGCGGCAGCCGTCGCCGATCGGGCGGTTGCGAGCGCGTCGCCGACCGGCTCGTCACGCAAGCGAAGCGCCCGCGCCAGCAGCTGCTCGGCGGCGTGGTCTCCAGCCGAGAGGCGGATTTCGCGCAGAAGGCCTCGCTGGCACCGGGCTCGCTCGGGGGAGTCTTCGAGCTCGAGGGCTCGGCGCACGGTGTCCGCGGCCTCGGGAAGCCTTCCGGCAGCCGCCTGGATCTCAGCTACGTGATCCAAGGCCAGGGCCGCATCGACCCGCTGTCCGGCGATGGTCAGAGCCTCGGCCTGGCCCAGGAGCGCGCCCTCGTCGTGCGGAGCCCGGGCAACCGCCGCCGCATACTCGACCAGAGCCTCTTCGAGGTGACCCAACCTGAGAAGCACGCCGCCCAGACTCGTGTGCGGAAGCGCACGGGACGGCGCGATCGCCGCCGCATCCCGGTACGCCTCGATGGCGTCCTGAAGGGCGCCACGCAACACAGCCACGTGGCCGACCCGCAGCGCTTCCTTGTAGCGCTCGTACAGATCGTCCGTCATACGCACATCATGCCTTCCCGCGAGAGCGACGTCTCGGGTACATGCGTAGACGGCTTGCGGCGCATCGTCCTACGGCATATGACCAGTTCTGCCACATCGCCATTCACACATCGGGCACATGACGAGCGCACTCGAACGTGCGTGAGTTGGCGCGCGTAGAACCCAACGGGGCGATGGGCCGCCCGAGCGGCGACCCCGCTATCGCTTCGTATACTGCGGAGCCTTCCGGGCTCGCTTGAGCCCGTACTTCTTGCGCTCCTTCATTCGCGGGTCGCGGGTCAGCAAGCCGGCCTGACGCAGCGGAAGACGGTTGGCCTCCGGATCCAGCTGGAGCAGGGCGCGGGCGATGCCGTGGCGAATTGCGCCCGCCTGGCCGGTCACGCCGCCGCCCTCGACCTTGATCTGGGCGTTGTATGCACCCTCCGTCCCGGTGACTCGGAACGGCAGACGGACATCGGTCTCGTCCACGGCATTGCCAAAGTGCTGCTCCAGAGTGCGATCGTTCACGACAATCTCGCCCGACCCCGGAACGAGCCGGACCCGAGCGACCGCGGTCTTGCGGCGACCGGTCCCGTAGAAGTAGGCAGGGGTGGTCATTGCGCTCCTCGTCAGGCCAGCGGCTCGGGCCTCTGGGCCTTGTGCGGGTGCTCTGGGCCGGCGTAGATCTTGAGCTTCGTCAGCTGCTGGGCCCCCAGACGGTTGTGGGGCAGCATCCCTTTGACGGCGCGACGGATGACTTCTTCCGGCCGGCGCTCCAGAAGATGGCCCAGGGTCTCCTGCTTCAGGCCACGCGGGTAGCCGCTGTGGCGCATGTACAGCTTGGTCTCCTTCTTGTCCGACGTGACGGCGATCTTGCCGGCATTCACGACTACGACATGGTCGCCCGAATCCATCGTCGGGCTGTACAGAGGCTTGTTCTTGCCTTCGAGCACGCGAGCGATGCGCGACGCCAGACGACCGAGCGTCTCGTCCGTCGCGTCCACGACGTACCAGCGTCGCTCGATCTCGCTCTCACGGACCGTATATGTCTTCGCGGTCATCGTTCTCCGTTCGATCTGGCGATCGTGCTTGCCGGAG